>Ga0114923_10001331_pt1 | contig 17197 bp, 16 predicted proteins | sample SumtaG_FD_89578 | JGI IMG/M metagenome (GOLD analysis project Ga0114923, IMG submission 89578) | Deep subsurface microbial communities from Indian Ocean to uncover new lineages of life (NeLLi) - Sumatra_00157 metaG | ecosystem: Environmental > Aquatic > Marine > Oceanic > Sediment | place: near...
CCGGGAAATCAATAACAGTACCATTATAGCTGGTGTATTCACTATCTACCGAAGCAGCTACCGGATAATAGATGGACAGGCCGTGAGAATCGGGAAAACCCTGGTGCCGGTGATAAGAAACGGTATTACCGATTGCTGTCAACAGATCAGCGGCGTTTATATTTCCAGAAAGGTTCTCGGCAAAATGGTACAGATCGATATAATGGGGCACAAAAAAGCATTGAGTATCGTACCGCGCCTTACAGGCCTCATCGGCACTGGCCGCTCGTTGGGTATCGGCAAAATTATTGATTGCCGTTACCAGCCCGCCCATATTGTCCATATCTATTACTGAAAGGGTTATGCCGCTGTATGGAGTGTGGTCGATATATGAATCCACAATTGTTTTTCCAAAATTGGCAGGCGTGTTCTCAGCCTGCATAATAAGATAATACAGGAAATACTGATAGGCCCAACCACAAGCAGGCTCTGTCTCTTCCGAGGCCACTACATAATCTGTCTCCCCCAAGAGCTGGTAGGCAACCTCAACCATACCCATAAGGCAGGCATCAAAGCCGATGAGATCAATACCCTTTCCTGCAACAGCTAATCCCACCTCGCTCATATAGAGACAATCATTGCTGCTGGTTTCGTCCCAGCACACCGCCTTGTTGATGGGTTCTTTTGGTATTTTCTCCTTACTTGATCCCAGGTATCTTGGTGTAAAGCTGAAATCCCCGCCTTTTTTAATTATCTTATCCCGCCAGCCGCCGCCATGGTTCCAGAATATTAAGGCATAATGATCCGCTGAATAATTGTCTTGACAATAATCTATAAACCCGGTCACTGTGACCGGATTGCCCATATTTAACTCTTCATTGTCTCCCGTATCAGTTAGTGCAGTACCGAAATAACTCGCAACCGCCGTAAGGCGGGTCGATTTTATGGCATTCAGATCATTATCTGCTTTAATCTCATACAACCTGGTGCCTGTCCAATCGCCATCAGCCATTGTCCAACCATCACAGCGATCGATCAATACGATTACCTTTACCCCCTCACCAGCCAGATTCACCAGCTCCATTTCATTCATATCAGTCAGGGCAGCTTCTTCCAGATTATTATCACCATCCAGGTATACCATTATTGTCCAGGTTGAGCTTCCGGGCACACCATCCCCGTTTAATATAACAGGAGATTTGACACCACCGCTATTACTGGCCCTTGGGTTGGAACAGCCGGATATGGTTAATATTGCGGTCAGGCTGAAAAAAACCAGGAAGGAACACGCTATTCTGAAAGGTTTCTCCATTTTTAACTTACTTCATTTAATGATATAATAGCTAACACTTATATCTATACTATACATGATAATAAAAATCAATCTGAATGTTGGTTCTGGGAATAATATCTCAATTAAAGCGGACACGCTATATTAAGGCTTTCAGGTAGTTCAAAACACCCCGTTTATCCGGGGTTTCCACAATCTCCTCTGCAATAGATTTTACTTCTTCGGGAGCATCGGCTACCGATACCGGATGTCCCGCTTCCCTGAGCATGGGCACATCATTTCTATCATTGCCGAAAGCATATATCCGGCTTTTTTCCAGCCCATACCTGGCAGAAATCTTACGAACCGGTACTCCCTTATTTATAGATTCTGAACTTACAGTAATCCAGTAACTATCTTCATAGTAAGAATGAAGAAAAGCAACCGAATATAGCCCGTCAATTGTATTGAGCTCTTCACTAAGCTCCATAACTCCTCTTCCATTATTTGAACAGCCAAAAACAGAAACAAAATCCCGGGTATTATCTTTATCCAGGGATTCAACCTCTCTGCGCCGATGAGAATCCTCACTGAATATCTCTAAAAGTTCTTTAGATGGATATTGTAAAGGTTCAAATATGGTAATATCATTGTTGCGCATTCCTCCCTGAAAGATCGGGTCAATGTGGTGCTTTATAAACAGCCTTCTGGTCTCAAACAGAAGTTCAGCAGGGAGTGAGGCCTCATAAATTATTTCCCGGCCCGGAAAACTCGCCAAAGCAACACCATTGGTAAAACCACTGTAAAAAGCAAAATCAAGGCTTTTAAAGATATGTCTTGAGTAGGCAAATGTTCTGCCCGTATTAAAAAGGATTATATCTCCCTTCAGCGCAAGGAGTTTAAGTATTTCAGAGAGTTCCTCATCCAGTTTATAGGGATCAACCAGTATGGTGCCGTCAAGATCTAAAGCCAGTAATCTCCTGTTCATAACTCTTTCCTATCCCAACCCCTACTGATTAGATTTATACACCGGCAGCTTTAATCTGGCAATAGACCGGCCCCGTGAGAATGAACCCCGCATAAAGTCAGCCCCTACCCTTCGATAGCTAAGGAAATAATCGCCGCTGAAAGCTCAATTGATAGTTAAGGAAGCGCTCAGATTAATCAGGGCTCTACTGCCAGGCCGCCGTAATTGTATTGCATAACACTTCAATAAAAGGCTATCTTAGCCTTAACTATGAGCAATGATCTTGATATTGACCGCCTCCCCTACAAAGACGTAGAGCAATTTGTGCTCTCTTTTATTACCACCCTGAAAGGTATTGAAGGTGAGCTTAAAAACCTTAATCGGGAGCTGGAATTATGGCGCGGCCGTGCCCGCCTGGCTGAGAAAAACCAGGAAGCGCAGCTTGTGCTGATTGCCGGAAAAAAGATCAGTGACCTCCAGGAAAAGAGCTCACAATTAGAGCTCGAGCAAAAAAACTTAAGGCTCAAGGTCTCTCTTCTCAAAGAAAAACTGAAAATCATCAGGAATCAACCTGCAGCTGCGGTAAACACTGATGAGCTGCTGCAGAAGCTGAAGATGCTGGTCGGCGAAGAAGATAAAACCTTTGAGGCAATTGAAGATCTTGAAGCGCAGCAGGCCCTGAAAGAATTAAAAAAGCGTTTAAAGGAAGAAAACAGATAGAATGGAAAATCACTTCCTGAGCAATGGACAGATTCTGCTCTTCGGCCACCGCGGCTATTCCAGTCTGGCCCCGGAAAATACTCTCTCTGCATTCCGCATCCTGCTTGAGAAGCAGATCCCCGGCACAGAGCTTGATGTACACCGCTGCAAAAGTGGCGAGCTGGTGGTGACCCACGATGACAACCTGGAGAGAGTCACCGGATTTAAAGGCCGGGTCGCAGAGACGGACTTTTCCCTAATACGCTCGCTAGATGCCGGCGGCTGGTTCTCGCATGAGTTTAAAGGAGAAAAGATACCTCTTTTAGATGAGGTGCTCGAGCTTCTGGGCAAAAATGTATATTACGATATAGAACTGAAGCGCAGAGGCAGGGCAGGGAATGGCCTGGAAGAAGAAGTCCTCTCCCGCATACGAGCCCACAACATTGAGAACCTCTCGCTGCTCTCCTCTTTTAATCCCTGGTGTGTGCGGCGGGTGAACCGCCTGGCCCCGGAAATTCCGACGGCTATTATCTATTCAGCCAGTAAAAAGCTTCCCTTTTTTTTGAGGCATGGAGAAGCCCGTTTTATCACCAAAGCCAGGTTCTTAAAACCCAATTATAAAATAATCCGCTCCTGGACCATACCGGTGCAGAAAAAGATATTTAAGGTGGAAGTGTTGCCCTGGATAGTGAATGACCCCCAAATTGCAGAGAAACTTCTCAAAGCAGGGGCGCGCGGCATTATCTCAAATGACCCGGGAAATATACTCACTCTTGAATACTATAGATCACCTGATCTATGAAGATCACATGGGGGAAGTAATGTTGATTTTAAGCAAACAGGACATCCAAACAGCACTGCCAATGAGGGATGCTGTTGAGGCTATGAAAGAAGCCTTCAAACAGCTCTACATGGGCAAGGCAACGGTGCCTGCCAGGATACATATCGATGTTCCGGAACATAACGGCACGACCCTCTTTATGCCGGGATACCTGGATGAAGATAAAAATATGGCTGTAAAGATTGTCTCGGTGTTCGCTGATAATCCTGAAAAAAATCTTCCTGCAATAAACGCCATCGTTGTGATAATAGATGCAGAGACAGGTATCGCACATGCAATCCTTGACGGAACTTACCTGACTGCAATCAGGACCGGCGCTACGGCCGGCGCGGCAACAGATTTCCTTGCCCGAGAAGATGCCTCAAGCGCCGCTATCTTCGGAGCCGGGCCGCAGGGGCGCTCGCAGCTTGAAGCGTTGTGCGCTGTTCGCCCGGTCAGGCAGGCCTGGATTTTCGATATCAACAGGGAAGCCTCTCAAGCGTTTGCCGGGGAGATGGCCCAAAGAACCGCGGTAAGCGTCCACGTGGCCCGAAATCCGTCGGAGGCGATCGCCAATGTTGACATCATCTGCACCGCTACTAACTCTGCGTACCCGGTTTTTGATGACCGTGATGTCCGGCCCGGCACACACATAAATGCCGTAGGCGTTTACAAACCCCATATGCAGGAGGTCCCCGCGGATACCGTCAAAAGGGCGAGGATCGTTGTCGACAGCAGGCAAGCATGTATGGAAGAAGCCGGGGATCTGCTGGTTCCAATAAAGGCGGGAGTCATTGCAGGGGAACATATTTATGCAGAGCTCGGTGAGATTGCTGCAGGGATGAAACCCGGCCGCACCTCTGGGGAGGAAATAACCCTGTTCAAATCCGTAGGAATCGCTGTGCAAGATGTTGCCGCAGCTTCGGCTGTATTGAAAAAAGCTGAAAGCCTCAATCTAGGTTCCAGAATTGAGTTGGGATAGACCTGCCATTTGATTAAAGCTTATTACTGAAGCCCGGTCCGCAAAACTTGAGCCAGGCGCCTTACCCCTTCCTGCAGCTCCTCCGGATCGTAGTAAGAGAAGCTCAGCCGCAGGTAATTACCCATTCCCCCGCAGCTGGAAAAGCGAATGCCGGGCATGAAACTTACCTTGCACTCCTGTGCTTTGGGCAGCAGATCAGGGGCATGCACTCCTTCCGGAAGGGCGATCCAGAAAAAAAACCCACCCCGCGGCTCGTTGAAACGCAACAACCCGGGAAGCTCGCGGCGTAAGACAGATCTCATGGCCACCAGACGCTCCCGGTAAACAGTCCGTAATCGCTCCAGGTGCTCAGCCTGCAGCCCGGATTCGAGTGTACTGCGAACCAGGGCGGAGGTAAAGGGATTCAAGCCGCCGCCGCTGTCGAGCATTCCGCACAATGCAAGTGGGCGCAGCAGTTCAGGGGAAGCATGGATCCAACCCAGGCGCAGCCCGGGGGCCAAAATCTTAGAAAATGAACCGAGTGAGAACACACTCCCCTCAGAGATGAAGCTCCCAAGAGGCGGGGGCGGCTCTGTTAAGTAACTCAACAGGTGGTAAACCTCATCGGCTAAAATCAGAAAACCAAACTCTTTGCTCAGCTCCACCAGGCGGCGCCGGCGATTCTCAGGCAGGGTAGCTCCGGTCGGATTCTGATGCGTCGGGATTGTGTAGAGGAAAGCAGGGCGCTGTTTAGCAAGCCGTTCTTCCAGCGCTTCAACCACCAGGCCCTCTTCATCCATGGGCAGGCTTACCACCCTGAGGTGGTGGTCTGCAAAAATACGCAAAGCAAGAAAATAAGTCGGCTCTTCAACAAAAATAAGCTCGCCGGGCCTGGTATAGAGGGTACAGATAATGTCAAGGGCCTGGGACACCCCGTTTGAAACAAACAGATGATCGGGATCTACAGATATACCGTACTTACCCTTAAGAAAAAGGGCAAGAGTCTCGCGGAAATAGCCACAGCCCTGCTCAAAACCGTACTGGAGCAGGGCTGGATCGCCCTGATTGAGACGATGTTCGGCTGCTGTCTGCATTATTTCCAACGGCAACAGTGAAAGGCTGGGATGACCGATGGATAAATCGATCAGACCGCCGGAGTTTGCAACCTGGGTAGTCTGCATTACAGGAACCTCATCATCCTAATCTATAATATTTCGCAGCAAGAAGTAAACCAGAATAAAATCTCTTTGCGGGCGGGAGTTCACGGATCAATTCATTGTAATACTATTTCAGGCAACAAGGATGGATCAGACTTCGAACCAATACTGGTAACAGGGATTTTAAAGTGATAAACTACCTCTGCCTTTACCCGCGGCTATGGGAACTTGACAGGAAACAACTTAGATTAGGGCTAAGAAATTGGATATGGTGATAAAGCGAGGCAAACTATGACAGAGAAAGTATTTCTAAATAGTCTAGCAAATGACAGCATAGATATTATTCAGAAATTGCTTGATATATTGAGCCAGGGCGAAATTGATTATTGTGTTATCGGAGGGCTGGCTGTAAATGCTTACGTAGATCCTGTAGTAAGTCTTGATCTAGATATCGTTGTAGCTGCAGGTGAGCTGGAAAGATTAAAAAAAAATTGCAGCATTAACTTTTAAAATCAAGGAATTTGAGCATAGCATAATTTTCTATAGTACCGGCTCTAATTTAAGAATTCAGATTCAAACAGACGAAAGATATAATGATTTTATCAGCCGTGCATCAAAGAGAAAGATGTTGGGCTACGACATGTGTGTTGCATCAATTGAAGATGTGTTACAGGGTAAGGTTTGGGCGTATTCGGATAATTTAAGAAGGAAAAGCAAACGTCAAAAAGATCTTGCCGATATTTTTAGAATTATCGAATCTTATCCGCACATGATTAAGCAGCTTCCCGGTAATATAAAACAAATAATATGAGCGGAGTGTCCACGAACAGATGATTTTAATTTTTCCAATCAGTTTTTTCGGGTAAGAAGGTTCCATTCACTGTTCAATAAGCAGACTCTTAAGAAGATCAAATATAGGACGGGCATTTCCCTTCTTAATAAACTCAGACTGAAGCGAGGCATAGATCTTTGCCACTCCGACATCATGCAGGAATCATTTACCACGATAATCAGGTATCTTTATGCTTATTGCCAAAATATAAATTGGAAACTGCTATAATCGATGTTGAGACGATCAGGAGAAAAGATATCGCATTAATTACAGGAGTAGATCCGTCCCTTACCTGCAGGTAGAGATTGATGGGCAGTGTGGATTGAGCGCCCACCAGGAACATTGTGGTATTGAAATTCTCAAAGGACATCAGGAAAGCCACCGCAGCGCCGCCAATAATTGAAGGACGGAGATACTTCAAGGTAATAAACCAGCTAACCGCCGATCTGCGCCTTGATAACATAAGAGCCCTTACTCTCAATAGCAGCAGCCACCCTGTTCTGCAGTTCCGCATCCGGTGTCAGGGCCAGCATGAACCCCCCCATGCCGCCGCCGGTTAGCTTTGTGCCCAGGGCTCCCTCTTTCCGGGCCAGATCACAGAGATAGATCAACTTTTCATGGGAAAGCCCCATGTCGATAAGCACCTTGTGGTTCTCGGTAATTATGCTACCCACCTTTTCCAGGTCATTGGCCAGAAGCGCGGCTTTTACCTCAAAGACCTGTTCACTGATATGCTTAAGCCGGGAAGCGTGCAGCGCCGGATCCTTTTTATTCAGCTCTGCCACCAGTCCATCCAAAGCTGCAGTATTGGCTGATACGCCGCTGTTGCCAAGCACCACCCTGATGGGCTCCCTGACTGCAATCTGATCGACTATTTTTCTATCTCCCTGCAGTTGGAAAAGGATCAACCCCCCGTAGCAGGATGCGGTGTTGTCCACCCCGCTAGGAGTACCGTGATAGGCAAACTCCCCTTCCCAGGCCACCTGGTTGATCTCTTCAATATTATAGCCCATATTAAACTCGTCATTCAGCGCCCTGGCCAGAGAGACGCAGCTTGCCGCGCTCGCGCCTACACCGCTGCCGGCGAGCAGACTCCCGCCAAGCGTAATCTTAATCGGATTCTTATCAGTATCAACCTTCATCACCTTCAGAACCCGGTTGATAGATTCTACCTGCTGGTCCGCTTTGCTCTTTTTATATCCCGGGACCTCATTCCGGTTATCCGTCAAAACCCAGCCCCGGCCCTCATTTCTTTCCACCACAGCCTCAGTCTGATAGGAAATTGCCGAAACTATAGCCGGCACACCATAAAGCACAAACTGATCGCCAATAAGGATTGTCTTCCCGTAACCGCTCCCTTTACCCATAAATGTTCTCTCCTACTTAAATATAATAATCTACCTATTTACCGAATGTGGTGATCAATTTTTCCATCTCGCCTATAAGCTTCTCTTCCAGACCTATGGCCAAGGTGGTTGCCGCAGTCAGAGAGTGGCAGGCATCAGAGAAACCGCCCAGCTCAGCTGTAGCCTGGGGCAGAAGAACATCCAGACCCATAGCGCTGCGGTCCCTGATCTGCCGCTCTAGATACTCAGCCACTCTCATTGATATTTTCACCTGGCTCATATCAACAGGACCAAAACCGGGAATCTCATCAGGAATTATCTGAAAACCGGCAATATATTTATGCGGGTCAATAAATTGCTGTTCTTTTAGAGTTTCACAGAAGACTCCCACCATTTTAACTCCCATGGGATAAAAGCGCCTCTCCAGGTTAAACCACTGAATGTTAGGAGACTGTATTAAAGAACCTCGCTTCAGTTTTTCTATTTCGAGGGTAAAGGCATCTTCTTTTATCCTTTTCAGGTGCTCTACCACTCTGTCCGAATCGGCGTCCGGCCCCTTAAGACAGACCTCTATGCCTGCATCAGGGCCATCGCTGTTGTAGCCGGCGCCCCCTAAAATATCAAGGTATTCACCGAGCTCTGCACAGGAGATCTTGCCCTGAGCCGTTTCCAGCATGTATTCTTCACCATCAGCACCCGCAACAATTTCCAGCCGCCCCTGACCGGCTGCTGCCAAAGCCGCCTGCCGGTTTTCACTTACCAGCCGGCCCTGCACAAAAAAACCATCCCCCACCGCGCCAAGAGTGCCAATATGGGCCAGGTCTATATTATACTCATCCATGGTTCGGGCGAAAATATAGCAGGTTGTTGAGGCGGAAATATCTCTATCTCCCTTTAAACCGAAAAGATCAGGATCAAGATTATAGACCATTTGATCAGTGGCCTCTTCGGCAACATGGTGATCAAGGATTATGGTCAGGTTCCGGCCCTGATTCAACCGGGATAGAAGCGGCGCAATCCTACCGGCAAAATCGGCGAAAATGAGGATCTCTCCCTGCTTCCGGTATATTTTCTCAAGGATTGCCGGATAGGGTTTCTCCAGGCAGGCTCTTTTTACGCCATACCCCTTGCGTTGAAAAGCGCTGGCCAGTATGGCGCCGGAACAGAGTCCGTCGGCATCGTTGTGGTGATATATAGAGACCCTCTTCCGCGGCCAGGAGTAGATTTTTTCTATAGCCTTCTCCGCAGCCCGGATAAACTCCCCAACCATACGGCTTTTTCCCTTCTTAAGTTTAGAAATTGCAAAAATAAAGGCAGCCGTTTCAAAAACGTGCTGCCCTTAAGCCGATCAATTTTCTAAATTATCTCAGATTGTTCAGGATGTAAATGGCGATATCCTCACCCAGCTTCTTGAAGGCTGAAGATAAAGCAGTTGAGGTATTGTTACCCTGTGCCCTTTTACTCTTTGTCACGCTTAACAAAATTTTACCGCTCTCTAACTCTACAACCTTGATGGACCCGGTTACTTTGATAATAACAAAATCGCCATCCTGCTGGTGATCTGATATCCTGGCAGTTCCATACACGGCTCGTTTCAATTCGCCGCCGAAATTGCTCTTCAGAAAAGCTGCTACCTGGGCATCCGTCCTGCCATTGATGCTGGTTACGGCTACCGGCAGGGAGCGTACTTTGAAATTCGCCCTGGTTAACTCTTCCAGGATACCGGAAGAGGTTTCGGTCAAAGCAATAGCATTGCCTGAAGCATCAAGATCAAATATGGTAATCCCCATCTCAATTGCTCCGGCCTTGGAGATAGACTCAAAGCTGACAATAACCTTCTTTTTCAGAACGATCTGTTCTAAAGCATCGACCTGGCCAATCAGATTCTTGGGTACCATCTCCAGGGTCTCCAAAGAATCACCCAGATCCAGAGCGATAGTTATCTTTTCCTTACCCACAAATTCAGGCCGGGGAGGGGTGAAATCCGCAATGCCCTTAGCCCCGCTCTTAATCTGTACTGAGCGAATAGATTTCCTGCCCGTGGCTTTGATAACCGGATAGCTGACCCTTAAGGCTACGTCAGCCAGAGGGAGATCACGTTCTCCGATTCCTGCCACAACCTTAACGGCCAGGGCTTGGGCAAAATCTTCACCGAGGAAAACCTCGATATTATCGGTTAATTTGATTATACTGATTCCCCGCAGAGCATCTTTTGCCTGATTTATGTTTCTTTCGAATTTGATCTCAGCATTTTCAATTTCGGACTTAAAAGCCGCGCCGGCGGCTTCAATATATTTGAGAGCAGCCTGATAATAATTGGCCTGCTCAAAAAAAGCATTCCCTTCCCTTTCAGGGCCGGAAACAGCCTCAATCATTTCCTGAAACACCGCTTCCAGGCGTGCCTTCTCCTTCAGCAGCTCTTCCTTGTTATAACGGGCCAGGACATACATGGTCAGGCCGTCACTCCTTTCCGCCGTCCATTTATCCCGTATTTCCAGACCGGTAATCCGCCCCCCGGACTTCGATTTCAGGGTCTGGGTCATGTCGGTCTGATAAGAATTTAAAGATGCTTTGGCCGTGGCTGTTGTTTCCGAAGTAATACGTACCCCCATATATCTCATAATCTCATCGATCACCGCTCCCCGTGCCGTTTCTTCAGCCTGGGCAAGATCGCCCTTAGCGCCGGTCCCGGAACCGGAGAAGTACATATACTGATCATCACTGGCCGGCGGGTTTAATACCCACTCAGGTATTTCCTCTTTCCCGCCTGCTGCACCTTTGGCCGGCGCTGATGCACAACCGGCAAATAAAAGCAGAAGCCCTGCCGCCAGAATCGATACCTGCAGAATCAACCTTCTCATCCCATACTCCTGAAATATTTAAGAACCCCGGGGGAAATTCCCCCGGAATTCCTTTTATTTAATTATACTAAAAAGCCTTCTTTATGGACAGCTACATACCCTCGTCGAAGAGTTCTTTTACCCGGTCACGGGCAACTTTTTCCTCTTCAGTCTTGGGTTTAGCCTTACCAGACTGATCTTCTAAAGCGCGGGCAATAGCCGCATCGATCTGTTCCCGGGGCACTGTATAGAGGAAAAGATACATATATATTTTTTTGTCCGGTTTGCCGTCATCCTTATAGTGCTGCTGGTAGACCCAGAAATCATCCACCTTGCGGGCGCCGGCGTATTGAGCCTCTGAAAGAATCTTGGCCACTTCTTCCATATAGGTTTCAACCATATCCTTATCGCCCACCTGGGCCCCGGCAAACTTGTTCATTACCCGGGTGGATACCATTCTGGAAACCTCGGTGGCAGCGACAAAACTGCGTGTCCAGGCTTTAACGCCATCAAGGCTCTCGCCGCGCTCATCAAATTTGAATACATAATAATCTTTGTACTTGTCCGAAGCCTCGAGATCCATCTGATCCTCAAATACCCAGTTCGGCACCTCGCCGCCCAGAGCGGATTTCTTGTGTTCAATGTTCTTGGGAGGATAAACCTTGGTCTCTACCACGATCTCACCCTTTGGTTCAACCGGTTCCGGCGCCGCAGGCTTGCTGCCGCAGCCGGCCAGGCTAAGACCGGCAAAAGCAATAACTACCAAAACCACAATTAATAATGATAATCTTTTCATTTAAAGACTCCTTCTATTTTGTCTTTTCTAAAGAGGCAACGCCTCGTTATCTCATGCCTTTTAATTTAAAGGCCACTATCAAATGTAACACTCTTTCCCCGTAAAAACAGCTGATCCATACCTTCCAGCCCGGGAATTGTTTCCGATACATCGTAAATCTCATCTATCAGATCCTCAATACGTCCCAGAATATAGATGTAATACTTAGTCTCCTCAGGTGACTGATTAACCGTTTCTACATCTTTAACCCTTCTCTTCAGCTTTCTCCTGAAGGAACTCATTAAGCGGGAATCGGAGGTATTCTGGATAATCACTTCATATTTAATGCCGTTTCCCAGCGCCTTGGCCATAAAGGCTTTGGATTGAGAAATTACAATGGGCATTGCCTTATAAACGCTGGTCTGCAGTGCATTTATACGGGCCGCTTCTTCAGACGCAGTGCTGATGGTTTTGGGGCTATTCCAGGGTTGTGAACCCAGTAGTCGCCCGGTGGAGGCCTCGTAAGCCTTCAGGGTGATATTAGCCTGGCCGTAATACTTACTGCCCACGGTTTCACCGGAGGTAATGCCGTCGATCTCAATATAAACATCGGCATTCAATTTCTGGGCTATCCACTGGAGCATGGATATTGACTCTCCGGTCTCCTCTTCATAGACCATGATCTGGTCCTTTTTCAATTTCTCCACCTGTGCCAGGTCAATTGTTTCCATGGCATTGGAGAGCAGGTATTCATTGGCCATGCCTATTGCCGCTTTCATGGAGAAGGGATCCTCAGCGGTCTCTTCATTAAAATAGACCATGTAGGTCATATTGCTTACATAACGGCCTATGAATTTCTTCTCTTCCGCGCTTAGCTCTACATCACCGGGGGATGATATCTCATCAATAACCGATGCCGCTGATTCAGTCTGCTCCTTCGAATCAGAGGCCGCCTTGGCCGTTTCCTGTGTAGTACTGACTGCTTCACCATAGAGACCGTGAGCCTTCAGCGTGCTCTCCACAGCTTTCAGGTTTACAGCCACCCGGCACTCAAAAAGGTAATCATCACCGACCTTTTCCTTCCTGGTGGTCTCATAGGTGTCGGCTAAGATATAGGCATTGGGATTCTTCGTTGAGTAGAGCACTTCATCGAGCTTACCCTGGTTGGCCTGTTCATTGGCCACACCGATCATATCGATCACGGCCTTACGAACCGCATCCATTTTAGCCTGATTCATGGCGGTGAGCATGGAAGAGTTTTTACCTGAACCTTCATACTCAACCGGTTTATCCGTTCCTTTTTCCGTGCCGGCCGGAGGGGCCGGTGCTGCCGCCGGTGTGGAAACACAGGAAACAAGCAGGGGCATGAGTAAAACCGTTAACAATGTAATAATGAGAAACTTTTTCATTTAAGCCGCCTCCTGTTAGTATTTTATACTTATGCCGCCGCCGGCGAATAATCCTTTATAGGTATTGAACAGCAGGGGTTCATCAAAAAACAAGACCGTCGGATCCATGGAAAACCAGTGCAGGTACCCCCCCTCAAAAACAAACTTAATACTCTTATTAACCAGGTAGGAGATGGTCAACTGAGCCTTTCCCCCGAGATGAGTGAAGATAAAGGCATAATCTTTAGCATCCTTGGGCAGGTACCACAGGTAGGCCGCGCCCATACCCAGGGCGGCCATGGGTGTAATCTGCCATCTGCCCAGGTAGTTATTCCATTCACCGCCGACATAGAGGTTAAAGGGAATACCCCACATAATATTAGCAATTAAGGGTACCTCCAATCCAATAATCGGCCGGAAATCATAGAAACCTCTTAGAACAGTCTGGCGCAGTCCGATTAAGACTATCGGTTCAGACCTAAGTTCCTTATCACGCACAACATGCACATAGGGCGCAGTTTCAAAACCCAGCCTGGGAACTTCGTTCAGCTGCTCGCCAACCTGGGCTCCCCCTGAGCATAGATAATTTTTCCTATAGAAACTTCTTCACTTATTTCCTTGATAATTATCAGGCCTTTTTCCTGAGTCAGCGTTTTTCCTGAATCCAGCACTCTTGAGGTGACAATTACAAACTCATCACCCTTCTTGATACCCAGATCCCTGCCCAGCTCCATAATGATCTCGCTGCCGCTTACCTCCAGGATACCGGTTCTCAATTGAAACTCAGCAATCTTTCTGATCTCATAGGTAAGCTGAAGGGGAATACGATTTATTGCACTGCCTACTGCCTTGGACAGGCTTTCATCCTGGGCTTCAGTTTCCACTGTAGCATGGGCAAAAGCCTTTGCAGTTCCCACATTCAAGAAGGTAAAGGTTGTTTTAACTGCAGCCCGGTACTCGCCATTATCCAACTTCTCGCTGGAATAGTTGGTTACACTGGGAATGACTACAATAAAGGAGCCGATCAGACGATTGAGGTCGGCAGCGGTAAAAAATTCCTTACCCATCTGCACTTCTTCGGGAATTTCTACATTTTCCTCTTTAAATGCTTTTATATTATCAATAAAAACATTCACATCTTCACTTTCCAGACGCTGGGTCATGCCAAGAACATCAAAACGGCCTATGTTGATGAATACACCCTTGATCTCTTCATCAATATTCCCCACTACGTCAGCTGGAATTTTAGACTTATAGTAACCCAGGGAAAATACTGCGATCTCCTGCTTCTTGGAAACCACCTGGCCGAAGAGCGGTAAAGTTAACAGCACCAGACAAAGAATCAGCAAAATGCCTCGCAAGACTTTCATAGAGTACTCCCCCTTGTTGATTAAAAATTCTTCACTCGATTTCCACTTCAGTTTTACTTTAATTACTCTAGATTATATAGCTGCTATATCACTTTTTCAAATTTATTTAAAGCTTTTTATACTATAACAACTAAAAATCCTGTTTTTTTAACAAGATTTTCCATCCAAAAATAAGTACATCGTAATCTTGCTTGAAGCTTCGCTGCATGTTCCATTCAGTTGCGATCGAAGATTGCGATATGAGATTATAACTAATATTGTCAGAATATTCCAGTGGGCTGGAAATAACCCATTTATCCGGCTTGAATGTCCTTAATGAATATGAATATAGACCAACAATTAATGAATTGATAAAGATCCTTACCCTGTATCATATTCAGGGGTTAAGAGCTATGATCGATTAATTTTCTGCAATCCTGCACCGGCTAAATCCCTATAAATCCAACAGCTTTCGCGGAAGGATTTTAAGAAAAAGCCAGGCTTGCATTCTCTCAACTTTATAGGATAGTATCTGCTGTTAGCTGCATGAATAACCCACCCCAGATTGATAGAGCCGGCGAAATCACTATTCCACTGCGCTCCTTTATCGGATCGCTCTATATCCCGACCTTTCTGATTATGGTTGGCTACGGTATGATCTTGCCCGTAATTCCCCTGTACGCCAGGGAACTGGGAGCCGCACCGGCCCTAAGCGGGCTGGTATTAGCCATGCGCGGTATCGGCAACCTGGTCTTCGATCTACCGGCCGGCAACCTGGTTTCGCGTATTGGCGAAAAAAAAACCATGCTGGCTGCTTCAGCATGCGCCCTCCTGATAGCTACGGCTACCGGCTTCAGCCGCAGCATCCTTCTTCTGGCCTTGTTTACCATGGCCCTGGGCGCTGTTCATGCCCTGTGGATGCTTTCAGTCATGTCCTACCTGCGCAGGGCAATTCCCCAGAACCGGCGCGGCAGGGGCCTCTCTTTGGTGGGCGGGGTCTTCCGTACAGCTGTCTTTCTCGGCCCTATCGCCGGCGGCTTAATAGGCAGAGATTTAGGTCTGCACTTTTCCTACTTTGCCCAGGCGCTGGTCACATCAGCTGCTTTTCTCCTGGCGCTGTTCTCCGGGCAGCCGCTTCCTCCCCCGGTGGCTCCGCGTAACCTCAAACCAAAGTTGCAGCAACTGAGCCATACCCTGGTTGCTCATCGGCGGAACTTGCTTACCACAGGTTCGGTAGTTATGGTACTCCAGCTGCTGCGCTCCGGAAAGTGGATACTGTTTCCCCTATGGGGAAGTTTCATAGGATTGGATGTGGCTGCCATTGGCTTCATTTTAGGGATCTCGTCTGCAGCCGATTTGATCCTCTTCTACCCGGCGGGATCTCTCATGGACCGCTGGGGCCGTAAATGGGCGGCGATCCCCTGCCTGGCACTGCTTTCTCTGAGCTTATTACTGGTGCCGCTGGCACAAGAATTCAAAGCACTGCTCCTGATAGCCCTGCTGACCGGATTAGGCAACGGGCTGGGAAGTGGGTTGGTAATGATCCTGGGCACCGATCTGGCCCCCGATGATTCCATAGGGGAGTTCCTGGGATTGTGGCGTCTGATCGGGGATCTGGGAACGGCTTCCGGTCCCCTGCTGATCGGCCTGATCGCCCAGGCAGCATCCCTTAGCCTGGCACCCCTTATTCCCGGGGCATTGGGATTCGCCGCGGCCTGTTTCATGGCTTTCGGGGTCCAGGAAACCCTGAAACGGGGAAAAGGGCACTAACCGCCTATATAACAGGCATAGGGGTCGGATGAAAGCCGCCGTTCACCATTCCCGCAGCACCCTGCATGAAACTGCAGAGAATCATAATGTCCTTCCCCAATTATTCGGATACACGCCGGGAAGCGGGGGCATTTTACTATAATGATATTCTTATTGACAGCATCTGATTTTGGATTTAAATTTATCTAATCGCTATAGAGTACCTTTTGTATGAAAGAATAAAAAGAGCCGGATTTTAGACCGAATGGAGACAACAGCAAACCAGAGTTTTCTTTAGATACATTGTTAAGAAGTAAATAGAGAGAATGAATATGGATCATAGGGATTGGGTAAAAATTGATCACGTATATGGGGTTAAGCGTATCTATGGAATCGGCTCAGAGAAATTCGGTGAATACCATGGCGGCTACCTGAACTTCGGTTGGTGGGAAGAGGCCGGTACCTATATCGAGGCGGCCGAGGCATTGGTCCACAAAATGGCTGAAATACTGGGATTAAACGACCAAAGCAGGCTTTTGGACGTTGCCTGCGGAATGGGGGCTCAGGATGTATATCTGCACCGCCATTTCGGCGCTGAAATAGATGCCGTAGAGATCTTATGGAACCAGGTGCAGGTGGCACTGGCAAGAGTGAGGCAGTCGGGCATGGAAGGGAAGGTCAGGATACATCACGGTACAGCTACCAGGCTTCCCTTCAAGCAGAACAGCTTCACCCACGTGCTGGCTCTAGAGGGCTCCCAGCATTTCAACACCAGAGAAGATTTTTTTCGAGAGGCATTCCGGGTCCTCATGCCGAAAGGGGTTATAGCCCTGGCCGATTTCACCATCAAAAGGCCGCCAAGATCCCTTTTGGATAAAATTGCGGTAAGAGCGGCCCAGCATTTCTGGGCCTGCCCCAATGCTAACGTATACAACGCAGAGGTATTCAAGCAGAAAGTGGAAAAGAGCGGCTTCATCAATGCCAGTATCAGCGAGGAAGGTAAATATACTATTCCAGATTATTTTCACGAACATAGGAGAAAAACAATCATCAAGGCCCGGATAA
>Ga0114923_10001333_pt1 | contig 17186 bp, 12 predicted proteins | sample SumtaG_FD_89578 | JGI IMG/M metagenome (GOLD analysis project Ga0114923, IMG submission 89578) | Deep subsurface microbial communities from Indian Ocean to uncover new lineages of life (NeLLi) - Sumatra_00157 metaG | ecosystem: Environmental > Aquatic > Marine > Oceanic > Sediment | place: near...
CAAGGGCATCAAAATCGACTGTGCAAATTCTATATTGATAAAGCTCAACCAGATAGGGACGCTGACGGAGACATTTGAAGCAATCAATATGGCTCGCAGAGCCGGCTGGACGGCTGTTATAAGCCACCGAAGCGGTGAGACCGAGGACAGCACAATCGCCGACTTAGCTGTTGCCACAGGCGTTGGGCAGATAAAGACGGGCTCTTTGTGCAGGACAGATAGAATCTGCAAGTACAATCAACTGCTCAGGATAAGTGAGGACCTCGGCAGTGCCGCACGATATGCTGGCTTTATGTTCAAAAGCTAAAAGCGTAAAACGAGAAACGCAAAACTTTGGAATTCACCGGCTTTTTAGCCTATCAACTTTTATCTTGGTTTATGCAAAAGCAAAATATTATTCAGGTGGTGCTGTTTGTCGTCTTTTTCAGCATCGGCGCAGCAGCATTGAGCGGTTCTGTTCTTTGTGGTGATTTGCTTCGATACTATCGAAACAGGCAACTCTTACGGGCGGCGGAAGGAGCTCTGGAGGACTTGACGATGTTAAACGCCGACTATGATGCACTTTTGGGGCAATTGCAGTCGGACCCTAATGTTCTTAAGCGTATTGCGCCCGCTATACTCGGCACGGAACCTGCTGAACCGAACACCGTTTATCCGAAGGCATCGGCCGAGCAGTTGGCTGCTGCAAGGAGAGCGTTGGCAAAGGATTTGGAGCGGCAGCTTCCTGAGACGGATATAGTGGATTTGCTTGCACGATGCAGCGGGCCGCCCCAGCGAATAGTTCTGTTTTTGGCAGGGGCCTCTTTAATTCTTATTTCGTTTGTGTGCTTCGGCCCGGCTAAACAAAAAAGCCAGGAGAAATAACGGATTTTATTCGGACCACAGCTTATTTAAGCCTGTGAGCCGATGGGCGGCAGTAACCACCTTTTTTTTTCGAAATCTTTTCCAATTTTTCCGGATTTAGTGAACCATTTTTGCTGCAGGGGCGTATTAATTAATAAACATTAGAAAATTTTCTTCCTCCTTTCAAAGCGTTTCGGTGGCAGCGGGAATGGAAATCCTGCTGCCGCCTACTTTTATGGTTTTCTGAAGGTTATTGAACAATTTGTTTGTGGGCTCGTATAAATAAGCAGTAAAGGCAATAATACTCCTCCTTTTCAGAATATAAATAGCGGCGGCATTCGTCGGCAATGTTGTCGCTTTCTTTTATTATTTTCTGTTAGCAGGTACGACAGGTTAATAAGTACAGTTTTCCCTGTATGCTTCGACCATAGCTGCGAAATTTTTAACCGGGACATCGGCTTGGATGTTGTGAATTGCGTTGAAGATAAAGCCGCCGCCCTTTTTTAATGTTTTTATTCGCTCCGTAACCTCGGCCTTGACCTTTTGGGGGGTACCTGCGGGCAGGGTTTTTTGGGTGTCAACTCCTCCGCCCCAAAATACTATTGTGTCTCCGTACTTTGCCTTTAGCATGGCGGGTTCCATATTTGCGGCCGAGCACTGTACGGGGTTGAGGATATCAAAGCCGGCCTCGATGAAACCTTCGAGCAACGGCTCTATCGAGCCACAGCAGTGTATGAATGTTTTCCAGGAGGTGTTTTTGTGGACCCAATTGTTTAGCTTTTTCTGGAAGGGCAGGTACATTTTACTATAGGTTGATTCGGAAATCATAGGGCCGTTCTGTGAGCCGAAGTCGGTACCTGACATAAAGACAGCCTGTACCTTGTCGCCCACGGCTTTGTAGATAGCCTTTAGGTTTTCTACTGCGATTTCGGCCTGGATTTCAAAGACCTTCATTATGTAATCGGGCCTTAGGGCTATGGACATATACCATTCTGCAACATCCCGGATTCCTCTGGGGTCTTTAAGGAAAGTAGCTGGGACCAATGCGATATCACCGAAAGCGGCCCCCGGAAAGGTAAGGTAAATTGCACGGTCTGTATTTTCGTAGGCACTATTAACCTCTTTTGAAAAGTGCTCAAGGTCTTCATCGGATAAAAGAGCGAACTCTTCGGTATTATCCTGTGTGTTGGGATTGTCCGGGTCGAAATGATTCTGCCGTATGATGGCATCGAAATAGAAGCCATTCTTTGGCATTTTTGCGGAGGGCGGGAAACTGCGGTCGCCCTCGGCATACATAAGTATGTTGCCATTTTCATCTGGTTCGGTATTGAATAGCTGCGGGACCCAAACTGGAGTGCCGTCGAAAAGGGTCCACGGTTTGAAGTTTTCGCTCTTGAAGCCGAACATATTTTTCAGGGGGTGAACTCCCACCGCGTCGAGGCCAAGCAGGTCCTGGACTTTTTCGTCAACTTCCCCGAGCATCTGATACGGTTCTACGATTTTGATTCTTTCGTTTTCTTCAAGAAGGCCATAATGTTTTTTTATTTTGTACAGGGCCGACGCCGTAATGCCGGTCTGGCCTCCGGCGCCGAAGTCTATGGGAATGCGGTCGGGTTCTTTGTGATTTAGGGCTGTGGCAACTCGTTCTCGTGAGTTCATAATCGATAACCTGTTTAATCCAAGCGGGCGAAGACGAAAGGCAATTATTGCATATCAGCAGGTGGAAATGCAAGAAAATAAGGGCATGCTATTCTGCTTTGATATTGCGATATTTTACAAGCGGTCTGGGATAATTGCCAATTTAGCCGGAGATACTTTCTTCAAGGTGGGCGAGTATGGTCCTGGCCTTGGAGATTTTGTTGCCGGTCATGCCATACCATCGCAGCTCTGCATTTTGCTTGATTTGGTCCTCGATTTTTTTACAGGCCAGCAATACCGTGGCGTGGTTTTTATTGCCCATAAATCTGCCGATTTCTGAGGACGACATATTGGTGTGTTTTCTTACTAAATACATACTGAAATGGCGGGCCAGGGCAATTGTCCGGTTTTTCTTGGACGAGTGTATATTGGCTGGCGTTATCCCAAAATAGGTTGCCACGGCTGATTCAATATCTGATATGTGCACAATCGGGTCGGTCCTGGCCAGGTGCTCAGCCAGAATCTCTTTGGCCGTATGTAGGTTAATTTTCTGGTTTTGAAGAGACGAGAAGGCGATTAGCTTAAGCAGTGCCCCCTCCAGTTCCCGCACATTGGTCCTTAGATTTTCTGCGATATATCTTATTACGCTTTCGGGGATGTATTTTTTCATTGAAGCTGTGTATTGTTTGCAGATTTGGCAGCGGGTCTGAAGACCCGGCGTCTCAATCTTGACAACCATCCCTGAGACGAATCTGTTTACGAGTTTTTCTGATAGCTGGCCTATCATCTTTGGATGTGCGTCTGAGGCCAGGATTATCTGTTTTCCTGCCAAATCTATGGTATTGAAAGTATGCAGGAATTCCTCCTGCGTTGCAGGCTTGCTGGCCAAGAAGTGGATATCATCGATAACTAACAAATCCGTTTGTCGCGTTCGACTCCTAAAAGCCTCCAGCTTTTTTGTCTTCAAGGCCAGCACAAACTGATTGGCGAAATCCTCCGCTGAGAGATATAGCCAATTAGTTTCGGGCCGGATTTTACCCACCTGATTGCATATCCCTTGCAACAGATGGGTTTTTCCGAGCCCATACCCTCCGTGGATAAACAGCGGATTAAAAGGGCTTTTTTGCTCTTTGACGACTGTTTTTGCGGCGTTGTAGGCCAACTCGTTTGATGGCCCGACAACGAATGTATTCAGGCTGAATTTGAGTTTTCTCTTCGGTGGTGTTGGTGTTCTGGTCCTCCGGCGGCGGGTTTGGTCCTGGGCTTTGGTCACCAGTTGTGCCTGTGAATCCAGTTGGGTCCTTCGCAGATTTCCCGATAGTTCGGGGTCGATGGCAAAAGTAATCTTTGGATTGTCGCCGGCAACAGCCTGAGCTGCCTGGCTGATTTCGTTTGAAAAATGATTTTCAATCCAGCTTGCGATGAAAAGGTTTGGGACGCCTATCTTTAAGTATCCGTCGGTCAGCGTCAGTTTGGTCGAATTCTTAAACCAGATTCGATAGCTTTGCGGCCCTATCTTTTCTTCAATGGCTTTGTTAACAGCACTTATTTGACTTTGAGCCTCCGACTGGCGGGAAACCTCTTGTATGATTGTGCCCTTCATTGATGCTCTCGCCTACAAATTAATAGTTACTTTTTTTCGTTGAACCAAATCCGTTAGCTGTTATTATTCGACAGTGACAAAACAAATCAATCCCCTTTTTTAAAATTTCTTTTCCACTTGGTAGAGGTTGTTATCAGTATTGACTTTGCGCACGAAAAAAATTTATTTTTAACAAGTTTTGCACAACGTAAGTTGGTTTTGTGGAAAAGCTGTGGATTGAGCTTTCAAATGTTGTGATGTTGCTTATGTTGTATTATGCATTGCGTTCTTATGTACAGGCGTTGGCCTTTGCGCTACGATAACCTGTTTGTGCAGGTTGTTTTATCTTTTTGTGATGACTGCTGCGTAACCCCCGTCGCGGTCAAATTTATCTGGTGAGGGCAGAGTGAGGTTTTCCGATTCGAGTTTTAGCTGGGTATTTTTCTGCAGGAATTTTTTTATAAGTTCGCTATTTTCACATTTTTGGATACTGCATGTGCTGTAGCAGATTTTGCCCTTTGGTTTTAAGAGGGCTTTGGTCGATTCAAGAAGTTCACATTGTGTAATAGTTAGTTTTTGGGTTGTTTCCTTAGTTATTCTATGCCGTACCTCGGGTCGTTTGGCCAGTACCCCGGTATTTGAGCAGGGCACATCCAGCAGGATGTAATCAAAAAGGCCGATTTTGGCGGCAGCCTCCTGCAGATTTTCATATTCAACTACGCTGATACTGCTTAGCCCAAGCCGGACGGTGTTTTCTTTGACCTTTTTTAACCTTTCGCTGTCGATATCGGTTGCGATAATCTTTGCCTTATCGCCGGTGGCCTCCGCCAATTGGGTTGTCTTAGTGCCGGGGGCGGCACAGAAGTCGAGGATTGTCCATCCGAGCTGCGGTTGCAGCAGCTGTACCGGTTGCGCAGCCGAGATATCCTGAATGCTAAAAAGCCCTTCTGCGAAACCTGGCAGCTCTGTTACCGCTTGCGCTGCTTTGATTTTTATCATTGATGCTTCGTCAACTATTTCCAAATCAATATTTGCCTGACGAAATTTATCTGAAAGCTGCTGTATTGTCGTCTTTAACGTATTTGGCCTGATGTAAATGCTGGGCCTTCGATTGCTCCCAAAGCAGATTTGCCGCACCTTTTCTTCTTCGAAATCAGCCAACCAGTCGCTTATGAGCCATTTTGGCAGCGAGAATGCACAGCTGAAATAATCCGCGGGCAAATATTCTGGATTTTGCAGGATTTCAATGTCAAATTCACAGCCGGTTGAGGGTGTTTGCGGAAGCGTCTTTTCGGTGGGAGCTTCGGACAAGGGACTCTGGCGGTTTTTTATGTGCCTTTCAATTTGCCTAAGCACTGCATTAACAAAGCCGGCCCGCTTTTCACCGGCTACTGTCTTGGCATACTCAACCGCTTCATTGACAATGGAATACTCAGGGGTTTGAGGGCAATAGATAAGTTCGTAGGCCCCAATGCGGATGGTGTTGAGCATCGTGCTTTGCATCCTGTCAGTCGGGCAGTCTGCCAGCCTGGCTATCACCATATCAATGGCGAAGCGGTTTCTTATACTTCCGAATACGAGGTCGGTAGCCCTTTGTTTTTCGTTAGTTTGGTGGAGCATTTCGTTTAGTATCGGTCCGGCGTAGTCGTATTTCGGGTCAAGTTGATTAAGGACGATAGCTGCAACGATGCGGGCGGATTTGGGGTTTGGGCTCGTCATATTTCTTATTCAATTTTTACGAACATATCTCCAGGCTGGGTGTGTCTGCCGTTGACGAAAGCGGTAAAGTCCATAAGGGCTGAGCCGCTCGGCTTGATTTTCATAATCTTAAGAGCATCTTCGCTGCAGATGATGTTCAGGTTTTCATCGAGCGTTCCAGGCTGCAAGCCAGCAGGATTTGAGATTTCAACCACCGCAGCCATTGCTATTGTTACCTGTACAGATTTTCCTGTTTTTTTCGAGAGGTACGAGGTTGAGGCACCGGGCCAGGGCCAGAACCCAAGTATTTTTCTCTGCAGAATCTCGGCGGGTTCGGTGAAGTCTAAAAAACCATCTTTCTTTTGCAGCTTCGGTGCCGGCGTTGCCCTGGAGTGGTCCTGCTCGGCATAGACAACTGCGCCGTCGGCAATCTGGTCTAATGTTTTTAACAAAAGTGGCGCTGCGATTTGTGCGAGTCTATCGTGCAGTTGGCCGGCCGTTTCATCTGGGCCGATTTTGGTCTTTGTCTGTGCGCAAATCGAGCCGGCATCCATTTTTTCGGCCAGCGCGATTATACTAATACCTGTTTCGGTTTCGCCATTGATTATCGCCCAGTTTATAGGTGCCGCCCCGCGGTATTTCGGAAGCAGCGATGCGTGGATGTTGATAGCTCCCTTGGGCGGCAGATTTATCAATTCGGTGCTGATTTTCTGGCCGAAAGCTATCACCAGAATCAAATCCGGCTGGTATGATGCAATTTTGGCGATTTCCTCAGGTTTATTTACATTATCTGTTTCTATAAAAGGTATCGAATGGGTTTTTGCCCAGTTGGTAACTGGCGTCGGTTTTGGCTTTTGACCTCTACCAGCCGCTCGTGGGGGCTGGGTAACGATGAACTGTAGACTATGGTCTGAGCTGGCTAAAGCATTTAGAGACTCAATGCCGAATTGGCCGCTGCCAAGATAAACAATCTTCATTTTTTATCCTAAAAAATGAAGAAGTGCACAAGCTCCAAGTGCACAAGTCGCAAGTCAAGAATCTCAATCTTGCTTTTGCTCTTGTGTACCCGTGCTCTTGTCTTCTTCTTTGAGTTTTTTGAGTTTTTTTCGATGCACGATTTTTGCTGCTGGGCCCATACGGTCGGCAATGGTTATTCCCTCAATATGGTCGTATTCGTGCTGCAGGACCCTTGCGTAGAGTCCTTCAGCCTCTTCGGTGAACTCATTGCCGTCAAGGTCGGTAGTGGTAACTTTACATTTTTTGTATCTGCGAATCTTTGTATAAACACCTGGTATCGACAGACATCCTTCCTCAAACAAGTCAAGCTCACCAATCGGTGTAACGGTTGGGTTTATATAGGTTTTGACGCCTTCTCTTGTTTGGTCAAGCGATATGATAAAGAGCCTGAGCGGGACACCTGCCTGCGGTGCTGCCAGACCGACGCCTTTGTTTTCCAGCATAATATCCGTCATCTTTTCCACAAGCTGGCGGATGCTGTCATCGATTTTCTCAACCGGCTTGGCAGGCCCGGCCAAAACCTTAGCCGGATAATGCGTAATTCGACATTTCTTAATATCTTCCATTTCGTGTGTCTTATTTACAGATGGTGCTGTTTTTAATCGAATTCGTCGCCGTCAAACGTGCTTCCAAGATAGAGTTTTTTGACCGTTTCGTTGCGGATAATCTCAGCGGGTGTGCCGGAGCCAATGACTTTGCCGTGGTCGATTATGTATGCCTCATCGACCACTTCGAGCGTCCTCTCGACATTATGGTCTGTGATGAGGATACTTACGCCGGAGGCAACGAGTCGGCGGATTTCGTGCTGCAGGTCCTCAACTGTGATGGGGTCAACGCCGCTGAACGGCTCATCTAACAAAATCAGCGATGGGTCCGTTATCATTGCACGGGCGATTTCGAGCTTTCTGCGTTCACCGCCGGAAAGATACCTGCCCTGGCTGTATGCGACCTCGCTTAGCCCGAAGTGCTCAATGAGCATATCGGCTTTGCGATTGCGCTCGGCACGTGTGTACGACATCGTTTCCAGGATTGCATACAGGTTGTCCCGAACACTAAGGCGCTGGAAGATGCTCGGTTCCTGTGAGAGATAGCCGATACCGAGACGGGCTCGTTTATACATCGGCAGTTTTGTGATGTTTTGGCCCTCGAAGATGACCGAACCGTTGTTCGGGGTAACCATACCCATAATCATTCTAAAGGTGGTCGTTTTGCCGGCGCCATTACGGCCCAGTAGCCCGACGATGCTTCGCTGGGTTATCGTTATCGATACTTCGTTGACAACAACCCTGCCGGAATATATCTTTACCAGCTCGCAGGTTTCAAGCAGAGTTATATCTACCATTTTCACGCCTTATCTTGCTTATCTCGTATGCGGTATTATAGCAGTGCCAATGTCCAAAGCAAATTAAATAGGCTGTTGACTTGGGGGCTTTTGGTCCTTGCGGAAACGGCCTTTTCTCTAAAAGCTAATAAATTGCTGGTATTTTTGTGATGTTTTTGCTATTAGTGTAGCTTTTACATAGGGTAAACATTGTTGTTTATCGAGGCGGTGTATGTTTGCAGTTATAAGTGATATACATTCAAATATAGAGGCCTTGACCACCGTTCTGGCCGACATCGAAAACCGCGGCATCGAGACGATATATTGTCTCGGCGATGTCATCGGCTACGGGCCTAATCCAAAGGAATGTCTGGACCTGGTTATAGAAAAAACCAAATGGTGTATTCTGGGCAACCATGACTACGCCACTTTGTACGAGCCGACGAATTTCAACTATGGGGCCGAGCAGGCAAGCTTCTGGACACGCTTTAGTCTCGAGGCCGAGCGGCAAACTGAAAGCCGTAACCGGCGCTGGAGCTTTTTGGGCGCCATGCTGATGAGGCGGAGCCTCAGGACTAAACTCGATGCAAACACAGCGATTATAGATTTTATTCATGCAAGCCCCAGAAGACCGATTAATGAATACATTTTTCCCGATGATGTGTATACCAATCCGATAAAGGTTCGGCTTCTGTTCGAGCGGGTCGAGCATATCTGCTTTGTGGGCCATACACATTTGCCCGGTGTATTTCTCGATGAGCCTGATTTTTATCTGCCCGACGAGCTCGGCGATGTTTATCCGATTATCGATAATGAAAAAGCGATTATCAATATCGGCTCGGTAGGCCAGCCGAGGGACAAGGACAACCGGGCAAGTTATATATATGTCGATGGAGACGAGGTAAACTTTGTCAGGCTGGAATACGACTTTGAAAGCACGGCAAAAAAAATAAAGGCAATCGACGAATTGGATAACTTCCACGCCGAGCGGCTGCGGGATGGAAGATAAAAGCGTATCTCGTGAATCGTATCTCGAAAAACAAATCATACAAGATAGAAGATATGGGATTATGAGAAATTTTTTGGCATTGATTCTAATAGGCTTTTGCCTGTTTTGCGGCTGGCTTGTTGTTGAGTCCGGACTATTCGGCGAAAATTTCCCAGCCGGGAAGACCGGCATTTTCCTGCAGCAGACAATGGCTGATAACAACAAAACCATAGATACACCTGCTGCCGAGCAAAACCCGCAACCGCAGGCAGATGAGCTTGCTAATTTCAGTGCTGTCGGAGGGGTGGCAAAAACTGTTACACTCGGCTCTGTAGACCCAGCCAGTGGCTTTAAGTTCCAGTTGACATTGAGCTCAAAAGGTGCTTCTATCGCAAAGGCCGCGTTTAGCGAATTCGATGACCGTGATTACAAAGACCCTCAGCCTCTGGTGATTCTTTCGGCTGTTGACCGACCCAGAGGCCGTGAAATTTTATCAATGGCAAACGCCGACTTCGTATTTGTTCAGCAGCGACTCAAGGTTGCCCTGGATAGATTACACTGGGAAAGCTTTGATGTCGTAACTTCCTATGATGGTTCCCGGACGGCCCGCTTCGAGGCCACCATTGAAAATGAAGACACCGCTGAGCCGGTTGTGAAGCTAATTAAAACCTATATAGTTTACCCCGAGAGCTACCATTTAGACTGCCGCCTAGCCGTTGAGAATCTCTCGGCTTCCGAGCAAAAGGTGCGGTTTGATTTGACCGGACCCGTCGGAATCGGCCAAGAGGGTATCAGAATGGACATGAGAAAGGTCGTTGGTGGCTTTGTGACATCCGCCGGGGATGTAGTTTCGTCCCGGAAGGTGATTCAAACATCTTTTTTAAGTAGAAATCTGGGCCTAAAAGAAGCTACGCTGAGATATCGGCAGGCAAAAACCATAGAAGATAAGGAGCAGGCTGAAAAGTTCCTGCGGGTAACTTACAAGCAAGGTGGAGCACATTTTTTGTGGGCAGCAGTAATAAATAAATATTTTACAGCGATATTGAGACCTGTCCCTGATGAGGGCAAGGACTACTGTGACTGGGTGGCAGATAAAACAGGCCGCTACTACAATCCCGATGGAGACAGGCGAGGAGATACAGGCGATGAATCAGTCGGAGTGAATTTGAAAATTGCATCGAGTACTTTGACACCAGCTGGCCAGCTCGGCAGCGCAAGAACATATAACTTCCTGCTCTATATTGGCCCTAAGGATAAGAGCCTTTTCGACAAAAACGAGTTGTATCGCAAGCTTGGCTTTTATCAGACGATAGATTTTATGGCCTGCTGCTGCCCGGCGAGCATTATACAACCCCTGGCGTTCGGGATATTGGCAGTGATGAAAGGGATGTACAGCTTTGTCCATAATTATGGCGTTGTAATTATCATATTAGTCTTTCTCATTCGCCTTGCCATGCATCCTGTTACCAAGAAAAGCCAGGTCTCAATGAGCAAGATGGGCAAGCTTACCCCGAAGGTCGAGCAGATAAGGAAAAAATATGCTAACAATAAGACCGAGATGAACAAGCAGATAATGGCCCTTTACAAGGAACAGGGTGCCTCGCCCATTATGGGTATGTTGCCGATTATGGTGCAGATGCCAATTTGGATTGCGTTGTGGAGTTCGATAAACGCCAGTATTGAATTGCGTGGTGCCGCATTTTTACCGGTTTGGATTACCGACCTTTCGGTTCCCGACGCATTGTTTAGATTTTCAGCGGTAACTTTGCCTTTATTGGGTAAGCTCGATTCGTTTAATCTACTACCGATTTTGATGGGCGTGGCGTTTTATCTGCAGCAGAAACTAATGCCGCATCAGCAGGCAGCATCAGCCAGTCCACAAATGGCTCAGCAGCAAAAAATAATGATGATTATGATGCCGTTGATGTTCCCCTTAATGCTGTATAAGGCCCCGTCAGGGGTGAATTTGTATATTATGGCAAGTACCTTTGCTGGCATTATAGAGCAATACTATGTCAGAAAGCACATTCGTGAAAAAGAACAGGATGAGTCGAATGGACTGGTTTCCGTGACCAGCAAAACCGGCGGCAAAGTAAAAAAGAAAAAACCCAAACCTTTCTACAAGCAGTTTTGAGTTTTTAGTGTGGACTTGATACTAACTAAAAACCGAAAACTCAAAACTCAAAACTATATATGTACCAGCTAAATGACACCATTGTAGCTGTCAGTTCCCCAACGTCGCAAAAAAGGGTGATTGTCCGCATAAGCGGCCCCGACACAGTCGATACAGTCAGACAGATTTTTACGCCCACACCTATCGCCAAAGCTTCTCTTGTATCGGGCACAGTGGCAATCGATAATGAGCTAAGTATTGATGCAAAGCTGTATCTTTTTCTGGCCCCGCGTACATATACCGGCGACGACGTTGCCGAAATTCACATCCACGCAAACCAAAGCGTTACCCAGGCCCTTATAAACAATTTGCTTAAGATGGGCCTTAGAATGGCAGGACCGGGTGAATTTACTGCTCGCAGCTTTCTCAATGGGAAAATCGACTTGGCACAGGCCGAGGCAGTCAACGAAATCATCACCTGCTCCAATAAATTCCAATTGGCCGCCGCAGAGAGACTCTTTTGTGGGCGATTGGCAGAAACCGCAGAAAATATCCGTTCACAGATAATGGATTGTCTCAGCCTCATTGAGGCGGGACTGGATTTTAGCGGCGAAGATATCGAATTTATAACGAGCAGCCAGGCAGTTGAAAGACTCACCGATATAAAGCACGAGCTTGAGCAGCTATTGGATGGCAGTATCGGTTGCGAGTCGGTGATTGATTTACCGGCGGTAGGAATCGCAGGAGCGCCTAATGCCGGCAAAAGCAGCCTGCTCAACAAACTCCTCGGCAAGCCCAGGAGCATCGTCTCACCGCAGCGCAAAACCACTAGGGATGTTTTAACTGGTTTACTTTCATTAAGACACAGCAATTGTGTGCTGTTTGATTGTGCAGGACTTATACAACAGCCGAACAATATCCTCGATGAGCTGGCTCATCAGGCGGCGATTGATTCCCTGCAAAAAGCTTCAGTGGTTGTATTCTGTGTCGATGTCTCAAGAGAAGATTGTAGTGAGGATGTCGCAATACGCAAACTAATTAAACCCGAGGTTTTAGTGTCGGTAGCTACAAAATCGGATTTGTTGCCGCAGGATGTACTGGCTAATCGCATTACTGAATTGGATGATTTATTTGACGCCGGTTTTTTAGCTGTAAGCGCAGAAACCGGCACAGGCCTGCAGCAGCTCAAGACCGTACTCGATGAGAAAATAATCGAATTGGCCACCGGAACCGTTAATCTTGATACGATTCACGAAATTCGAGATACGAGATACGAAATCGCCCTTACGGCCAGGCACAAACAGGCCGTCAACGAGGCAATTGAGGATATTTCCGAATCTATAACTGAATTAAAGGCCGGCAATGATGAGGTTACCGCAATGATGCTGCGGGCGGCTTACCAGGCACTGTCGGGCCTACAGCAGCACATCGATGAAAAGATTCTGGAGAGAATATTTTCGCGCTTTTGTATAGGAAAATAACAAGGCCGGTTGCCTTAGATTTTGATAAATGTCTTCTTGCGATACATCCAGTACAGAATCAGCCATATAACCGCAAAGGCCGTTACCTCCTGCACAAAATAATTCCACTGCCCCAACCACTTCTCCAGCCCACCGACAAATATATTACCAATTAGCTTGAAATTGAACATGTGGCAAGCCATGTATACCGCAATAGCGTTCATCCCGATGACTACGAAGCCAAAAGCCCACTTCCGCAAACCCCATACGTCAATAAGCAGATAAAACAAAGCCAGCAGCAACAAGCTCCAGCCACCTGCCAAAAGCACCATTGAACTCGTCCACAGATGCTTAATGATTGGGAAAACCATCCCCCACACCCAACCCAGCACCAGGCAGCCAACCCCCAGCCCTAAAAGCCACATAACCTTAGCTATCTTGCTTTTATCTGTACGCAATAGGTGTCCCCCTAATACGCCTAACATCACCGTGCCGCCAAACGTAATACTGCTTAAAATCCATGTGTAGGCCAATCCATCGCTGAATCGTCCCAGTATCAGGTTATCAATATAAATCGCAAGGTTGCCTTCCTCCGTCAGGACCCCCGCACCGTATCCCGGCACGGGCACCCACACCATCAAAGCCCAAAATAACAGTAGCAGGGCCGCTGTTGTTATCATCTGCCATCTTATGTTGAGCTCCAGCATCAATATCGAGGCAATAAGGTAACCTGCCGCTATCGCCTGCAATGTGTTGCAATAAATGTGCAGTTTCGACAAATCGTAAGCTAGAAGATTTCCCTGCGATATCATCCCGAGTATCCAGAGAACTACCACCCGCTTGATAATGTGAAAATACAGCTCTCTTTTGCTGTCACCTCGCGCAAGGCGTTTATTGAACGAAAACGGCATAACCACCCCCACAACAAAAAGAAAAAGCGGCATAACCAAATCCCAGGCATGAAACCCTTCCCACCGGACATGGTCAAACTGCACCAAAAGCTTATTCAAAAACCCGCTGTTTAATCCTTTTGCCAGCCCTTTCAGTATCGATGCATCGCCACCTATAATCCAGAACATAACAAAACCACGCAGCGCATCAACCGACATCAATCTGCCACTGCTTTTTTCCATCTGGTCTTCCAGATTCATCGCGTAATCTTCCTCATACACCGTATCATTACATGTTCATTAAAGAAACAGTTTGCCCATTATATTATGTTAGGATTTGTCCCCTTGCAAGCTGTTAATATCCATGGCGGTGTTCGAATTCTTAGATTTTGCCGGCCTTTGGAAAAAGTGGGATGCAGCAGTGGATATTGGAGATGATTTTTCTTGTTTCTATATAGGCAAATAAGCCGGGGCGTCCAGCTGATTTCGGGTGTTCATTTTCTCCAACCTCAAAATCCTTGAGCTGACCCGCTCCGGCTATTTTACCACTACTTTTTATACAACTATTTTTAAGGAGTCAAAGAAAATTTCGTTTTTAGTTTTTAATTATTTATCTTTGGCTTCAAATTCAGCGTCGATTACGTCGTCTCCGCCTTTTCTTTTCACCTCACCTTCGGGTGGCGGGGCTTTTTCACCTTCACCGGTCGCCGAGGAGGCGGCCTGCTTCTTTGTTGCCTCTTCGTAAAGCACCTTGCCCAGTTCCTGGCTGGTGGTACCGAGGTTTTCAATAGCTTTTCTTATGGCATCGGCGTTATCACCTTTTACAGCTTCTTTCAGGTTGTTGACGGCACCTTCAATTTTGCCGCGGACCTCGGCGGATACCTTATCACCATGCTCTTTCAATGTCTTTTCGGTCGAATAAATCAATTGGTCTGCCTGGTTCTTAAGGTCGACAACGTCCCGCTTTTTCTTATCTTCATCAGCGTGTGATTCAGCCGCCTTCTTCATTTGTTCGACCTCTTGTTCGCTCAGCCCCGAGCTGGATTTAATCACGATAGATTGCTGCTTGCCGGTACCCAAATCCTTGGCAGAGACGTTCAGGATACCATTGGCATCAATATCAAATGCAACCTCAATTTGTGGAATACCCCTTGGTGCAGACGGGATTTCGGCAAGCTGGAACCTGCCGAGCGTACGGTTGTCATTGGCAAATTCCCTCTCGCCCTGCAGAACATGGATATCGACGGTCGTCTGGTTATCGGCGGCGGTCGAGAAAATCTCCTTTTTGCTCGTGGGGATGGTGGTGTTACGCTCAATTAATCTTGTCATAACGCCGCCAAGGGTTTCCACGCCCAGTGAAAGCGGCGTTACATCCAAAAGCAAAATGTCCTTTACACCAGCTTCACCGGCCAGAACCGCGCCCTGAAGCGCAGCTCCTAATGCAACCACTTCATCTGGATTGATGCCCTTGTTCGGCTCTTTGCCGAATATCTCTTTAACAATCTCCTGCACTTGTGGAATTCTTGTCGAGCCGCCGACGAGCAACACCTCGTTGATATCATTGGCTGTCATTTTCGCATCTTCCAGCGCCTTATAGCAGGGTGTTTTGAGCCGTTCGAAAATGGGTTCGGCAAGCGATTCGAACTTGCTGCGGCTGAGCGTTATCTGCATATGCTTCGGCCCTTTGGCATCGGCGGTAATAAACGGCAGATTCACCGTGGTCTCAAGCTGTGTGCTCAATTCGCACTTGGCCTTCTCCGCCGCCTCCTTTAGTCTCTGATGGGCCATCGGGTCATCGCGAAGGTCGATGCCCTCTTTCTTTTTAAATTCATCAGCTAAATAATTTATAAGTCTGGCATCCAGGTCATCGCCGCCAAGATGTGTATCACCGTTGGTGCTGAGAACCTCGATGACGCCTCCCTCTTCCTCGAACCCGCCGATATCAAGGATAGAGACATCGAATGTTCCGCCGCCGAAGTCAAAAACCGCTACTTTGGCATTCTGCTTCTTCTCCACTCCATATGCTAATGCTGCCGCCGTGGGCTCATTGATAATTCGCTCGACCTTCAGCCCTGCTATTTTGCCGGCGTCCTTCGTAGCCTGTCGCTGAGAATCGTTAAAATGTGCAGGCACGGTAATGACCGCCTGCTCAATCTTCTCGCCTAAATAGTCTTCTGCGGTTTTCTTTAGGTCCTGCAGAATCATTGCTGATATTTCCGGCGGAGTATATTCTTTGCCGCGTACACCGACCTTGACCAATTCTTCCGGCCCACCGGTGATTTTATATGGCACAATCTTTACTTCTGCCGAGACTTCGCTGTGCCTTCGGCCCATAAAACGCTTGATTGAAAATACCGTGTTCTCAGGATTGGTTACCTGCTGATGGCGCGCTATCTGACCGACCAGCCTTTCGCCCTTGTCTGTAAAGCCGACCACCGAAGGTGTCAGCCGAGAGCCCGACGAGTTGATTAAGACCTTCGGAGCGGTTCCTTCCATCACCGCAACTACTGAGTTTGTCGTTCCCAAATCTATTCCAATGATTTTAGCCATCTTCAGCTTCCTTTCGCTTTTTTCTTTCCCGTTTTGTAATTCAGACGGCAGACCCCGCAAATCGGGTCCCGCGTCTGTTGTTTGTATGTAAAAATCCTAAGATTTTATTCTGCAAAAGATGTGCCAGTTGAGGGACAGAACCGGCCCGAACTGCTTAACCTGCTTGATTACAAGAACTTATATTTTCTCCCTGCCGTTCTTCAATTTCTGATTATCGATTTATTGTGCCATTTTGGCAGGCGCATATCATATTGCGTCAGGTGTATTGAATGTTACGTGAAAAACCTGAACGCACAGCGCACGGCGATACGTTATTGATTAAGTGCTGAACGGATGATTTGGGCGCGAAGAACGTCTCTGTGTGCCGGGTCCAGCGTTTTTCCGTGGTTTAATTGCAGATGTGCTGGCTGAGTCAGCATGAACAGCCGGTTTATTGTTGCAATGGAAAGACCGGTCTGCTTGTCCGCTTGGCCGCTCGGACCACACAGCTTATTTATAGCTGGCGTTGAGGCCCCCATTTGCTCGTGCATATTAATCCCCATCCGCAGGTGGCTCAGAAGCAGCAGTGCCTCTTGAGAGCTTATCAGATGCGCATTTCGCAATAGCGCCATCGCCCGAGAAATCTTGTCGTCAAGGACTTCAGGCTCCTTTGCCAGTAGTTGCCTTCTGGCGGCTTGTTCGTATTCGAAAATCTCAGGGATGATGCTGTTTTCAAACTGCGCAACGATATCCGACTCTGAGATACCTAACGTTACCTGATTTGATAACTGGTAGAAATCACCCGCTGCCTGGGTGCCCTCGCCGAACAGACCACGTATAGCAAGGTTCATATCTCTTGTGGCATTTAGGAATTTCTCTATTTGACCTGTCATCTTCAACGCCGGCAGATGCAGCATTACCGAAACCCTAATTCCAGTGCCCAGATTCGTCGGACACGCGGTCAGGTACCCAAAGCGCTGGCTAAAGGCGTAGTCGACCTTTTCCTCAATCATACTGTCGATACGGTTTATCTGCTCAGCGCATTTACTTAGCTGCAGACCTCCTTTTAGGACCTGAATTCGCAGATGGTCCTCCTCGTTTATCATG
>Ga0114923_10001334_pt1 | contig 17185 bp, 16 predicted proteins | sample SumtaG_FD_89578 | JGI IMG/M metagenome (GOLD analysis project Ga0114923, IMG submission 89578) | Deep subsurface microbial communities from Indian Ocean to uncover new lineages of life (NeLLi) - Sumatra_00157 metaG | ecosystem: Environmental > Aquatic > Marine > Oceanic > Sediment | place: near...
AGATGAAAATCTCCGATATTGATGCTATTGTTTTATCTTCTATGTCCAGTGCTGCTGGAGGAGAACATCAAACACATAAAGTATCTCTTTTATCTGATTTATTTAAAACTAATGTCCCTATTATAGAAACTCCTTCTGTTTGCTCAGGAGGAGGTGTTGCTCTATGGACAGCCAATAGACTTGGCTTTAATAATGTTTTAGTTGTTTGTGGAGAAAAACTGGTTTACGACCAAAGCTCTAGAACAATTGACTTAATTCTTTCAGCTGCAGAAAGAGATATAGAGCAACCAGAAGGAATGCTATTTCCTGTTCAAAATGCTTTAGTTTGGCAACAATATATGGAAAAATATGGAGCAACAATGGATGATTTATCATTAATTGCTTTAAAAAATCATCAGAATGCTGAATTAAATCCTAAAGCTTATTTTTACAAAAAACCTATCTCGTTAGAACAAATTAAAAAATCTCCCATTATTTCTTCTCCTTTAAGATTAATGGATTGCTCTCTATCAATTAATGGTGGAGGAGCAATTATTTTAACAAAAGAAAAAACAGATATTGAGATTGTTGGTTCTGGTTTTGCTACTGATTATCTTTTAACTTTTGGAAGAGAAGATTTACACCACTTTAAAGCAACAGAAATGGCAGCTAAACAAGCATATGAACAAGCAAACGTAAAACCAGAAGACATTCAAATAGCTGAAGTTCATGATGCTTTTACCTCAGTAGAGCTATTCTCTTATGAAGATTTAGGTTTTGCTAAGCCAGGAAAAGGAGCTGAATTAATAAAATCAGGAAAAGTTAATAGGGAGGGAAAACTTCCAATTAATACTTCTGGAGGATTAAAAGCTAAAGGTCATCCTATTTCTGTAACAGGACTAGCTCAAGTTTATGAAATAGTTCATCAATTAAGGGGAGATTGTGGAGAAAGACAAGTAACACCTACGCCAAAAATAGGATTATGTCACAACATTGGAGGAGCTGGAGGAAGCATTACTGTTAATATTCTTAAAAAAACTAACTAATATGTTTTATAAGTGTCCTCAATGCCAAGAGATTTGGCAATATTCAATTCAAAAATGTCCTAACTGTTTTTTGAAGTTGGAAAGAATGGAGAGCGATAAAATTAAAGTAATAGGAGTTTCAAAAGTTAATGTTCCAACCATTATGCATCCAATAACTCCTTATTTTGCTTTGGTTTTGGAAGATAAAAACAAAAATAGATGGGCCTATAAAAGCACAAAAGAATATAAGATTGGGGATGATTTTGAAATAAAAACATCTAAAGATAAAAATGCTGTTGCCATTTGGAGGGTAAAATATGATGTATTGGAAGCAATAGAGAAGGTTTTCAGCTTAATAGAAGGTGATGAAATAAAAGGAAATTCTAAAATATTAATTCTCCCTACTCTTTCAGAAGCCAAACATCCTTATCTTTTACATAATACGACCCCTCAATTCTTAGCAGGGATTATTCATTATTTAATTCAAAAAGGAGTTAATCCTAAAAATATAAAAGTAGCTAGTCAGAGCTTTAATCATGTTCCAATTGAAGCTTCTATTGAAAAATCTCAATTATTAAAAGTGTGTCAAAACTCTCAAACTACTCCTCTTGATTTATCAAAAACAAAATTTGTTAAGAAAGAAATTAATAATTTTAATTTTGAAATTTCTGAAGAGTTTTTCAAAAATGATTTAATTATTAATTTACCAATATTAAATCTTGACTCAAAAGTAAAAGTAAAAGGGGCTACAGAAAATATTCTTAAATGTTTAAAGAAAGAATCTTATCTTTCTGCAAAATATCTTTACGATTACAAAGACATTCTTATAAATATACAAAAGGTTTTGCCTAGTTATTTCACTCTTGCCGAAGCAATGTCTGTTCAGAAACAAGATAAGCACATTATTCGTTTAGGATTAATCTTTGCAGGATTTAACCCTTTCAATATAGATAGAATATTTGCTAAAATTACAAGAACAGAATATTTGCCAGAACATTTAAAAAGTATTGATTTAGAAAAAATTCCAGTAGTTGGGAGAACAATAAAAGAATTGGAATACGATGTTAACGAATTCTAAGATAGAAAAAAACGTATCACTAAGTCACAATATACCTTTAATTAAAGACATTGTTTCTGTTTTGTTTTTTTCCATTCTTACTGGAATTGGTGCTGGACTTAAAATAGAAATAGGAGCTGTCCCAATTACTATGCAGACATTAATAGTTTTGCTAAGTGGAGCATTCTTGGGCAGTAAAAAAGGAGCCATTTCTCAATTAACTTATTTAACAGCAGGAATAGTAGGAATTCCTTGGTTTTCTAGGGGAGGAGGTCTCGCTTATATTCTAAGTCCCACTTTCGGTTATTTGGTAGGATTTATTCCAGCATCTTATATAGTAGGAGTTCTTACTAGAAAAAGTAAGAATGTTTTCAATATCATAAAATCCTTTATTGCTGGTAATTTCTTTATTTATTCTTTTGGGATTTTATGGTTATTAAGAATGTTTAGCTTGTCACAATCTTTAGCAATTGGATTATACCCATTCATATTAGGAGATATATTAAAAATGTTTCTAATAATTATTATTTTAAAAAATATAAAAAAATGAATAACAAAATAGTTTTAATTACAGGATCTTCTCAAGGAATAGGAAAAACTATTGCCTTGAAGTTTGCTTCTTTAGGAGCATCTGTTGCTTTAAATGATATTCCTTCTCAAGAAGAAAATTTAAAAGCAACTAAAAAGGAAATTGAGAGCGAAAAAGGAACTGCTGAATATTTTTTAGCAGATGTTTCTAAATATGAAGACGTAGAAAGAATGATAAATGAGATTAAAGAAAAGTTTGGTAAAATAGACATCTTAGTTAACAACGCAGGAATTTGTTTAGACAAAACTTTAGCAAAAATGTCTGTTGAAGAATGGCAAAAAGTTATAGACGTTAATTTAACAGGAGTATTCAATTGCTCAAAAGCTGCCTTGCCTTTAATTATTTCTAACAAAGGAAAAATAATTAATATTTCTTCAGTTGTTGGACAAAGAGGTAATTTTGGACAAACAAACTATGCGGCGACTAAAGCTGGAATTATTGGTTTTACCAAATCTTTATCAAAAGAGGTTGGAAAATTTGGAGTTACTGTTAACACCATTGCTCCAGGATTCATTAAAACTAGATTAACAGAAGCTATTCCCGATAAATTTAAAACACAAATTACAATGTTAACTTCTTTAGGTAGATTTGGAGAACCAGAAGAAGTGGCAGACCTTATAATTTTTCTAGCTTCAGATAAAGCCTCCTTTATAACAGGAGCAACTATTAATATAGACGGAGGACTATCAATATGATGTTAAATAAAGAAGAAATCAAAAAAATCATTCCTTATGATGACCCATTTTTATGGGTTGATGAGGTAGAAAGCATAACAGAAGACACTATTATAGGATACAAACAAACTTCCCCAGAAGATGATTTCTTTAAGGGACATTTTGTTGACTTTCCTATTATGCCTGGAGTTTTAGTTATTGAGGGTGTAGCTCAAACAGCAACCATCTTGTTAAGAAAGAAAATGGGAGATGGGCACAAGAAAAAACTCCTCTTAGCATACAAAGTTAGAAGTGCTAATTTTGATAAGCCTATTTTTCCAGGAGCTAAAATTCAATACAAGGCTAAACTTTTAGGTTTTTATGCTTACAAGGTAGCTAATTTTATAGGAGAAGTTTTTGTTGATGGCGATAAAAAGTGTGAAGTAAGATTCACAATAGCTGTTGTTGATAAAGAAGAATTTAAAGCCAAAAGAAATCAAAAAGATACAAAGGCTGAGCCTAAATATGAACTTCCCGCATTAAAGATTGGAAATATTCTTGCTAAAATTCCAATTATCCAAGGAGGAATGGCTATAAGAGTTTCTCTGCACAATCTAGCAGGGCACGTTGCTAAAGAAGGAGGTATTGGAATAATTGCTATTTCAGGTATGAGCGATCCAGAAGAAGTAAAATCAGAAATTAGAAAGGCAAGAGAAATAGCTGGACCAAAAGGAGTTATAGGAATCAATATTATGGGTGTTATAGCTGGATTTATTCCATTAGTAAAAGCAGCCATAGAAGAAAAGGTTGATTTAATTATTCAAGGAGCAGGATTTAGAGAAGATATATTTGAAATGGGGGGCAAGGCCAACATTCCTATATTTTCAATGGCTTCTTCTGTAAAAGTAGCTAAAAAAGGAGAAAAAATGGGAGCATCAGCAATCATTATTGAAGGAGAAGATGCTGGTGGACACCTTGGCTTTCCAAAAGGTCATCCTTTTAGAAAAACAATAGATATAGTTAAAGATGTCGTTAAGGAAGTAAAAACTCCCATTATTGCTGCCGGAGGTGTTTTCAATGGCCAAGACATAGTTGAAATGTTGCGAGCAGGAGCAAAAGGAGTGCAAATGGCAACAAGATTTGTTACTACCGAAGAATGTGATGTTCATAGAAACTTTAAAGAATTTTATATAAAATCAAAAAAGGAAGATGGTGTTATTGTTCACTCTCCTGTTGGTTTGCCTGGTAGAGTTATTCGGAATTCTTTAGTTGAAAGAATAACCAAGGGAAATCCTCCTAAGCCAGATCCTAAGAAGTGTCAGGGATGTATAGGTATGACTTGTGATAAAAGCTACTGTATTTTAGATACTCTGGAAATGGCTCGTAAGGGAGATGTGGAAAATGGTCTTGTATTTGCTGGTTCTAATTTTTGGAGAATAAAAGAAATAGTTACCGTTAAGGAACTATTAAAAGAATTAGTAGATGAGGCTAATAAAATTTTAAAAGATAAACCATTATTAAAATATGACTAAATTAAATATCACCGAGATTTTAGGAATTAAATATCCTATTATCCAAGGGGGGATGGCCGGAGTATCAGAATCCATTTTAGTATCTGCAGTATCTAACGCAGGAGGATTGGGTATTATTGGGTCTGGTTTCTTTCCTCCTTCTTGGTTGGAAAAAGAAATAAGAAAAACAAAAGAATTAACAGATAAGCCTTTTGGGGTTAATCTTTTGATGCAAAATCCCAATATTCCTGAATTACTCAAAATCATAATTAAAGAAAAAGTTCCTATAGTTTCTACTGGAGGAGGAAATCCCTTACCATTATTTCCTCATTTAAAAAAAGCTGGAATTAAGATTATTCCTGTAGTAGCCTTGCCAAGATTGGCTAAAAAAATGGAAGAAAGCGGAGCAGACGCAATTGTGGTTGAGGGCTTGGAATCGGGGGGGCATATTGGAAAAGTAACTACCTTTGCCTTGGTCTCTCAAACAAAAAACAAATTAAAAAAAATACCCTTAATTGCCGCTGGGGGAATTTATGATGGTAGAACAGCAGCTTCCATGCTAGTGTTGGGTGCTGATGGAGTTCAAATAGGAACAAGATTTATGGCAAGTACAGAATGTCAAATTCACGATAAATACAAACAGGCTATTATAGATGCCAATTGTGAAGACATTGTTGTTGTGGCAAGATTTACAAATTATCCAGTTAGAGTAATTAAAAATAAATTAGCTGAAGAAATTCTAGAACTTGAAAAAAATAATCCATTTCCTGAGGAGATAAATTCAGAAAGATTTGCTGGATCCAAAGTTGCCGCTGGCAATATTGAAAATGCTCCTCTTCTTTGTGGTCTTTGTGCTGAAGGCATATCAGATATTAAAAGTTGTAAAGAAATTATAGAAGATATTGTTAGGGATACTAAAAAAATCTTATTAGAAGCATCAAAAAGATATGAATAAAATAATTTCTTGGTTTAGCAAGATTTTCCTTGCTCCAATTCTTCAATTACTATTTGTTAAAGAAATAAATGGAAAAGAAAATCTTCCTAAAGGAAATTTTATTCTAGCCAGTAATCACGAAAGTCATTTAGATCAAGTGGCCAATGGTATCGTTTGCGTTCCAAGAAAATTTAACTTTATTGGACAAGTAGATGCTTACACTGGTTTGGGTGGAGCAGTTCGAGATGTCCTTTATTTCTTTGGTGGAGTTATTCGTTTGAATAGAAAGAGCGTAGAATCAAAAAAAAAAACAATTAAAAAAGCTATTAAACAATTAAAAGAGGGTTATTCTTTAATTATTTATCCAGAAGGAACCAGAACAAGAACAGGAGAGATGGCAAAAGGAAAATGGGGAATAGTAAAACTTCTTTTTGCAACAGAGGTTCCTATCTTGCCAGTAGCCCTTAGTGGAACTTTTGAATTATTACCTCCTGGAGGAAAATTAAAATTTGAAAGAAAAATTAAAATTAATATTGGAAAACCTCTTTATTTTTCCGAAGAAATTGAAAAATCTAAGAAATTAGATAAGGGGTCTAAAGAATACAAACAACTCATGTGCAATATCACAGATAAAATAATGCAAAAAATAAAAGAGCTTAAAGAAACAAAATGAAGCCTATTTTTGTTTTCCTTCTTCGTTATCTTTTTCTCCCAATTACTAGTCTCTTTATAGACAAAATAGAAGGAGAAGAGAATATTCCTGAAGGAAATAATTTTATAGTTGCTCCCAACCACCTCAATGGAAGAGATCATTTCTTCATTGCTTGCGCTTTAAAGAAAAAATTAAAGGATATTCGTTTTGTTGGAGCAATGGATAGTTTCAAAACATTTCTTCAATCAAGTTTTCTATATTATTTAGCAGATACTATTACAATTCATAGAAAAAAAGAAAGTAGAGAAGAAATAGTAGCAAAGATTATAAAAAAAATAAGAAAAAACAAAATCATTGTAATTTATCCAGAGGGAGACAGTAATCCAAAAAACAAACTTTTGAAAGGAAAAACTGGAATCACAGAATTAATAAAACAAAAAATTCCTGTTCTTCCCATTGGTTTAAGGATTGGAAAAAAAGGTAGAATAATTACAATAGGTAAATTAATGAACTTTTCTCAAGAAATAGAAAAGTTAGAAAAAGCAACAGAGAACCAAGAAGATTATCATTTAATTTTAAGAGAAATAACTGATAAAATAATGCGTCAATTGTCAGTATTATCTCAAAAACCATACTTGTTATGAAAAAAATTAATAAAATTCTTATAGCAAATAGAGGAGAGGTTGTTCTGCGAATTATTAGAACATGCCAAGAAATGGGAATTCAAACGGTTGTCTTATGTCCACTGAAGGGACAAGAATCAAATTTTATTGAAACTCGTTTAGCTGATGAGTATTATTTCTTGAATGAAGAAGGAACAGCTGGATATCTTAATCAAAAGAAAATTATAGAAATTGCAAAGAAAGCCAAGGTTGATGCTATTCATCCTGGGTATGGTTTTTTATCTGAAAATTGGAAATTTGCCAAGCTTTGTAGAAGCAAAAGAATTATTTTTATTGGACCTCATCACCAAACATTAAAAAAACTAGAAAATAAAATAGAAGCTAAAAAAATTGCAGAAAAAGCTGGAATACCAACCCTTCCTGCAAGCGATAAACCAATAAGAAATAAAAGAGATCTTATAAAATGGATTAAAAAAATTCAACCTCCGTTTATTCTCAAAGCTCAAAGAGGAGGAGGAGGAATAGGCATAAGAATAATTGATGGTAAAATTGACTTTAGAGATCTTCTAGATATTTCTGGAGGTATTCAGCGCCAAATGGCTTCTGCTTTTAGCGATACTGATTTTTTTATTGAAAAGCATCTTCAGGAAGCAAGGCATATTGAAGTCCAAATCTTAGGAGATGGAAAAAATGTAATACATTTAGGAGAAAGGGAATGTACTATCCAAAGAAGATTTCAAAAACTTCTAGAAGAAAGCCCATCTCCTTTTCTTAACGAAAAAGAAAGAGAAAAGATAAGAGGTTTGGCTGTTAAGCTTGCTAAAAAACATAAATATAAAGGAGCGGGAACTGTAGAGTTCTTATTAGATAAAGATAAAAATCCTTACTTTTTAGAAGTAAATCCTCGTCTTCAAGTAGAGCACCCTGTAACAGAGGTTGTTACTGGTATAGACATTGTAGAGCAACAAATTAAAATTGCTCAGGGAGAAAAGCTATCATTGGCCCAAAAAGATATTACTATTAATGGATGGGCTATGGAAGCAAGAATTAATGCAGAGGATCCAAAGAAAGATTTCCGTCCAGCCCCAGGAACAATCAGAAAATATCTTGCTCCTGGCGGACAAGGAATCTTTTTACATACTTTTTTACATGAAGGACAAAAAATATATCCTTACTTTGACTCCCTACTGGGTAAAATTATTTCTCATGGAAAAGATAGAAAAGAAGCTATTAGTCGTTTAAAAAGAGCTCTTGAAGAAATTAATATTGAAGGAGTTCCTACGACCATTCCTTTCTTTAAGCTTTTATTAAATAATAAAAAATTCATTAAAGGAGATTTTACAACTAGCTTTATCAAAGACACAAACATTTTAAAGAAATTAATAAAAGAACCTCCTCAAAAGAAGACGTTTGTAGTCCAAGAACTAGATGAGGAAGAAATTGCCAAAATAGTTTTTCAAATTTACGAAAATATTAAAGAAAATGTTAAATCTCAAAAGAAAAGTTCCTCTCCATCCAATTGGGTAATGGCTGCAAGATTAAAAATGTTTCAAAAATAAACATGAAATTAAACATCAATATTAAGGGCAAAAAAAGAATAATAGAAATTAAAGAAGGAAATGGAAGAATAAAGGTTAAAATAGGAAAAAAGGAATTTTCTTTTAAAGATAAGAATGGAAAAGAGGATATTTCTGTTGCTCAAACTAGCATTCCTAAAAAGAAATTTTCCAAAAAAGAAATTAAAGCCCCTATTGCAGGAATCATTACTAAAATTTTTGTAAAAGAAAAACAAGCTTTTAAGAAAAATCAGAAGATTGTTTCTTTATCAGCAATGAAAATGGAAAATGAAATTGTTTCTGATTTTCAAGGAACAATAAAATCTATTTTAGTTAAAGAAAATCAAAAAGTTAAAGAAGGAGATATTTTAGTAATTCTAGAATAATGCTATTGAAAAAATACAAGTCTGTTAGCTCAACAAGTATTGTAGCTAAAAAAATGAATTACAAGCCATGGACTGTTATTTGGTCAGAAGAGCAGACCTTGGGTTACGGACGAAAAAATAGTTCCTGGTTTTCTCCTAAAGGAGGTTTGTATTTTTCAATTATATTGCCAAAAAACACAATTCAAGATTTGCAAACATTAACTATTTTAGCTTCCTTTGTTACGGCAAAGATAATTAAAGAAAACTTTAAAGTAGAACCTTTTATTAAATTACCTAATGATATATTTATAAATCAAAAAAAGGTTGGAGGAATTTTAACAGAAAATATTATTGGGCAAGATGTAAAGTTTTCAATTATGGGCATTGGACTAGACACAAACATAGAAAAATACCCAAAAGAGTTGGAAAATATTGCTACATCGCTTAAAATAGAAACAGGTAAGCAGGTTAATAATGAAAAGATTTTAAAACAAATTGTTAAAGAAATAAAAAATCAATTAAAAATAATTAGCAAGTAAAATATGGCAGAAAAAAAGAAAAAAATAAGAATAAGGAAAAAAGAAGATAAAATGGTAGCAGAATTAAATAGAAGAATAGAAGAATTAAACGATATTGGGATGATAGAAAAACAACATCAAAAAGGAAAACTTTCAGCCCGAGAAAGAGTGGTTTTATTTTTGGATGAAGGAAGTTTTGTTGAACTAGACCCATTTGTCGAACCAAGATTTGAAAAACTAGGAATGGATAAGAAAAAAGTCCCTGGAGATGCTGTTATTACTGGTTTCGGAAAAATTAACAATCGCTCTGTTTGTATCTCTAGTCAGGATTTTTCAAAAATAGGAGGATCTTTGGGAGAAATGCATAGCAATAAAATAGTAAAAGTTATTAAGCTAGCTAGAACAACAGGATGCCCAATGATTAGTATTGTTGATTCAGGAGGAGCTAGAATTCAAGAAGGAATATTAAGTCTTGATGGTTATGCTGCAATCTTCAAGGAAATGATTAAAGCTTCTGGTGTGATTCCTCAAATTTCCATTATAGCTGGTCCTTCAGCAGGAGGAGCATCTTATGCTCCTGGATTGTCAGATTTTGTTTTCATGATTCAGGATATTGCTCAAATGTATATTACCGGACCATCCGTTGTCCAAAAAGTTACGGGAGAAAAAGTATCCTTTGAAGAATTAGGAGGATCCTTGGTTCACAACTCTAAAAGTGGATGTTCTCACTTTTCTTTTGATTCAGAGAAAGATTGTTTTTTAGGAGTTAAAAAATTACTTTCATATCTACCTCAAAACAATTTAGAAAATCCAATAAAAGATACTGATATTTTCTCTGAATTTTTTGAAAAAGAAAAGAATAAGAAATTATTAAAGATTGTTCCTGAGAAGAAAGAACAGGGATATGACATGAAAGAGGTAATAGAAGAAATATTTGATAAAACTTCATTTTTTGAAGTGCATTCAAATTTTGCAAAAAACTCAATTACAGGTTTTGCTAAATTAGGAGGTAGTGTTGTTGGAATTATAGCAAATCAACCAAAAGTAATGGCTGGAACCTTGGATATTGATTCTTCAGATAAGATAGCTAGGTTCGTTAGAACTTGCGATTCTTTCAATATTCCACTGATTAATTTAGTTGATACCTCGGGATATCTGCCTGGCACAAGCCAAGAAAGAAGAGGAATTATTCGTCACGGCGCTAAAATATTATATGCTTTTTCAGAAGCTACTGTTCCTAAAATTAGTTTAATTTTGAGAAAAGCTTATGGTGGAGCTTACATAGCTCTTGCTTCTAGAAAATTAGGATACGATACTGTTATTGCTTGGCCTTCAGCGCAAATAGCAGTTATGGGGCCAGAACAAGCAGTTAGAATTATTTACAAAAAAGATATTGCAAAAAGTAAAAATCCTGCAAGATTTGAAAAAAGCAAAATTAAAGAATTAGAAGATTTATTTCTTAGCCCTTATCAAGCAGCCAAACTTGGTCAAATCGATATGATAATTGACCCTCAAGAAACAAGAATGATTTTAATTAAATGTTTAGAATCTCTTGCAAATAAAAAAGGTGAAAAGGTAGCCAGAAAACACGGCAATATTCCCCTATAATTGACAAAACATCATTTCTTTCTCATTATAGTTAATATTAAAGCCCTGAAAGGCTTTTTTATTTAAGAAAGTATAGTTTTTACCTTTACCGTAAAAACTTAATTTGTTAAAATAAATTCAATTAAAAAAATATGGATTTAAAATCACTTACATTAGCCGTAGATCAATTAGCTAAAGAGAAGGGTTTTCCTCAAGAGAAAATAATAGAAATAATAGAGCAATCTTTAGCTGCTGCCTATAAAAAAGATTACGGAGAAAAAGGAGAGTTTATTAAGGCTAAGTTTGATTCTGTAACAGGTCAAGCTGATTTTTGGCAAGTAAAAATAGCGGTTAGTGAAGATATGATTTATTCTGAAGAAGAAATTGAAGAAGGTAAAAATGTATTAGAAGAAAACGAGGAAGATAAGAAAATTGTCTTTAGTCCCAGAAAACATATTATGTTAAAGGATGCTAAAAAGATAAATCCTAAAGTTAAAGTAGAGGAAGAGGTAGATATTTTCCTTGAAAATAAAACTGAATTTGGAAGAATAGCTGCTCAAACAGCTAAACAAGTAATCATGCAAAGAATAAGAGAAGCAGAGAAAGAAGCTATCTTGGAAGAATATAAAGAAAAAGAAGGAGAAATTCTTTCAGGTATAGTCCAAAGAATAGAAGGACAAAATATTCTCATTAATATTGGCAAAACATTAGGAATATTAACTAAACCAGAACAAATTCCTGGAGAATTCTATAAACCAGGACAAAGATTAAAAGTTTATCTTATTGAAGTAGAAAAAACTCCCAAAGGACCTAAGATATTCTTATCAAGAGCTTATCCTAAATTAGTTTCTAAACTATTTGAATTAGAAGTTCCTGAAATAGCAGAAGGTTCAATAAAGATAAGATCAATAGCTAGAGAAGCTGGATCAAGAACTAAAATTGCAGTTGAGTCAGTAGAGGAAAACATTGATCCAATTGGAGCAACTGTTGGACAAAGAGGAACTAGGGTTCAGGTTATTATTAATGAATTAGGAGGAGAAAAAATCGATATCATTAAATACTCCGAAGATCCTAAAGAATATATTATTAGTTCTTTGAACCCAGCAAAAATTATGGAAATAAAAATTCTTCCTAAAAATAAAGCTTTGGCAATTGTTCCTGAAGATCAATTATCATTAGCAATTGGAAGAAATGGTCAAAATGTAAGATTAGCAGCCAAATTAACTGGATGGAAAATAGACGTCAGACAACCAGAATATAAAAACAAGGAAGAAATTGAAGAAGAAGTTGAAAAGAAGTCTAAAAAAAGTAAAAAGAAAATAACTACTAAAAAACCTAAAAAGAAAACAACTGTTAAGGAGGTTAAAAAGAAAACAGTTGTTAAAAAAACAAAGAAAAAAGTAACTATTAAAAAAACAATAAAGAAAACAAAATGAATTTAATACCAACTGTTGTTGAAAAAACAGGAAGAGGAGAAAGAGCATATGATATATACTCAAGGCTCTTACAAGAAAGAATTATTTTCTTGGGAAGAGGAATTAACGACAATTTGGCTAATTCTATTATTGCTCAAATGCTTTTCCTTAATTCAAAAGACACCAAAAAAGATATTCAACTTTATATCAATTCTCCTGGAGGAGTTCTCTCTTCTGCTTTGGCTGTTTACGATACAATGCAATACATAAAATGCCCCGTCTCAACCGTTTGCATAGGTTCTGCTGCATCAGGAGCTGCAATATTATTGGCAGCAGGAGCAAAGGGAAAAAGATTCTCTTTGCCTAATGCCCAAATAATGCTTCATCAAGTAGCTATGAGAGGAGTAGGAGGTCAGGCTAGCGAAATTCACATTACGGCTAAGCACATAATGAGTCTTAAAAAGAGAGTTAATCAAATTCTTGCCAGCCACACAGGTCAAAATGTTACAAAAATAGAAAAAGATACTGATCGTGACTTTTATCTTTCAGCAAAAGAAGCAAAAGAATACGGAATAATTGATAAGGTTATTAGTGGCAAAATTAAATAAAAAAGTTCTATTTTAGAAAAGATACAAAAGCAGATTTTATTAAAACTGCTTTTTTATTTTTTAAAAACATTTAAAATATAAATAGAAGAAATAATTAAATAATTTATATTAATGAAAAAGTTCTGGAAATCAAAAAAGTTTTGGATAGCACTACTCCTTATTGGGGTAGGAATTTTTACTTATTATTACCTATCTCCTGAAGAAATAATTACACTATGGGAAAATCCTGAAGAAAAATATAAAGGAGATAATAATGAACCATACTCTCAAATTCAACCACTTTCTGACAGTAGTTGGCAAAACAAAGATTTTAAAATAAGAGTTTTAGACGAAGATCTACAATCTGGAATCAATGAAGACTCTTGCCAATACAAAGTTCTTTCTTTTGGACCAAATGGAGAAGAAATATCTTCTGGTTGGAGAAGTAGAAAATGTAATAGTTTTCAAACAATTTCTGTTGGACCAAAAGGAAAGTGTCAAATCGAAGGAAGAGATAGCTGTTATATTTATGTTCGATCTCAAGACAAGGCAGGAAATTGGTATACACCCTCTGAAAAAGAATTATCCATAAAAGCTTATAATATTGACTGGACAGATCCTTATGTAAGCAGAGCAATCATTGAAGAAGAAAGTTATAAGGTTGCGATAGAAACCACAGATACCTTTAAAATTATGGGGTGCCTTCTTTATATAGATGGAGAAAAACAAGGAACTATGAGTTTTTTAGATTCAAAATGTTACAATGATTGTTTTTTAGAAAAAGATTTTACTCTTTCAGGGGTAGGAACTCATGATATTTATGCTTATTGCAAAGATATAGCTGGAAATTGGGGAAAAGGAAAAATGTCACAAATTACCATTAACACTCCTCCTACCATTAATCATTGTAGAGGACTTCCTACATCTGGCAATAAAGAAACTGAAATTAAATTCACAATTGAAGCTGAAGACATAGATAATGATGATTTATCTTTTTTCTGGGATTTTGGAGATGAAGCATTCTCTCAGGAAAAAAATCCTATTCACGCTTATTCCGAAAACGGAACTTATCGTCCTACCATTACTGTGTCTGATGGAAAAGGAGGAGAAGATAATTGTTCAACAGCATGGATAACTATAGTCGAACAATAAAATATGTTATTATTGAATTATGAAAAATAAATTTTTAACAATATTCTTAGGAATTATAATTAGTTTGTTTTTTGCCAATCATTGCTTTGCTTTAAATGCTCCAACAAACGCTACAATAACAGATGTTGGTACAGCAAGTGCAATTCTTTCATGGTTCTGGGAAGAGGGAGGGGGAGAAATTGAACACTTCCAAATAGATTGGAGAAAACTAACAGTTGACAAGTGGGAAACAGAAAAACCAGACCCTGAAGAAACAAGAATAGGAGTAAGTACAGAATATAGTCATAGCTTAAGAGGACTTGAGGAAGATTCAGAATATGAGTGGATAATTAAAGCAATAGCCAAAACCTCTTCTCAAAGCAGTACTTATACAGACGGTTCTCCGTTTACAACAAAAGCAATCCCATTGGAAATAGAAGACCCTGAAGAAAATGAAGAAGAAAACGGAGGAGAAAACGGAGAAGGTCTAACAATAAAAAATCTTTTTGAAGGTATTGAAAATGTTAAAGAGGCGGCTGATGCTTTTATGGAATTTCTAGTTATTACAGGATTCGCAGTTGGCCCCATATTAATTATTTATGCAGCATTCATACTTCTTACAAAACAAGGAGATCCTACTGCAGTAACACAAGCTAAAAAGATAATTCTTTGGACTGTTATATCTTTATCCATTATGCTGTTTGCTAAAGGAATACCTTCAGTAGTAAAAGATTTATTCAAATCATAGTTAAGAAAAAGTTTCGCCATCTAGTTTGTAATGTTTTAAATTATTGCGTTCATTGTTCTATAATTTTATTTTTCTTTGCAAGTTTTTGCTGAGCTAACCAGGCTTACCTTTTTACCAATAATTAGATGAATCCATTTCAATGTTTTTTTAGTTGTTTTAGAAATATTTACGCGCATACCAAGATGCTAGTTTGTCTTGATAGAAACTACTATACGTCCTTGTATATTACCTGTAATTATTGACAAGGAATTAAATTATTATATTGTATTAATAGCTCTTTGTTATTTAAATAAAGAATAAAACAAAATGGAAGTGAATAAAATTGGAAAATCAAGAAATACGAGAAACATTAGCGGGCTTAATTATAGTTGGAATAGTAATTTATTTCATTGTTTTTATACCCTCTACCTCTCCTCCCGAAGAAGAAAAATACGAATGGGATACCAATGAACCTTATTCTCAGATTCAGTCTCCTCCCACTGGAAGTCTGCAGACAGGAAATTTTCAAATAAAGGTTTTGGACGAAGATCTAGAATCAGGGATCAAAGAAGGCTCTTGTCAATATAAAGTTATTTCTTATAACGATAGTTGTTCTCCTTATTCCTGTGAACATTCAACTGGCTGGAAAAGCAGAAAGTGTAATAGTTATCAAACAATTTCTGTTGGGCCAGAAGGAGATTGTTGTTTTGAAGGGAGAAAGAATTGTTATATCTATGTCCGCTGTCAAGATAAGGCAGGAAATTGGGGTAGATGTCGTGAAAGCGAATTATCTATACGGTATTACAGTATCTCCTGGACAAATTCTCGTGCAAATAAAACAGTTATTGAAGAAAAAAACTACGAAGATAAAATAGAGATAGTAAATGTCTTTAAAATCATAGATTATTTTTCTCATACAAACAGAAAAAACCATGAAACCATGAATTTCTTAGACTCACAAAACACTACAACGACAATTCTTCAAAAAAATATTTCGTTTGCTCAAATGATAAAACTCACAACTCTTATGTTGATTATATTGGTTCAAAAAAAAGTCATAAAAAAAAAGAAATAGCATAAAATTTTAAATTCTATCCTATAAATACAACATTTTTCTTTTTGATTAAACTTTTTGAATAGTTCAATCTTTATACGCGGTCTACGATTAACTAATCTGACCGCTTTTTTAATTTACCCTTAAATTATTGTAACAGGACAATCTTCTTAGAGGAAAAATTGCCTAAACAATCTATCAATATTTTCGCTACACACTCCTCTTCAGAAATGACATAAGTAGACAAAACAAACATTTACTTCAAGCTTCCTCTTAATTGACTCACGCTGAAAAAATGCTAATTCACTGTTATGGCTTATGACATATTTTTTATTCTTTTAATATTGTGCTTCGGAGCAGAATGCAGGAGCAAATCATTGACAAAGAACCAAGCTGTCGTATTGTAGTAATAGTTCTTTTACAATAAAGGGACTGGAGATGAAAAATATTGAAAAACATCAATAATAAACTTTTAATTTTGTTCTTGTTGCTTGTACTATCATCTTTTAGTATAGGTAATGTGAATAGTGACGAAGGTTTCATTTTCCATTCTGTGGAATCTGAAATCTGGGATGAAAACGGCTCTTTGGAAATCAAAGATTGGAATAATGTTAATCAAGAAGTAACATATCAACAGGAAGAAACAAAAAACATAAAACTCTCTGATGTAAAGATTGAAACATGGACTAATACTTGGGGAGGATTAAACTCTGATACTGGACGCTCTCTCTGGAGCGATGGAGATTATCTCTATGCTCTTGGGGCAACAAGTAGTTTTGGGTCAGGATCTTCTGACTTTGCTCTAGTAAAATGGGATATGGATGGTAACATTGCTTGGAATACTACTTGGGGTGGGCAGTGGAACGACTACGGACGCTCTCTCTGGAGCGATGGAGATTATCTCTATGCTCTTGGGGCAACCTGTGTTTCTTCAACCAATTCTGACTTTGCTCTAGTAAAATGGGATATGGATGGTAACATTGTTTGGAATACTACTTGGGGTGGACCAAATCACGAGAAAGGATATTCTCTCTGGAATAGTGGGAACTACCTTTATGCTTTTGGATCAGTAACTTCTTTGGGCGATTCTGATTTGGTCTTGATAAAATGGACCATGAATGGCGGTAATGTTATATGGAGTCGCACATGGGGAGTTTATGGTTTAGACATAGGGTATTCTTTACGGGGTAATGGGGACTATCTCTACACTTTTGGACTAACT
>Ga0114923_10001336_pt1 | contig 17184 bp, 16 predicted proteins | sample SumtaG_FD_89578 | JGI IMG/M metagenome (GOLD analysis project Ga0114923, IMG submission 89578) | Deep subsurface microbial communities from Indian Ocean to uncover new lineages of life (NeLLi) - Sumatra_00157 metaG | ecosystem: Environmental > Aquatic > Marine > Oceanic > Sediment | place: near...
GCTGACGGTACATTGTTCCCGAGGCTTCACACAAAGTCATTACTAACGATGCATGCTCGGGTAGCCATTATTGATCATCTCAATACCAGTTTTTGAAAACCACCTTTATATAATTCAATTTCCAAGTTCTGTATTCGGACATAAGACTTCTTGTCGCACTTTTTCGATTAAATACTTTCCAATTCTTCTCTTCTTTTCATTAAAACATCTCTACACTCCTTTGATTCTCTCGGATAATGATAATAGGGAATTATCCAAAAAAGAGCGCCTAATAACCAAATGAGTAGCACTAGCAAAATGGCATAAGGTAACCATGAAATGTTACTCTCAATTAAGGAAGAAATAATTAAATTACCAAAAATTCCCCCAATATTCACCATTAATCCATTCATTGCATTTGTAGTACTTCTAACTTCAGGAAGAGATACTTCAGAATATATTGCAAATTGATTTCCTACTGCAAAAGACGTAAAAAAAAAACCTACATAACCTACTATTAAGAAAAAGATCCAGGATAGGATAACTTGGAGAGTTGTGGCAGTATAAAAAGGTACTAAATAAAATATCATAATAAAAAAAATTCCAATAACAAGTCCTATTATTGAAATCAATACACGAGCCTTCGGGTTTCCTTTTTTGAAGTATTTGTCTCCTAACTTTCCCCCTATGATAGTTCCAGGTAGGGATCCACTACCAGATAAGATGTAAATTGTTACTATCAAGCTGGAATCAATACTGCTAATTTTTGTGTTTAAATAAAATATAGCCCATGTCCCTAGAATTGTATTTGCTATTCCTGAACAGAATACATATATTAAAATTGCTCTTACTGATTTCTTTCTGAATAGTTGTCGTAAATTATCTAAAGTTATTTTATACGTATACTTAATTTCACCTTTATAATCCTCAAATTCTGGTTCCGAACGTAATCGCTCAGGTTCTATAGCCGAGAAGATATAAAAAATTAAGCCTAGTAATCCTAACATAAATCCTAAACCGTAAGCAAATCTCCACCCCAAAAGTCCTCCATAATTTCCTAACATTCCACCAAAAATTATACCCATCCCACTTCCTAAAACTAAACTAAACTGCATAACTCCATATTTTTTACCCCTATCTTTTGGGGGGTATAAATCTCCAATCATGGAAAAGCCAAGGGGTAAAAAAGCACCTGTACCAACTGCGCTCGTTATAATTAATACAAGATAAAAGAAATAATTCGGTGAAAATGATGCCAAACCATATGCAAATATCCACACAAAGTTTGTGCAAACAAAAACTCTCTTCTTAGAATACCTATCTGAAATTTTATCACTATAGTACCCAAAAGTAATAATACTAATAATACCCATAACTAAAGCACAAGCGTTAATTACTCCTATTCCAAATTTTGTAGTATTAGGAAGAAAAGTTAATAGATTGTTTATATTCACAGGTAAAATTCCACTGCAAAGAAAAATCATGAAATACAGCAATGCTATTGACTGAAAAGTTTTTTTCCTCTCTCTTTGATAATTCGTGTTCACGATTCTAATCTCACTTGATCTGAATTGTTATTTTTGGGAGTTTACGAATAATTATTATTGACCTTCATTTTATAAGAATGTTTATTTTCACCAGAACAGAGAAGTGCTGTTTAACAATAAATAAAACTAGAGATTAAATCTAAAGCTGAAATAGAATGCATCAAACTCTTGTAAAAGATTGTAAAATCGATATTAATTTTTAATTGTTTAGGAGTTTATAACCAAGATTAGTAATCTCATCTAACAAATTACCAATACCTTTTCCATCTAATGAACAAGTTTCTACATATTTTTGAAAAAATTTATCTTTACCCACGATGGATTTAAATAACTCAGTTGAGATTTTTCTTTCTAAATCAATTTTATTTCCTACGAGAACTAAACCAGAATTTCCATTTATGTTACTACTTTTAAGATCCATTAACTCTATCCAATTATTTATGTTTTCAAGCGATTTATACACGTCTACTGAAAAAACAAAAATATAGATGTCTATGAATTTGATAACCTGATTTCTCATGAGATCTAAAGGATGAGAACCCGGAATTCTTTTTCCGGCTAAATCATAGCATTGAAATACCAAATCTTTATGAGCCCAAGTTTCTATTTCCATAAAAGTTGTTCGGATTGGCTCTTTATTTTTTAAAATATTATCTGCAATTGATTTATTTTTATAATTTGCTGTTTTTTGCTTTAAAGCTTGTATTATTGATGTCTTTCCGACCGCACTATCCCCCACTAAGGTCATACGAATAATTTGTTTTGATTTCTTTATTCTTTTTAGGAGTTGCGATAATTTTCCCATGTTATAAGCCTTTTAAGTTATTACATTTACAATTGAAAAATTTTAACCCAATTAAAGATTTTACTATAATCCTCAAGTTGATAAAGGGATTTTAATTTAAGTTTTAAAATCTTATTACGTGTTATCTAGATAAACAAGGATTTAATTAATTTTTACATATCAAAAAATGCAAGATCCAATTCATAATTTTTAGTGAAAAATAATTCCCAGAAAGAAATTAATATATAACGATAAAGATATTCATATATATAAAAAATAAAAACTGCTAAAAAGGAGTAAATTAATGAGTACTAAAACCGTAAGAACGATATGTTTTGATTGTCATTCTCGATGTGGTGTTCTCCTCGAAGTAAAAGAGGGAAAAGTGGTTGGAGTAAAAGGAGATAAGGATCACCCAATAAGTCATGGTTATATTTGTCCAAAAGGGATGGCATGCATGGAAATAATATATCATCCAGAACGTCTCACGAAGCCTTTAATTCGAATAGGTGACCGGGGAGAAGGAAAATTTAGAGAAGTATCTTGGGGTGAGGCTCTTGATACAATAGCTAAGCGTCTTCTTGAGATCCGTGAAAAGTGGGGAGCGGAGTCTGTTGTTTTTGGTCAAGGAACAACGAGAGGTATGCCCCCATGGATCCAGCGATTTGCTGCACTCTTTGGGACACCTAATTTTATGACACCCGGACACATGAGTGGTGGACCTATTGCTTTCGGTAGTGCTATTACTGCTGGATTTGGATTACTAGATCCTGATCATGGTAATAGTAAGTGTATAGTTTTATGGGCTCACAACCCAGAAGCATCTTGGCCGGGTATTTATAATTATTTTCTTAGAAAAGCACTTAAGGCAGGAGCTAAACTCATCGTGGTTGATCCTAGAGGAAACTCTTATGCACGTAAAGCAGATCATTGGCTACCTGTTAGACCCGGAACAGATGTAGCTATGTTGTTATGCTTCATAAATGTTATTATTGAAAATGAATTATATGATAAAGAGTTTGTGGATAAATGGACAGAAGGATTTGATCAACTAAAGGAGTGTGCGGCAGAATTTACACTGGATCGCGTTGCTGAGATAACATGGGTGCCTGCAGAAGATATAAAAGCAGCAGCGATTACTTATGCTACAACTAAACCTGCCTCGATCGGACCCGGTATCGCAGGGGCATGTCAATCAAATAACGCTTTTGATTTCGCACGAACATTAACTATTTTAGCAGCTATTACGGGAAATTTGGATGTTAAAGGAGGAAATGTAAGTCATATTGCCCCAACATTAGCCCGTAGTTGTTATGGTGGTGATTTTAGTATTGACCGCAATTTACCAAAGGGACAAGCAGGAAAAAAAATTGGAACCAAGAAATTCCCTGGTCTTAATTTTTTAACTGTTACTCCAGAACTAATATGGGATGCAATTCTTAAAGAGGATCCCTATCCCATTAAGGCAATTGGTTTGTTTGCTAATAATACAATGTGTTCATTTGCCAATTCTAAGCACGTTAAGAAAGCTTTAAATGCTTTAGATTTTCTTTTTTCCGTTGACTACTTTCATACACCCACTACAAAAATGGCTGATGTTGTACTCCCTGCCGCTCATTGGACTGAACGAAATGATGTTGAAGATTTACTGATGAAAAATCATGTTTTCTGTCAAGTGAAAGCAGTTGAACCCGTTCCAGAATGTCGTTGTGAAAAAGAGATCTTAATCGAGCTTGCCAAGAAGATGAGTCTTGAAGGTTATTGGCAAACCTTTGAAGAATCTTTAGATTATCGTCTAGAACCGATTGGAATGACTTTTAAAGAGTTTAAGGAAATTGGTCACTATGCTCTTCCCATGGAATACAAAAAATATGAAAAAGCGGGTCGGTTTTCTACGCCATCAGGAAAAGTAGGTCTTTGTCCCAAATATATTGAGGGATGGGGTATGAATTCCGTACCGATTTATAGGGAACCTCCAGAAAGTCCAGTTAGCAGTCCTGAATTATATAAAGAATATCCTTTAGTCTTAACAACTGGTAGACGTATTTTATCTTTCTATCACTCTGCTCATCGAAATATTCCTTCTCTTAGAAAGAATGCCCCTGATCCAGAACTTGAAATACATCCTGAAACGAGTAAAAATCTTGGATTTGAAGACGGAGAATGGGTTCATTTAGTAACCCCGAGAGGTAAAGTAGAAATTAAAATTAAATTCTTTGAGCACACTAATCCAAAGATTGTACACGCACCTCATGGATATTGGTATGGAAGAGATGATGGTTGGGAAAAGTTAAACATAAATCAAATTACAGATAATGGTCCAAAAGATCCAGTTACAGCTTCAGTATCAACTAAAGGACTTTTATGTCGCATCGAGAAGATGTAAAATCGGAACTAAGCTTTTTCTTTTTTTTTAATCAATATTAAAAACTGATTTAAAATCTAAGTATAGATTGAACTCATTCCTCTCTTTATCGAAATCTTGTTTTGCAGTCTTGATAATAGTGTTAAGAGTCTGATCATTAAGTTCTCTTTTATATTTTCTATCCCATTTCCACCAATTAGGTAATCCGATGAAATGAATATTCCACAAGAACTTATTTTCTGGGATTGATCTTTTAGTGACTTCTTTCGAAAGCAAAACCCAGAAAACAACAAGATTTCCCGAGATCTTTTCATTTTCTTCAATTGGACCTCTAAAAAATTTGCCAAACGCAAGTAACATAAGAATAGCAAGACCATATTTCACCTGAAGTTTGAATGTCTCTGGTAGAACACGTGCTTTTATCTCGTTCCAATTACCAGCGTCTGCTATTTTCTCTACATCCTCATTAACGCTCTCTCTTATTTTGTCAAAATAAAATTCTTCTTTTAAGTAGGGCTTAGTATTAACATATTGAAAGATTCGAAGAGCTCCAGCAATTCGCCATTCTAACCATTGTTGAGAATATTCTAATGACATCTTTAAAGCGGATTTTTTATCAGACCATATGTTTAAGATGTTTTTCAATTTGAAATTAATTTTATCATAATATTCTACATAATGATCATAAATACGAGCATAGGCATAACCTAATATATCAATATAAGTAAAGATTTCTAATAAGTCAATAAATCTGTCTGCATTCAATTTATTGTTCCCTAATTTGCTAAACTCAGAATCGTTTATTAAAGAATATATTCCATAAAAAGTAGATTCACCCGTATAAATAGTCGCAAATAACAAATGATACTGAATTACTTTCTTTACTAATAATTCATCAATCTCAGAGAGCCTGAATGGTTGTAGCATGTCTTTTTTTGAAATTAAGGAATAACTTTGGAAAGGGTGCTCTTTCTTATTTTCTAATCTTCCGATGTCATGATACATTAAAATAATTGGTAAGATTAACGGGTCTTCTGAATATTGACTTAAAATTTTTTCTCGAAGTATGCTTAAAGATTCTTTTGATATCGTATCATGGGAGAATTCTCCATTCTTTATTAGAAAGAATATCTTAAACGACCTAAATATATGTCTTATAGTTCTTTGAAACTCTTCAGGATCATTTTTCATACCATCTTGAAAAATTAATCTTAAGTTGGGAAAAAGAGATAAAATCTGAGTGTAAGCATTTGATGTAGCTATTTCCGATGAAGAATCTATCCATGAGAGCTCTAAACTGTTGAATAGTTTTGAGAGAGATTCAATCATCATTTTAAAACACGTTCTTTCAATAATTGAAAAAATGGCTCAATATCAATATTTCCCCCACTTAAAATAATTCCTACTTTTTTATCCTTTATCTCAATTTTTTCAGAAAGCAGCGCTGCTAAAGGAACAGCTCCTGATGGTTCAACAATAATCTTCATTCGTTGCCAGAGAAATTCCATTGCACTGATGATCTCGTTTTCAGAAACAGTGATTACTTGATCCACATATTCTCGTATAATATTAAAGGTTCTTTCGCAAATAGAAGTACGTAACCCATCTGCAATAGTATCTGGGTAGGAACTAGGGATAATATATCCTGCTTTAATAGACCTATACGCATCATCTGCCATCGAAGGCTCAACCCCAAAAACTTGAATAGCCGGGCATAAGTTTTTAGTTGCTAAGGCAGTTCCACTCAATAATCCTCCACCACCAAGTGGCGCAATAATTATATCTAATTCTCCTATTTTCATTATAAGTTCATAAGCAGCAGTTCCTTGACCATTAATTACATTTTCATTGTCATAAGGATGGATTAAAATAAAGTTGTTCTTCTTAATTAAATTCTCAGTGGTTTGAGTTCTAGCATCTAATGTATTGTCACAAAAAACTATATCAGCACCGTATTCTTTGGTTGCATTAATTTTATTCAAAGGGGCTCCTTTAGGCATAACAATTGTTGCTTGAATGCTTAACAAAGAGGATGCAAGTGCAACTGCTTGTGCGTGATTATCACTTGAATGAGTAATAACGCCCCGTTTTTTTTCTTTCTTGGAAAGTAAACATAAAGCATTATAAGCCCCCCGAAATTTGAAAGCGCCAACTCTTTGAAAATTTTCACATTTCAAATAAACATCTGCTTGTACAAGGGAATTTAATGACCTCGAGGTCAATACTGGTGTGTTATTCACAATATTTTTTATCCTATTATAAGACTCTTCTATTCCGATGAATGACATTTTTAGTTAATTTTCTTCCTCATGCGTAAAAATTTAATCAATTTTAAATCTATAATGAGTATTCGAAAAAATAGTAGAAATTATTGTTTATTAATCCTTAAATGACATGCATTGGACTCCCTTTCCCAAATAGGTTGGTTCAAAACATCTTGAGCATGATATACATCTCGCAGGTTTTTGATTTCCAGTTTTTGCCTCTAGATTCCATCGTTCTACAAGAGCAGGTTCACTTATTAATGGACGACAAAGTTCAATCGCATCGAACTTCGCTTTTTGATCTCCATTACCCGAAAGTAACTTCACTATTGTTTCTGGTGAACGGATCCCACCAACTAATACAAAAAATATATTTGTATCCCCTACTGTCTCTTTAATTACTTTAGCCTCCTCTAAAAAGTAAGCTTCACCTACTAGTTTTGGATTCTGAGTAGCCTTTTCGCCACTTATCGTGACGAGACATGCTCCGGCATTCGCAAGTTTCTTTATTAATTCCCCCACTTCTTCTGGTTTGGTACCAATGGAGCTTGAATTAACTTTTACAAAAATAGGCACTTCAACTACTTTTTTTACTGCCAATATCGCATCTATCATAGCTTTAGAGCGTCCTTCTAAAGTAGTTCCTGTGTAAGGATCATCAACAGGTCGTTTATTTACGGCAGGATCAAAAAATTGCCAGAGACCGTAGCCATGAGCGCCATGAATATTAATCGCATCAAAACCAGCATCTACTGCTCTTTTCGCCCCTTCAGCATAAGAATGAGTCACTCCTTCAATCTGTTCAATGGTCATAGCTTTAACCTTAATTTTACCACCTGTCGGAGTAGGAACCTCTCCAACACTAGGTCCAAAAGCTACTTCTCCACCCCAAAATATTGGATTGGCAGACCTACCACAATGAACCAATTGAGCTCCAGCCACACTTCCTGTTGAATGGATCGCATTAGCTAATCGTTTAAGACCATCCAAGTCTTCTGGTTTTGAGTTTGAGATCTGACCAGGAAGAGATTTTCCTTCTGGAGAAACATATTGAAAACTCGTTAATACTAACCCCGCTTTAATTTTACTATAAGTATCTATTACGGTATCATTAATGGTCCCATCGCGATTTGCCATCCCCATCCAAGTGGCAGCTCGCCATATTCGATTTTTCACGGTTATTTGACTGGGTAATTCGAGTTCTTTTAACACAGTGCTTTCCCATACATCCTGATTTACCATATTTCTTATCTCCTATATCGTATAATTTTTTCTTTTTATTTTTTTTCCCTTACTTTACTACTTTCTTAATGAAATCCTTTTACATATCAATATCTTCTTAAATAGAATTAGAGACTAAATTAATATTTTGCGAGTTTAAATCTTAACTAAGATTTTAATAAAATTCCTACTATTTGATTCGAAATATTTGTTGAATGCGGTTTGAATATTTTCCAAAGAAACTACTTCAGAGATAAAATCATTGGCATTTACTTTATTTTCAGCAAATATTTCGATAGCTGATAAGATATCTTCACGATCATGGCCAATAGATCCTTTTAATGTAACTTCTTTAGAAATAATGTTAAAAAAGGAGAAATCTATACTCTCTTTATGGATCCCTTCTAGCAAAATTGTTCCACCCTTTTTTATTAGAAAGATTCCGTCTGATAATGTTGTTTTATTCCCCACTGAGTCAAAAATAAAGGTAGGTTCTCCATATTTCTTTATAACTTTTTTTATTTTAGCCCTTCTAGGTGGTACGGCATCATTTGCACCCAATTCTATAGCTTTATTCCTCAAAAATTCATTGGGTTCAACAATTACTATGTAGTTAGGTTTTTTCTCAACTAGTAAAGCCTTTAGAGTAGTAAGGCCAACACTACCCCCTCCAAATATTAGAATATTTTCGTTGTTATTTATCCTTGATTGTTTAAATGCCCTTTTTGCTAAGGCAAATGTTTCAATCATCACTGCTTCTTTAGCTGAAATATTTGAGGGGATTTTGAACACCCATTCTTTTGGTACCTTTACGAACTCTGCAAAACCACCATCTTGGAAAGTCCCCAATCCTTTTAATTGACCGCTACTAATATCAAGTGAGACGACAAAGCAGATAACTTTGTCCCCAATATTGATATCAGTAATATTATTCCCTAATTCTACTACTTCACCTGAAATCTCATGCCCCATTATAAGAGGAACTTGATACATTTTATATTTAAAATTTGTAATATCACTTCCACAAATCCCACAATAATTTACTCTGACTATGACATCATCTGGACCAGGAAATGGTTTTGGATAATCTTCTCTATAGATAATTTTTTGAATTTCCTCAAAAACAGCAGCTTTAATTTTCTTCCTCACACACATTAATTCTTATAATTCTATTGTTCTAAAACCACCCACCTACAGCCCCAACTCCCACAACATTAGAAAGAACAGCTGAAAAAAACAATTGTAGTATGTTAAAAGAGCATAGTAATACGAAACTGAAAGCTCTTGTTCTCTCATATATAATTGTGTTTAAAATTGTAGTAATAAAGAAAATAAAATAAGTAAACAACACAGATGGTAAATATGAAAAAATTTGGGTGATAAACATTATGTTAGCATAAATTATGATAGCACAGACCATTATTATTTTAGATTTTGATTTTTCAGATTTGACAAAATCCAATTGTGGATACAGGACTTTTCTAAATAAAATCTCAATAGAGAGATATACCGGAAATATCAACTCCGACATTACTAAATAATTAAACTTAGATGGCCACATAAATCCAAATGGGTATGAAAATGAATAAATTAAATATATAATTATGAAGTAAAAAGAGCAGAGAAGCGCATACATAAGATATTTAAATTTGAATTCTCTTTTAAAAAACCTTTTCACTTCTGTTGAGTTAAACCTTACTCTATCTTGTCTAAGTTTTAAAAAATAGACAAAACTATGAAAAACTATGAAAAAACCACAAAAAACAAGAGAAGCGTATAAAATCCCTATTACACCGAAAAAATAAACAAAAACTTGCCAATTGATAATAAAAACTGCTGAGTATAATATGATCGCGCTAATCCTGAATTGTTTCTTAAATTTCGAAACAAATTTACTAGTAATTTTCAGTATTGGGCTTTTAGATTTCGTCTCCTTTGTGAAAAAAATTGAAGTATAGGCAACCAATAGCACGATCATAATAACTAATATAATTAAACTAGTGAAAACGAGAATATAATTCCAAATAAATGATAAATCGACATGACCATTAACAATTGCTGATTTAAAAAATTGCGATTCAACCCAATTAATAGTAGAAAAAAGTACACTATTTGAAAAGAGCTGGTGACCCCCACCAATTAATGGATCATTTAAGGTTATTAAGGTACAGTTTGTTAATTCTTGAGCTTTTATCGCATTTTCCGTGAAATTCAATATTTCGTCTTGTTCATGCATTATAATTAGTAGATTTTCAGAATTAGTTTCATTTATCAAGTTAACAGGTATATATTTTTCAAATTGAACATTTTCTACAAATCCAAATTTCGGAGGTTGAAAATTAACTAAAGGGGCCCATGCTACTGTAATATTAAACCGTGGATCTAATGCTTGGTTCATGAGAACAACCATCCCTCCAAGTGAGTGTCCAATTAACCCAATTTGAGAGCTGTTTACGTTAGTATAAAATGGTAACGTTTCCAATTTGTCTAATAATTTAGAACAATCCTGAGCAAGGGCGGGGATATTTGTTGTACTATCTATTTTGTTTATGTTCCCTGTACTTTCTCCGTGTCCTTGATAATCAAGTGCAGCTACAAAAAATCCTCTTTTAGTAAATTCAATAGGAACCCTTAAGTCAAAATCTCTTTGACTACCAATTCCATGACAATATATAATCAACGGTTTTTTATCTTGAAAAGAAAGGGATTTGGTAGGATAAAATAAATTAGCATAAAGAGTAGACCCAGCAGAATTAAACTGGATTCTATCATATTTGTTGTAACTAATAGATCTGTTAAGGGTTAAGAATGTAAGCGAAACAATTAGTAATAGAAAAAGAATCCCGAATTTCTTAAGATAGGGATGTTCTTTTTTAGTTATCTGATGTGTGAAAAAAGCTCTAAGCTTCGGTTTTGACTTATTTCTTAGATCTCTCAATCCTTCCGCTAATTTTTCCTTTAAATTCTTGTTTTGTTCTGATTCTGATAACTCTTTACTCATCTTTTTTTGGTTGTCTCTATTCTAATATCAATTTTGGGTTTATTTTTAAAAGAGTTAAATAGAAATTCGTCTTTTCAGTTTAAAAGTTTTACCTTTCAAATTGCTAATAATTTGAATGCTAATTTGTAATCGCTTAATATTCAAACTAACCATGATATTCATTTTTCTCGGACGCTAATTATACTAGAAGATTTATATTTTAAAAAAAAAAGGTGTTTCCAAAAAAGAAAACTTAGATTTTGAATATTATTATTTTACTTTTTTCTAGTTAGAAACGCGAGTAGTAGATGTACTCCAAGTCCAAACCCCCATCCTCCTAATGCGATTGCACTCCACATTATTGGAGGAATAGGTAATAATAAGACATTAGAGATTAAATTTATGGTTATTAGTAAAGGTATTCCCCCGATATATGCTGCGCTATGAACTACAGCAGTCCACATTAGAAAACCTTTAATTTGCTTCACAGCAATAACATACATAGCACCATGAACTAATAGCCCGATTAACCATCCAAATGCAATAACAGCCAATAAAGATGGAACTTCTAGGGTTAGAGAATCGAATAAGATTGCTACAAGATCATCAGCTACGGGATATAGGAGAATCAATCCAAGGAGATAGGCAAGCACATGAGCGATGAAGGAAAATCGCCAAAATAATACCCAATACGTCAACCTTTGATACTTATAATCTTCAAGTCCTTCTCGAGATCGACTTTTAACTTTTTCAAGGGCACGTGGATTTATAGAATCCCATTTCAAAGTAATCAAAATATGGATGCCTATAAAAAAAGCCCATAAAATGACAGGGATATGCCACCAGAATATTGTCTGTCCAACACTGAATTGTTCCCACAAACCAATGAAGATAAGTCCTACGTATGCTATAACATGAAGGATCAATCCTTTCATTGCTATCGATATTTTTTCGTTGAAATTAAAGAGATAGTAGGCAAATACATGTAAGCCAAGGAAAAGTGCCCATCCAACTGTAGTTTGAAGTACATTCTCGATTGTAGTGTTTAGAATTAACCAAATTTGAGTTGTAAATGTTATAACGGCAACTACGGCAAAATATGTAAAATGCATTAATAATATTTCGATTCCTAATAGTTTTGATGTTGCTAATTCTTTTATCCTTTGTTCTGAATAATCTGGGTGCTTTTCATGTAATTTAGTTTTTTGAACTTCGAAAGATTTATCCCATGTAAAGAAGCCGAACGCATGGAAGCCGAATGCAACACCCCAACCACCTAAAGGCCAGAGAAACAATGGTACGCCTGGATTTGTTGTTAAATTAAGAATCATAAGAAAGAGATTTATAATACCATAGAACCAAGCATGGAAAATGAAAGCTATTTTAAATCCAGATTGTTTTCTTAATTCTGACAGGTATTTGACTTTATCATTGTACATTAGCCAAACCAGCGCGTGAAAACCGAATCCAAATCCCCATCCGAAAATAGGAAAGAAAGGAACAAAACCAGTGTTTTGGGGTAGTAATGGTATCGACACAGCCCAAATCAAGATAAGTAAGAGGTTTACGCCTACGTAAGCAAATGCATGTAGTAGAAATAGAATTCTGTTTGAAAATATTTTTATTAAACCAGATAATTGTTTATCCTGTGATTCAATTTTTTCTTCACTCAATTTTTTTCACTCAATTATTTTTATTCAAATAGATCTTTAGATTTTATAAAGATCATAGGTTACGTTTTTTTTCCTTTATTTATAAACTTTTAATTTATTATATGTAAATAAAAAAAAGAAAGAGCATATTCAGCTCTTTTTGCGAATGTATGAATCATTTATTCAATAGAATTTTCATGTCACTAAGAATATAATCAATCTCAGTGTCGAACTTTTTTACTTGGTCAAGAAAGAGATTATTAACTTGAATCAGCTGTGATACGACAAACTCGGGAGATTGTACAATTTGTTTTGCCATATTTATAGCCTCAGCTAGAACGTTTTCTTTCTCAACGAGTTTATTTAATATATTTAATCGATAAGCTTCTTTAGCACTGATAAATGTTTCTTGCGTTCCTGTATTCAATACAAGTTCAAGCGCTTTACCCCTTCCAACAAGGGTCATATAGGGAAAGAAAAGCGGACATGCACCAAATCTAATTTCGGGGTGACCAAACTGTGAATCTTTTGAAGCCACCCGGAGATGACAAATTACTGCAAGGTCAAAACCTCCTGCTAAGGCGTAACCATTTATCGCTGCAATTAACAATTTAGGAAATTCAAATATTGTTTGATGAAAAATATGATTTGAATCGACAAAATGTTGATAATCACTCTTTCCTTGTATAACAGCTTGAACTTCGTCTCTATCAAATCCCGCAGTAAAGATTTCTTCACCCCCATAAAAGATTACTGCCTTTACTCTTTTTTCGTCTTTAAGATTATTTAATGCATCAATTATTTCCATCCGCATGTCTTCACATAGAGCATTTTTCTTATCAGGTCTATTGAACTTGACTATAGCAATTTTCCCTTTTCTATTAACATTGATAAATTGATATTCTTTATAATCCAAATTTTTCAACTCATATGATTATGTATTGTTATTTTGATTTTAGATTACCTAGCTTAAATTTCTTTATTATTTAGCATAAAACTTATATTTTTAAATTTGTGCTATAATAGAATAGTAATATGTTTTCTATTTGTACTGCTTTTATTGAGGATGGTAAATTAGAAGAGACATTAGAACAGTTTTCAGAATCAGAAAAAAAGTTTACAAAAGAAATTGGTGTCTATTTTCGAAAATTCTTCCAATGTCAGATACAACCTCACATTATTTGGTCAATTACAGAATGGGAATCAGAAAGCGCCCACCATGATGCAGCTCAATCAATAATGAAAACTAGAAGAGATGATCGCTCTGCATCAATAGCTTTTGGTCCTGAACCTTATTTTGAAATTTTTTGCGATGAAGATGATACGCTTAAAATTGGAAATTTTTCAGATGAATATGATTTTATCATTGTTATCCATTGTTTGATCAGTGAAAAAGCTAAAAAAAAATATGTTAAAATAAGAAAAACACGAATAGAAGAATATAGAGAACAAATTCAATGGCTTAGTGTTTATCATAATACCTATAACACTAATGAATTTACCGCATTTATGGGATTTTTAAATGAAGATGAATTTAAAAATGTAAAAAGGTCTAATGATTTGTTTTTAGAAGAATATCTATTTACAGGGTTGAGAAATCCGCTTGGTATGTCTTATATTGCCAATTATAATCAATTTATTTGTAAATCAATAAGGATTTGAAAAATTATCATGAGACCTCCGATATGTCGTATTTGTGATAAGGAATTAGATGATCTGGATAAAGGTGGTTTAGTATATTTTAAAAAGCGCCTTTCAGATATAGAATGGGATAAAAGAATGAAGAAAATTGGGGGTGTTGGGCACCCACCATATGCAGATTGGTTCTGTAATAAGCACTATGAGAAAGCAAACGAAGTGAGTCATTTGACTATTGATAAAGCTATGGAATCTTTATCATCTAACCCAATTTGATTTATTACTTGACATTAAAATTATTTCTTTTTTTTATAATTATTTGAATACAATTTTAATTTTGAGAATAATATTGATTTCATGCCATTTTTGCGCTTTATTTTAAATATTTGCCAATTCAACATACATTGAACTGAAAAAATGAACTTAACTGAAGAACAGATTCAAAGATATTCTCGCCAAATTGTACTAAAGGAAGTTGGAGGTTTAGGTCAAGAAAAATTGTTGAATTCGAGAGTATCTCTAATAGGTTTAGGTGGTCTTGGATCTCCCGTTGCTTATTATTTAACTGCTGCTGGAATTGGGCATTTAAATATCGTTGATTATGATACCGTAAATATATCTAATCTCCACAGGCAGATCCTCCATTTCACTAATGATATTAATGCCAAAAAAACAGAAAGTGCAATCGAAAAATTAAGCAAATTAAATCCAGATTGTAATATTGAAATAGTAAGTGAACTACTTACACCAGAAAATTCAAAATCGATTCTTAAAAATTCGGATTTCGTCATTGAGGGGTCTGATAATATTGCAACTAAGATGTTAGTTAATGATACTTGCGTTAATTTAAATATACCTTTTACAATTGCTCAGGTTCTTAGATTTCATGGGCAAATTATGACTATTATTCCAGACGAAAAAACAGCTTGCTATAGATGTGTTTTTGAGGAAGTCTCTGATGCTCCTAGGGGAATTCCGTCTTCCGAAGCAGGAGTTATAGGTTTTATACCTGGTGTCTATGGTTGCTTAGAAGCAAATGAAACTATTAAGTATATCTTAAACATAGGAGAGTTGATTAAAAATAAGGTTTTGTATGTAGATCTATTGCATAACACTTTTGATTATATTGATGTCTATAAAAATGAAAGTTGTTTAGCGTGTGATGGAAAAACAGAAGACTTAGTTGAAAATTACCAATATGGGATTGAGGATATTTGCAAATAAACAAAATTAATAATTCTAAAGAATATTCAATTGATCATTTGGATATTAGGGGAAAGGTCTGTCCAATGACTTTTGTGTATACTAAATTAAAACTTGAAGAGTTAGATGAAGGTGATATGCTTGAGGTTATTTTAGATTTTCCTGCTGCTATTAAGAATGTACCAGAAAACTGTGAGAGACAAAGCTTGGCTGTGTTGATAGAGACAAAGTTTGTTAATGAAAAAAAAGGTAAACATTGGCTTTTAAAACTGAAAAAGCTTTAAATCTCTTTGTTGAGGTGTGTAGGGTGATAAGAAGTTAAAAGACCTTTTTTTTTCTGTTTAAATCAATCCAAATAACAGGTTAGAAATTTCAAAACTATATTTTTGAGCAACAGATTGTTTAAAAAATAAACTTTTTATAGTTTTAAATTGCATTCTATTGTAATATGCTATTAGATAAAATCGATAGACAAATCAGTAAAGAATTATTTGAAAACGGTCGAATTAGTTTAACGGCTCTTAACAAAAAAATTTTTAAAACTGATGACGAATTGATGAGCCATACGGGAATTAAGAAGAGAATTCTAAAACTTAGAAATTCAAAGATTTTAAAAATTCAAGGAAATTTGAACATTAAAAAGTTAAATTATAAGATGATGTTTATTCTTTTGGAAATGAAAAATTTCGAGAAATCAAAAGAAATGATTCAGGCTTATTCAAAATGCCCTAGAATTTTTTTATTAGCACAGGTTAGTGGTCAATATAATGTAATAATGGGTATTATAGGTCAAAGTATAGATGTTCTACACAGGTTTATTAATTATTGTGGACCTTCAAATAAAGAAGGAATATTACACTCTCAAACCTTATTTGTGTCTGAAGTAGAGGCTCCACAATTTCTTCCCGTCAATTTATTTAGTCAAGAAAGCCAGGAATCTGTATGTGGAAATATCTGCAAGGATTGTGAGGCTTTCTTAGATGGTAGATGTGATGGATGTGGTAAATTTTAGTATTCTCCTTTTAAACTTTAATCATCTTTTAGTAGTATAAAAGCAGTTTAAAATTTAAACTTTTTATCAATAATAATCTTAAATTGAATCTACAAGGAAATAATTTGTTTAAATTACTTTATTTCCATAAATATTAAATAAAATTAATGATAAATGTAAAACAGAACCGTAGTTAAATATTATTACAATTTCAAAAGAGATTATCATATGATTGTTGAAGACAAATATTATGTTTCAAATTATGAGGAGAGAACTAACTTATATTCTTTATCTCCATCAAGCAAATTTATTTTATACATATTAAAGCAACGGGGGGCATTAAGTCAAATGGAGATATTAAGAAAAACATTGCTTCCTAAACGTACAGTTGCGTATGCCTTGAGAAAACTCCAGGAAAATAATTTTATCAGAAAATATAAAGACAAGGTTGACAAACGAGTAAGTATTTTTGAAATTTTAATTTAATTACATTTTTATGTAGGAGCTAATGGGGATCGAATTACCTAGGTCCTAGTTTTTTCTATGATTTTCCTCGAGAA
>Ga0114923_10001337_pt1 | contig 17180 bp, 13 predicted proteins | sample SumtaG_FD_89578 | JGI IMG/M metagenome (GOLD analysis project Ga0114923, IMG submission 89578) | Deep subsurface microbial communities from Indian Ocean to uncover new lineages of life (NeLLi) - Sumatra_00157 metaG | ecosystem: Environmental > Aquatic > Marine > Oceanic > Sediment | place: near...
AGAGGCCCCACAGATGACCGGTGTGATTTTCAGGGCCAATGTTGCCTTACGGATCGCCGCCCGAATTTCCTGTTCCGAGATCTCCCGCCCCTCGACATACTTGCGAAGTAAGGACTCGTCCTGTTCCGCGACCGCCTCCAGGAGCTTTTCGCGGTACTGCAGGGCCTGATCCGTACACTCCGAAGGAATCTCTCTCATCTGAAACTCGGCCCCTAAGGTCTCCTCCTCCCAGACGATGGCTTGCATCCGGATCAAATCGATGACGCCAGCAAAGCTCGCCTCCTGTCCTAGTGGGAGCTGCATCGGCACTGGATGCGCCCCGAGCCGCTCGGCGATGGACCCCACCGACGTGAAGAAGTCAGCCCCAACCCGGTCCATTTTGTTGACGAACGCGACGCGAGGCACGTGATACTTGTCCGCCTGCCGCCAGACCGTCTCTGACTGCGGTTCCACCCCAGAGACCGCATCGAAGATCACCACAGCCCCGTCCAAGACCCGGAGCGACCGCTCGACCTCTACAGTGAAGTCGACGTGCCCTGGGGTATCGATAATATTGATTTGATAATCGCGCCAGAAGCAGGTGGTGGAGGCGGACGTGATAGTGATCCCTCGCTCTTTCTCCTGCTCCATCCAATCCATCTCTGCGGAGCCGGTATCCACCTCGCCCATTCGGTTCGTCTTCCCGGTATAGTAAAGGACGCGTTCGGTGGTGGTCGTCTTCCCCGCATCGATGTGGGCCATAATCCCGATATTTCGAATGCGATCCTTGGCTACCTTAACCGTCACCCTGTCTCACTCCCTCTGCTTACACATTAAAGGCCCCTCTCCCAATGCTCAGACGGGATGGGGGCCTTTTTACCACCGGTAGTGCGCAAAGGCCTTGTTGGCCTCCGCCATCCGATGCGTGTCTTCCTTTTTCTTGACTGCCGCCCCTCGATTGTTGGCCGCCTCGATCAACTCAGCAGCCAACCGTTCCTCCATCGTCTTCTCCGACCGCTGTCGAGTATACGTAAGAAGCCAGCGGAAGGCTAACGAAACCCGACGCTCCGCACGGACCTCCACCGGAACCTGGTAGGTTGCTCCCCCTACCCTTCGGGACTTGACCTCCAGGACCGGTCTCACATTATCCACCGCTTGCCGAAAGACCGCCAAGGGGTCTGTCTTCATTCGCCCCTCAATGATCCCCATGGACCGGTAGAAAATTTGCTCCGCCAGCGATTTCTTCCCTTCCCACATCATAATGTTGACAAACTTCGCAACCAGCCGGTTGTGATACACCGGATCGGGCAGGATCTCACGCTTTTCCGCGACACGTCGCCTGGGCATTCACTCACCTTCAATTCATCAATTGCCGCCAAAAACGAAAAGCGGCACCGAGGGGTCGAGCAGAGGAACCTCTCAGTGCCGCATCCGATCAACTCGACTTGGGCCTCTTTGCCCCGTAAAGGGACCGCCCTTGCCGGCGATCCTGGACCCCAGCGGTGTCCTGGGTCCCACGGATCACATGATACCGGACGCCAGGTAGGTCTTTCACCCGTCCTCCGCGGATCAGAACGATGGAGTGTTCCTGCAGGTTATGTCCAACCCCCGGAATGTAAGTGGTTACCTCAATCCCATTGGTCAAGCGTATCCGAGCCACCTTTCGGAGGGCCGAGTTCGGCTTCTTGGGGGTAGTCGTGTACACACGGATGCAGACCCCCCGTTTCTGAGGCGCGCCCTGGAGGGCGGGGGCCTTTTCCTTCTTCCGTATCGGCTCTCGTCCCTTGCGAACTAGCTGGTTAATCGTCGGCACTGCCACACCTCGACTAAATCTTCCCTAAACCTCCATAAACTAAACGTCATCTCACCCATTGTCAAGCGATTTTTCCGCATCGATCTCCATCAGTTCCGTCGCCGCGATCACTCCGCCGGAAGGATGCTGACCTTCCTCGACCTCTGTTGAAGTCTCCGGAGCACTAACGGTCGTTTCACGGTACCACGACATTCCCGTGCCCGCTGGAATCAGGCGGCCCATGATGACGTTTTCCTTGAGGCCGCGCAGCTCGTCCCAGGCGCCATTGATGGCGGCTTCGGTGAGGATCTTGGTGGTCTCCTGGAAAGATGCAGCGGACATGAAACTATCCGTGGACAGGGAAGCCTTGGTGATGCCCAAGAGGAGCGGTTTGGCGGTGGCGGGGGCTCCCCCGGCAGCCAAGACCCTCTGGTTTTCTTCAAGGAATACGTGCTTGTCCACCTGGTCTCCCACGAGGAAGTTGGTATCACCAACCGTCTCGACGCGCACCCGCTTCAGCATCTGGCGCACGATGACCTCAATGTGCTTATCGTTAATGTTGACCCCCTGAAGGCGATACACCTCCTGAACCTCGTTGACCAGGTAGCGCTGCAGCTCCTGATCTCCGAGGACGTCCAAGATATCGTGAGGATTGACGGGCCCATCCATGAGGGGCTCCCCGGCCTTGATCTCATCCCCCTCGAGCACGTTGATATGCTTACCCCGAGGGATGAGATACTCCCGGGTCTCCCCGCTCTCGGCATGGACGACGATCTTCCGCATCCCTTTCGCCATGCCGGCAAAGCCCACCCGGCCGTCGACCTCCGAGATAACGGCCGCCTCGCGGGGCCGCCGGGCCTCAAAGAGCTCCGCGACCCGTGGGAGACCCCCGGTAATGTCCTTGGTCTTGGTCGTCTCCCGAGGGATCTTGACGACGGCATCGCCTGCCGAGATTGCTTGAGCCTCTTGCACCATGAGGTGGGCGCCGACCGGCAGGAGCGTCCGGAAGACCGTGGTCCCTTTCTTGTCCTTCACCGAGACCCGGGGCTGGAGTTCTTCCTTGCCGTGCTCGACAATCACCCGTTGAGCCAGCCCGGTCACCTCATCCACCTCTTCGTTCATCGTCACGCCCTCGATCACATCCCTGACCACCACCCGGCCAGAGGCCTCCGAGAGAATCACCGAGGTGAAGGGATCCCATTCCGCCAACGTCGCACCCGGGGCCACCTGTTTGCCGTCCTGCACCTTCAATCGGGCCCCGTAGACGACCTGATAGACCTCCTTTTTGCGCCCCTTTTCGTCCACGATAGACATGGAGCCATTCCGGTTCATGACGACCAGATCCCCGGCAGCGTTTCGGACCGTCCGGATAGTGTGAAACTGTACAGTCCCCGCAAACTTATTTTCCAGGGTGGTTTGCTCCGCGAAACGGGTTGCGGTACCACCGATGTGGAACGTCCGCATGGTGAGCTGCGTCCCCGGCTCGCCGATTGACTGGGCGGCCAACACCCCTACAGCTTCTCCAAGCTCTACCAATCGACCGGTTGCCAGGTTCCGGCCATAGCACATGATACACGTCCCTCGCCTGGCCTCACACGTGAGGACCGATCGAATCTTCACTCTGTCGATGCCGGCCTCTTCGATCCGAGCCGCCAGCGGTTCCGTCATCTCCGCACTGGCCTCGAGGATGGTCTCACCGGTGAACGGATCGGTCACATCATCTAGCGCAACCCGACCCAGGATCCGATCCCGGAGCGGCTGGATGATCTCTCCCGCCTCAACGAGGGCGGTCACCCAGATCCCGTTGGGGGTGCCACAATCCCGCTCGTTGACGAGAACATCCTGGGCCACATCCACCAACCGCCGTGTGAGATAGCCAGAGTCGGCGGTCTTGAGCGCCGTATCGGCCAACCCTTTCCGGGCCCCGTGGGTCGAGATGAAGTATTGGAGCACTGTCAGGCCCTCCCGGAAGTTACTCGTGATTGGCGTCTCAATAATCTCCCCTGAGGGCTTCGCCATGAGGCCCCGCATCCCGGCCAGTTGCCGAATCTGCTGCTTGCTCCCCCGTGCGCCGGAATCGGCCATCATGAAGACCGGGTTGAATTCTCCATCCTTCATCCCTTCGATCTCCCGGAAGAGCTCCTCGGAGACCCGCTCTGACACCTGGGTCCAGATGTCGATAACCTTGTTGTAGCGTTCCCCTTTGGTGATCAGACCGTCCAGGTACTCCTGCTCGATCTTGACAACCTCCTTCCGGGCCGTCTCGATGATCTCCTCTTTCCGCGAGGGGATGTGCAGATCATCGATCCCAATAGAGATGCCGGCTAACGTGGCATACCGGAAGCCCAGATCTTTCAGGTTATCCAGGAGCGTCACCGTCTCGCTGTTGCCCAGGATGTAAAAACACTGCGAGATCATCCGGGCGAGTTCTCGCTTACTCATCTCCTGGTTGATAAACCGGAGCTGCCGGGGGAGGATCTCGTTGAAAAGGACACACCCCACGGTGGTGTCGATCAGCTCCCCATCCCACCGCAGCTTGACTCGGGCATGGAGCCGCACCTCCTCAGCATCGTAGGCAGCGCGAATCTCCTCCATCGAGCCAAAGACTTTCCCTTCTCCCTTTTCATCGTTCCGGGCCTTGGTGAGATAGTAGAGGCCGAGCACGATATCCTGAGTCGGCGCGGCCAACGGGGCGCCATTGGCCGGAGAAAAGATATTGTGAGGCGCCCATATCAGGATTCGAGCCTCCAATTGTGCCTCGAACGACAGCGGCACATGGACCGCCATCTGGTCTCCGTCGAAGTCGGCGTTGAAGGCGGCGCAGACGAGGGGATGGATCTTGATGGCCTCTCCCTCCACCAGCATGGGCTCGAAGGCCTGGATCCCTAGGCGATGCAGCGTCGGGGCCCGGTTCAGCAGGACGGGATGCTCGCGGATCACCTCCTCCAGGGCGTCCCACACTTCTGGACGACCCTTCTCGACCAGCTTCTTGACGCTCTTGATAGTGGTGACGGTTTCATGCTGTTGGAGCAGCTTCCGAAAAACAAACGGCTTGAACAGCTCCAGGGCCATCTTCTTTGGCAAACCGCACTGGTGGAGTTTGAGTTCCGGCCCCACCACGATGACCGAGCGGCCGGAATAATCCACACGCTTCCCCAAGAGGTTCTGGCGAAACCGGCCCTGCTTCCCCTTCAGCATATCGGAGAGGGACTTGAGCGGACGATTGTTCTGGCCCTTCAAGGCCCGCCCTCGTCTCCCGTTGTCGAAAAGGGCGTCCACTGCCTCTTGGAGCATCCGCTTTTCATTGCGGATGATGATATCGGGGGCCTTAAGCTCCATGAGTCGCTTCAACCGATTATTCCGGTTGATGACCCGACGGTAGAGGTCGTTCAGATCGGATGTGGCAAAACGACCCCCATCCAGCGGAACCAAAGGCCTGAGTTCCGGGGGGAGCACTGGGATCACCTCGAGAATCATCCACTCGGGCTTGTTCCCCGATGTCAGGAAGGCATCCATGATCCGGAGACGCTTCACGGTTTTCTTCCGGGCCTGCTGGGAGGTCTCCTGCTGCATCTGGGCCCGCAACTCCTCTGCCAGCTTCCGAATGTCCAACCCCCTCATGATGGTCCGAATGGCCTCGGCCCCCAATCCCACCTTAAAACCATCCCCGTACTCTTCCTGGAGCTTCCGATACCGGTCCTCGTTCAGGAGTTCATTGGGCTTAAGGGGGGTGTTCCCCGGATCCATAACCACATACTCCTCGAAGTAAAGGACCTTCTCCAGATCTCGAAGGGACATGTTCAGGAGATAGCCGATCCGTGAGGGAATCGATTTAAAGAACCAAATATGGACGACGGGGGAGGCTAGCTCGATATGTCCCAGGCGCTGGCGCCGCACCTTGGACCGGATAACCTCTACCCCGCACTTATCACAGACGACGTTTCGATGCTTGATCCCCTTAAACTTGCCACAGTTACATTCCCAGTCCTTGGTCGGGCCGAAGATCTTGGCGCAGAAGAGCCCGTCCCGCTCCGGTTTGAAAGTCCGGTAGTTGATCGTCTCCGGCTTCTTCACCTCGCCATGGGACCAGGAACGGATCTTCTCTGGCGAAGCCAGCCCAATCCGGATGCCCTTGAAACTCGTAGGGTCGATGGGCTTTTCGTCGAAAAACCCGAAAAATTTATCCACTCGCTTCTCCTCCCTCTATCGTGCGCAACGCTTACGGATCAGGCGTCGGGAACCGAGCAGGAGCAGCCGAGCCCTGACCTGATCCTGTGCGACTCCACTTAAAGCCCCCCGTTCAACTCTTGTCCGTGGCCAGATCCACATCCAGGCAAAGACTCTGCAGTTCCTTGACCAAGACATTAAAGGACTCCGGCAGTCCTGGTTCCAACGTGCAATCCCCCTTGACGATCGATTCGTACATCTTCGTCCGCCCCACCACGTCATCGGACTTGACGGTCAAGACTTCTTGCAGCGTATGGGCCGCCCCATACGCCTCCAGCGCCCAGACCTCCATTTCCCCAAAGCGCTGACCGCCGAACTGCGCCTTGCCTCCCAACGGCTGCTGGGTGACGAGGGAATAGGGACCGATGGAACGGGCATGGATCTTATCCTCCACCAGATGGGCCAGCTTCATCAAGTACAAGTATCCAGCGGTGACCGGTTGGTGAAACGGTTTGCCCGTCCGCCCATCGTAAAGGGCGGTCTTCCCAGATTCGGGCAGGCCCGCTTTCTTCAAGAGGTCCTTAATCTGCTTCTCTGACGGGCCGTCGAAGACGGGGGAGTCCACAGTGAGGCTCAACGCTTTCGCGGCCCAGCCCACGTGGGTCTCCAGGATCTGCCCGACGTTCATGCGGGAAGGCACGCCTAACGGATTGAGGACCACCTCTATCGGGGTCCCGTCGGGGAGATAGGGCATGTCCTCTTCGGGGAGAATTTTGGAGATGACCCCTTTATTGCCATGACGGCCGGCCATCTTGTCCCCGACCGAGAGCTTCCGTTTCATCGCCACATAAATCTTCACCATTTTGAAGACGCCCGGGGCGAGTTCATCTCCCTTCCGGAGACGGGCAACCCGATTATCCAACAGGGTCTGCAGCACGTGAATCTGATTATCGGCCGAGGCGACTGCGTGTTCCACTTCCCGGACCGTCTCTTGGGGTAAGACATTGGCGATTTCCTGGAGTTCCCCCACGCCAAAGCTATCGAGCAGTTCTGCTGTCAGCTTCTTGCGCTTCGGGACCAGAACCTTCCGGCTTCCTTTCACCTTTACGTCCTTCCCGACGATTCGGCCGGTGAGGAGACCCCGAGCCCGCCGGTCGCGCTCGTTACCGATGATGGCGATCTCGTCGTCGAAGTCTTTCTGCAGTCGGGCGATCTCCTCCTCTTCGATCGACTTGGCGCGTTCGTCCTTGTCCACCCCCTTTCGAGAGAAGACTTTCACGTCCACCACGGTGCCTTGGATCCCCGGTGGGACATAGAGCGAGGCGTCCCGGACATCCTCAGCCTTTTCACCGAAGATGGCCCGAAGCAGGCGCTCTTCCGGCGTGAGGACCGTCTCCCCCTTCGGGGTGACCTTCCCCACGAGGATATCACTGGGTCTCAGCTCGGCCCCGATCCGGACGATTCCACTCTCGTCCAGATCTTTCAACGCCTCCTCGCCGACATTGGGGATATCCCGAGTAATTTCCTCCTTCCCGAGTTTCGTATCCCTGGCCTCGATTTCAAACTCTTCGATATGGATGGAGGTGTACCGGTCATCTTTTACCAAGCGCTCGCTGATCAGGATGGCGTCCTCGAAGTTATAGCCACCCCAGGGCATGAAGGCCACCAGCACATTCTGCCCCAACGCGAGCTCACCGTTGTGGGTCGCGGGACCGTCCGCAATGACCTGCCCCTTCTTCACCCGTTGGCCCACCTTCACGACAGGATTCTGGTTGATACAGGTATTCTGATTGCTCCGCTCGAACTTCAGCAGGGCGTAGATGTCGATATTGGAAACCACCAGCTTTTCCTGCCGATCCCCGTCTACGCGGATGATAACCCGATTCGCCGAGACGGATTCCACCATCCCTGACCGCCGGGCCATCACCACCGCCCCTGAGTCCTGCGCCGCCACCAACTCCATCCCCGTGCCTACGATCGGAGCGGTGGGCCGGAGGAGGGGGACCGCCTGCCGCTGCATATTTGCCCCCATGAGAGCCCGATTGGCATCGTCATGCTCGAGGAAGGGGATGAGGGCGCTAGAGACCCCCACCAACTGCTTGGGGGAAACGTCCATGAAGGCAACCTTCTCGCGTGGAGCCATGACGAAGTTGCCACCGATACGAGCCTGCACCCGCTCATTCACCAACCGGCCGCGGGCATCGGTTTGGGCATTGGCCTGGGCGATGATGGACCGCTCATCGACATCGGCCGTCAGATACTCAATCTCGTCCGTGACCCGGCCATCGCGGACTTTCCGGTACGGCGTTTCGATGAAGCCGAATTCATTGACCCGGCCATACGTGGAGAGGGAGGAAATCAACCCGACGTTGGGCCCCTCCGGGGTCTCGATAGGACACATCCGTCCGTAATGGGTGGGATGGACGTCTCGTACCTCGAACCCGGCCCGCTCCCGGGAGAGCCCACCCGGCCCGAGGGCGGACAGCCGCCGCTTGTGTGTGAGCTCGGCTAACGGATTGGTCTGGTCCATAAACTGGGAGAGCTGCGAGGAACCGAAAAACTCCTTCAGGGCAGCCGTGACCGGCTTGGCATTCACCAGATCGTGGGGCATGAGAGTTTCTACGTCTTGAGTGCTCAGGCGTTCCCGCACTGCTCGCTCCATCCGCGAAAGGCCAATGCGGAACTGTTCCTCCAAGAGTTCCCCCGCCGACCGGACACGGCGGTTGCCCAGATGGTCGATGTCGTCCACATGGCCCTCACCGTGCTTCAAGTTGAGCAAGTACCGGACCACCGCGACGATATCCCCTTTCTGAAGGACCCGGACGTCGAGCGGCGTCTCCAAGCCAAGCTTGCTCTTCAGTTTATATCGCCCCACCTTCGAGAGATCGTATCGGCGTGGGTTGAAAAACATATTGTGAAGCAACGACCGGGCACTCTCCAGCGTCGGCGGATCGCCCGGACGCATCCGCCGGTAAATCTCTACCAGGGCGTCTTCCGCCGACCTCGTGGGGTCCCGGAGGATCGTCTCGCGTATCTCAAGGACCTCGCGCTCATCGCCGCCGCGAAGGAGATGAATCTGCCGCACCCCTCGGTCAGCAAATTTGCCCAAGGTCTTTTCGTCGATCTGGTCCTTGGCCTCCGCGAGTACCTCTCCTGTCTGCTGATCGACGACATCACCGGCCAAGATCCGACCGACGAGATCCTCCCGGTAGATCGGGACCTCTTTCACCCGGGCCGCCTGAAGCTTCTTGAGGGCCGCCGCGGTGATCCGCTTCCCCCGGTGTAAGACGACCTCTTTCCCTTTCCCCTTGGGACCTGTGAGATCTTTGGCGGTCCGCCACCCAGGGCTCAGTCCCTCCAAGACCTGATCGCGGCTCCCGTCGAAGCGAACCGTATCCCGTTCATAGAAGAGGGAGAGGATCTCTTCGTTCGATCCATAACCGATAGCCCGGAGGAGAATAGTGACGACAAACTTCCGCCGGCGATCTACCCGGACATGGAGGATGTCATTGGCGTCGAACTCGAATTCGAGCCACGAGCCCCGGTACGGGATCAGCCGCGCGTGATAGAGGATCTTCCCACTACTATGCGTCTTACCCGCGTCGTGATCGAAGAAGGCTCCGGGAGATCGGTGCAGCTGGCTCACCACGACTCGCTCTGTCCCGTTGATGATGAAGGTGCCATGCTGGCTCATCACGGGCATTTCCCCCAGGTAGACCTCCTGCTCCTTGACATCCCGGATTCCACGGGACCCGTTACCCGATTTTTCCCAGACGACCAGGCGCAGGGTAACTTTCAGGGGGACCGAAAAGGTCATCCCCTTTTCCCGACACTCCTCCGGCGAGTACTTCGGTTCCCCGAAATCGTATTTGACGAACTCAAGGGAAGCCGAATCGTCGTAATCGCTGATGGGAAAAACGCTGCTAAAGACCCCTTGAAGTCCGGTCTCGTCCCGCCGCTCTGACGGTTCCTCCATCTGCAGAAACTGCAGAAAGGAGCGGCGTTGAATATCGATCAGATTGGGAATGGCAATAATCTCTGGAAACTTGGCGAAGCTGGTCCGCTGCTCAAGCCCCTTGGTCTTTGCAACCGCCATGCTATATCCACCTCATTAGTGTGAAAGGTCCCACGACTGTCCCCAGACGTGAACGTTGCTCGCCGGGGATCGGCTCCACGGGAAATTTGGGATGCCCAACGTTACTTGACCTCGATTGTGGCACCCGCCCCTTCCAACTTGGCCTTGATCTCTTCTGCTTCCTGCTTCGAGACGCCCTCCTTCACCGGCCTGGGGGCACCATCGACCAAGTCCTTGGCCTCCTTCAAACCCAGGTTAGTGATGGCCCGAACCTCCTTGATCACCTGGATCTTCTTCTCGCCGATACTGGCCAGGACAACCGCAAACTCGGTTTGCTCCTCAGCAGGCGCACCCGCGCCGGGAGCAGCAGCCCCCGGGGCCATCGCCACCGGCGCAGCCACAGCGGCGGCAGATATGCCGTACTTCTCCTCGAGGGCCTTGACCGCCGCATGAAGATCCCGGACCGTCCACGTGTCGATGGATTCAAGAAAATCTTGGACCGTTACTTTTCCCTGTGCCATAGGTCCCTCCTGTCGGCGTTTCCCACGGATCGTTCCATGTTCCTCTGATTCATCCTTCGATCCCCTCTCTTTTCTGCCGGACCTGATCTAAGCCGACCACAAGCCCCCGGAGAGAGCCGGACAGCACGGTGACGAGACCGCGGAGCGGGGCCGCCATGACTCCCAAGAGACGGGCCAGCATCACCTCGCGAGGTGGAAGCTCTGTCATGGCCAGAATCTCTTCCCGTGGTAGGAGCTGGCCATCCACGACTCCCGCCTTTACTTGAAGGACCGGAGCCTTCTTGGAAAAGGCAGTCAGGATTTTGGCCGTCGCCACCAGATCCCCTGAGCCGAAGGCTACGGCTGTCGGTCCCTTCAAGTACTGCTCAAGCTCTTCGATCCCCAACTCTTGAGCGGCGAGTTGAGCCAGGCTATTCTTCACGACTCGGTATTCAGCAGAGGCCTCACGCAGCGCCTGCCGGAGCGCCGTGATTTCGGCGACCGTCAGGCCCCGATAATCGGTCAGGACCACACACTTAGCGTCCCGAAGCCTCTCCTTCAGTCGCTCGACTTCTTCTACCCGTGCCTGGCGCCTTGCTGATACCCGAACCATCACTTCTCTCCCTACTCGTTCGAGGCCTCCGCGGCTCTCCGCTGCGACCGCCTACTTGGCTCCCCCGGAAATGGTGCCTACGTCGACCTGGACCGCCGGCCCCATCGTCGAAGAGATGGAAATTCCTTTGAGGAACTTCCCCTTGCTAGTCGGGGGCTTTGCCCGGACTAGGGCCTCGAGGAGGACGGTGGCGTTCTCCGTCAGTTGATCCTCCGAGAAAGAGACCTTCCCAAAAGGGGCATGGATAATGCCGGCCTTATCCACCCGGTACTCGATTTTGCCCGCCTTAAACTCCTTGACCGCTCGGCCGACATCAAAGGTGACCGTCCCTGTTTTGGGGTTGGGCATGAGCCCCCGGGGACCCAGGATCTTTCCCAACTTCCCCACTTGGCCCATGACATCAGGCGTGGCAATGGCCCGGTCAAATTCCAACCACCCCTGCTGAATCCTCTCCATCAGATCCTCGCAACCCACGAGGTCGGCCCCTGCCTCCTGCGCTTCTTTTTCCTTTTCTCCCTTGGCAAAGACCAGAACCCGGACTGACTTGCCGGTCCCGTGCGGAAGGACTACCGTCCCCCGGATCATCTGATCCGCCTTCCGCGGGTCCACGCCAAGACGCACCGCTACCTCCATGGTCTCGTTGAACTTGGCCGAGTCCACCGATTTGAGCACAGAGATGGCCGTCTTGAGGTCGACGGGCTGCGGCGCCCGTTCCGCCACCGTCGTCACCGCCTTGGCGAATCGCTTCGAGTGCTGCGCCACCCCTTTCCTCCCGCAAAGCTGCCAGCTATCAATAGCCCGCAATAAACTGCTGGGATGCTAGAACGCTCGTAAGCTGGAAAGCACGAAACCAAACAAGGAATTCGGCATCCACCCGTTCTCGTGTTCTAGCGTCCTAGCGTCCCAGCCTCCTGGCCTTCCAGCTGTTCTCTGCTGAAAGTGGACAGCTGAGAGCTGTATTCATGGAACGACTTCGATTCCCATGCTCCGGGCCGTTCCCTCCACGATCCGGACAGCCGCATCGAGGGAATTAGCATTGAGGTCCGGGAGCTTGGTCTTGGCAATCTCTTGTGCCTGGGCCCGAGTCACCTTTCCTGCCTTGACCCGGTTCGGCTCCTTAGAGGCCTGCGCGATCCCCGCAGCTTGCTTCAGCAGGATAGAGGTGGGCGGGGTCTTGGTGATAAAGGTAAAAGAACGATCGGCATAGATGGTGATCACCGCCGGGATGATCAGCCCCTCTTGCTGTTGGGTCTTTGCGTTAAAGGCCTTGCAGAACTCCATGATGTTCACACCGTGCTGCCCGAGGGCCGGACCTACCGGCGGAGAAGGATTCGCCTTGCCTGCCGGGACTTGCAGCTTCACCATTGCCACGACTTTCTTCGCCATTGTCGCTCTGCTCCAGCCATCAGCAGTCCGCTGTCAGCACTGAATTTCCTCTTGATCTTGCTGGTCGCTGACGGCTGATTGCTGACTGCTTTTCTTTATACTTTCTCCACTTGCAAAAACTCCAAGTCCACCGGCGTGGGTCGACCAAAGATGCTCACCATAACTTTGAGCCGTCCCTTCTCGGGTCTAACCTCGTCAACGATGCCGGTGAAGTTGGTAAAGGGACCATCAATGACCCGGACCGCCTCGCCCCGTACGAACTGGACCTTATGCTTGGGCTTCTCCGCGCCTTCCTCCACCTGCTGGCGGATGTGAGCAACTTCCTCCTCGGGGACGGGGATGGGCCGGGTCCCGGGTCCGACAAACCCGGTCACCTTTGGGGTGCTGCGGACCAGGTACCACAAATCATCTGACATCTCCATCCGGATAAGGAGGTAACCGGGAAAGAACTTGCGGGACGCGATTTGCTTCTTCCCCTTCTTGAGTTCAACCACATCCTCGGCGGGGATCAGGATTTCCGAGATTTTTTCCCGAAGGCCCAGGGCAGTCGCCCTCTGCTCGATGCTCGACTTGACCTTGTTCTCGAACCCCGAGTAGGTGTGAACCACGTACCACCGTTGTTCTTTCTGTTCTAACGTATGCACGCTCATATCAATGAAGGACGGTCGCCATGACCGTTCGAAGAATGACGTCGATTAGTCCCAAGAATAAAGACACAATGAACACCGAGACGATGACGACGGCGGTCGAGCCGATGACCTGCTTGCGCGGAGGCCAACTCACCTTCCCCATCTCAGTCCGAACTTCCTTCAGAAACCGGGTGGTCTTCCTGATCCAGTCCCGCACCGACTTCCCTCCGGGGTTCACAGTTCACGGTTCATGGTTCAGAGCAGAACCGAAGCTCCCAAGCTCTGAACGCTGAACTCTCAACCCTGAACTCATCTGGCAGGCCAGGAGGGACTTGAACCCCCAACCGCCGGTTTTGGAGACCGGTGCTCTGCCAATTGAGCTACTGGCCTACATTCCTCGGAAGGGGCAGGACCCCCTTCCGACGCCCCTCAGCGAAGTTCCCTTTTCACCCTTCGGCGAAAGGCTTCGGGAGCTGCCTCCCCCGTAACCGGCGACGACCTCCCGGTCGCCTCCATAAAAGCCCTCCGCACGCAAGGACGAAACCATTTCCCCATCACCGCTACCTGGCTTCTTTGTGGGTGGTGTGCTTCCGACACCACCGACAATATTTCTTCCGCTCCAGCCGGTCCGGAGTATTTTTCTTGTTCTTCGTCGTCGAATAGTTGCGACGCTTACAATCCGTGCAGCCTAAGGCGATGATCTCTCGCATGTTCTTCTCACTGGCAGCTGTCCGCCATCAGCTTTCGACAGTCAGCTTTTGGATCCCCAAGCTGGCTACTGGTTGCAGACCCCTGGTTGCTACCCACCCATCTCACTCACGACGCCTGCGCCTACGGTCTTACCCCCCTCCCGGATGGCAAACCGCAGCTCCTGCTCGAGGGCGATCGGCTGGATCAGCTCTATGCTGAGGCGCACGTTGTCTCCCGGCATCACCATCTCAACGCCTTCTGGCAGGCTGGCGACCCCCGTCACGTCCGTGGTCCGGAAGTAAAACTGGGGCCGGTACCCCGAGAAGAAGGGCGTGTGCCGCCCCCCCTCCTCCTTGGTCAGGACGTAGCACTCCGCCTGGAACTTGGTGTGGGGGGTGATCGAGCCGGGCTTGGCCACGACTTGCCCCCGCTCCACGTCCTCCCGCTTGGTCCCCCGCAAAAGCAGACCCACGTTATCACCCGCTTGCCCCTGGTCCAGGGTCTTCCGGAACATCTCCACCCCGGTCACCACGGTCTTCTCGGTCTCCCGGATGCCCACGATCTGGACCTCTTCTCCCACCTTGACGACCCCCCGCTCTACCCGACCGGTCACCACAGTCCCTCGGCCCGAGATGGTGAAGACATCCTCGATCGGCATCTGGAAGGGCTTATCGATCGGTCGCGCGGGGAGCTGGATGTAGCTATCCACTGCCTCCATGAGCTCGAGGATGGTCTGACATTCACCCGTCTCCAACGCCTTGAGCGCGCTTCCCTTGACAATCGGGATCTGGTCCCCCAGAAAGCCATAATGACTCAGCAGCTCTCGGAGCTCCAGCTCGACGAGGTCGAGGAGTTCCGGGTCATCTACCATGTCCACCTTGTTCAGGAAGACCACCAGGTTCGGGACGTTCACCTGCCGCGCCAGCAGGATGTGTTCCCGCGTCTGGGGCATCGGTCCGTCATTGGCCGCCACCACGAGGATCGCCCCGTCCATCTGTGCCGCCCCCGTGATCATGTTCTTGATGTAGTCCACGTGCCCTGGACAGTCGACATGAGCGTAGTGCCGCTTCGCCGTCTCGTACTCCACATGGGCTATGGCGATGGTAATTCCTCGCTCCCTCTCCTCCGGGGCCTTGTCGATCTGGTCGAAGGGGACGAACTGAACCTTTGGATTCTGCGCATGCAGACATTTCGTGATGGCCGCCGTCAGCGTTGTCTTGCCGTGGTCAATGTGCCCAATGGTCCCAACGTTCACATGCTCTTTGGTCCGCGCGAATTTTTGCTTCGCCATGGGTAATGCCCCCCTTTCCTCGCTGCATCCACATCCGAATGAATGAAGGTTGTGGAGCCCACGACCAGAATCGAACTGGTGACCTCGTCCTTACCAAGGACGCGCTCTGCCAACTGAGCTACGTGGGCCCCGGAACGATCCGGGATGATCCGTTTCCTACAGACGGACTGCCGGCCCCTTATCTCTCTCTCTGACTCTCCTCCTGAAGCATTCCCACCGTAATCAATATCCCCTAACGAGCCATTCGCGCCATTCTTGCTCGAACTCCGGTAGCGTCAGTCGAGTGGTCTCCTCCAGCGCTTCTTCAAAGGGCAACCCCTCGCCGAGCTGTCGAAGGAGTCGCTGCGCGTCCCAGCGGCTCCACCGCTCGATGAGAAATTTGGCGGCGGTATAACTGACGGCGTAGGCAACACTCGCCTCCGGCCCTGTGAGTTTCACAAAGGAGCCATTCAGGGCACCCAACGAGGGGAGTTTCTTCTCGTCCGCCAGTTGCCGGACCGTCCCGACCGCGCCATCCAAAGGAGTCCGCTGCTCTATCAGGGCCAATCCCTCATTCAACCAGGTGGGGACCTTCCCACCCGTAACGTCCCGAATGACCACATGGGTGTATTCATGGTACAACAGCGCTCGAAGATCTGTGGCCTGCCTGATCCCCCGGATGGGAATGCGGATCCGACTCCCCCGTTCTTCAAATGCCGCAGAAACCCATGCCGGTAGATGAGTGACCCGTTGAAAGTCGGCATTGGAATAGATAACGACCTCAACCGCGTCCTGGGGATAGTGGTTCAGGTCGTACCCCACCTCGTCGTACGCCTGTTCCAGTAGCTCGAGGATCTCCCCACCCAGCTCTTCGGGAACCTCACCCACGTACCGCAGGGCAAAGTGGTGCCCGGTCTGGTGCTCGTACCTTTCGTGAACCTGCCGTTCTCCTTCGACTTGGGCGATACGCTGTTCGAGCTCCTGATCCTCAGGGCGGATTCTCAGCCCTTCTTCCCAGGTCCTCACTGCCTCCTTGGGATCCCCCTGTCGGTAATAGGTCTCCCCCAGATACCGATAGGCTTCTACGTTCTGTGGGTCGAGGTCGCGGGCCTGCCTGAAAGCCTCCACGGCCTCGGGCATCTCCCGGAGGGCGAGAAAAGCCACCCCGAGCCCCATGTAAAATCGTTGCTCCTTTGGTGACAGCTCAATCGCCGCCTGGTACTGATCCGCCGCCTCCTGGAAGGCCTGCTCCCGAAGCAGCAAGGCGGCAATATTTCCGTGCGCATGAGCCAGATTCCGCCGGACCACCGGATGGGATGGGGCGAGGCTTAAGGCTCTTTCAAACTCGGCAATCGCCTCGCGATGCTGCCCCTTGGCACTGAGTTCCACCCCTCGTTGATTATGCGTGGCGACATCCCGAGTGGCCAGCGGAACCGCCTGGGCGGCCGACGGAACCCCCGCGCAGAGGAACCCGACGCTGATGACCACACAGCAAGGACGCACCCTCCTCGCGGTGCCTCGGTGAGGCCCGCGCGCCCCCGCCGTTCGTGAGTCGTTTTTCCGGGATGGAAACGGGCTGGAGCGGGAAACGGGATTCGAACCCGCGACCCCGAGCTTGGAAGGCTCGCGCTCTACCACTGAGCTATTCCCGCATCCCAAGGCGTATAACGCGAACGAAACAGCGCTCTCAAGCCTCCAAATGGCCCTTCCCGTTTGGGTGCTCTCGTCCTGAGAACCTCGGGCTGCCTCTTATCATTTCATTCATATGGTGGTGGGGAGAGGAGGATTCGAACCCCCGAAGGCGTGCGCCAGCAGATTTACAGTCTGCCCCCGTTGACCGCTTGGGTATCTCCCCGCATTCGGCCAGCGCACCGAGCGGAGAGCGAATGGGAAAGCCTCCGCTCTCCGTGCTCATTTCTCGACTCCCATCCTCCGTGGAGCTGGCGAGAGGATTCGAACCCCCGACCCGCTGATTACAAATCAGCTGCTCTACCCGCTGAGCTACGCCAGCCGCAATCCCCTATAGCGATACACTTATAGCGAGAAGTAAAGGGTAATTTTCACCGCTCAACACGGGAA
>Ga0114923_10001338_pt1 | contig 17179 bp, 17 predicted proteins | sample SumtaG_FD_89578 | JGI IMG/M metagenome (GOLD analysis project Ga0114923, IMG submission 89578) | Deep subsurface microbial communities from Indian Ocean to uncover new lineages of life (NeLLi) - Sumatra_00157 metaG | ecosystem: Environmental > Aquatic > Marine > Oceanic > Sediment | place: near...
GTAGGAGTATTTTTTGCAAAAGACATGTTTTTTAAGAAAGTTGAGAAATTAGGAAAAATGATTGATGAAAATGATTTGTGATATGGCTTTTATTTTTTATTTGAGCTTAATGAAATAGACCAGTATAATAAACAATATGTCAAAACCTATTAACAAAGTCATTAAGACTTTAATAGCGAGCGATATTGCTCTAAGTGGTGGTTGGGGTTTACTTGGTCCTGTTTTTGCTATCTTTATTGTTAAAAACGTTGCAGTTAGCGGTATTGCTCAGGCTGCTGAAGTGGCTGGCTTTTCCTCTTTAACTTACTGGGTTGTAAAATCTTGCTTGCAGATTCCAATTGGTAAGTACTTAGACAAGAATCATGGTGAGCAGGATGATTTTTGGTTTATGTTTGCTGGAACTTTTTTAAATGCATTTGTCCCTTTTGGTTATATGATTTCATCTGAGCCTTGGCATATTTATGCTTTTCAAGTCTTGCATGCTGTTGCTATGGCAATGGCTATACCTTCCTGGGCAGCTATTTTTACAAGACACATTGATAAAGGAGATGAAGCCTATGAATGGAGCGTTAGAAGTACTTCTTTGGGCTTTGCGGCAGGAATAGCTGGTGCTACTGGCGGAATTATGGTTGCTTTGTTTGGTTTTAAAATAGTTTTTATTTTAGTTGGCGGGCTAACGTTTATTTCAGCATTTTTGCTTTTGGTGATTAGGAACGATATAGCTCCACATGATAAGGTCCTTCCAAGAGTTCCTCGTTCTCGTTTACCATTCTAAACAACATGAGAAATCAGGAAATTGCTAAAATATTTTATGAAATTTCAGAATATTTAGAAATGGATGAGGTTGCTTTTAAACCTTATGCCTATAAAAAAGCAGCTTTAAACTTGGAAAACTTAGAGCAGGATGTGAGCGATATTTATAAAAAAGAAGGCTTAAAAGGGCTTAAGAAAATTCCTGGAATCGGAAAATACCTTGCTTTAAAAATTGAAGAATATTTAAAAACAGGAAAGATTAAGTATTTTCAAAAGTTGAAAAAGAAATCTCCTGTTGATGTAAGTGCCCTTACTGCTGTTGAGGGATTGGGCCCAAAAAAGATTAAAACCTTATATCAAAAACTAGGAATCAAAAACGTTAAGCAGCTGGAAAAAGCTGCTAAGGCGCATAAAGTTGCGTCACTTTTTGGTTTTGGAGAAAAAACAGAAGAAAACATTTTACAAGGAATCGAGTTTTTAAAGAAAAGCAGGGGCAGATTTTTACTAGGAGAGATTTTACCAATTGCCAGAGATATTTATGAGAAACTAAAGAGATTAAAAGAGGTTGAGAAGATTGATATTGTTGGTTCTCTAAAAAGAATGAAAGAAACTATTAGAGATATCGATATCTTAGCAGCTTCCAGAAGGCCAAAAAGGGTAATGGATTTTTTTGTATCTCTTGATGGTATTGAAAAAGTTTGGAGTAAGGGAATCACCAAGGCATCAGTAAGAATGAAGGCTGGTTTTGATGTTGATATAAGGGTTGTTCCAAAAGAAAGTTACGGAGCAGCCCTCCAGTATTTTACTGGTTCAAAAGAGCATAATATTGCCACAAGAAAAGTTGCGATGAGTAAGGGATTAAAATTAAACGAATACGGTTTATTTAAAGGAAAAAGAAAAATTGCAGGGAAGAACGAAAAAGAAATTTATAAATTACTAGGCATGGATTGGGTTCCACCTGAAATAAGAGAGGACCATGGGGAAATTAAAGCAGCTTTAAAGGGCAAGCTTCCAAAGCTGATCGAACTAAAAGATATAAAGGGAGATTTGCATTGTCATTCAAATTGGACCGATGGCGAGAGCTCGATAATGGAAATGGCTAAAAAAGCAATTCAATTAGATCATGAATATATTGGTATTTCAGATCATACAAAGTTTTTAAAAATTGCAAACGGTTTAAACGAAAAAGATTTAGTTAAACATAGAAAAGAAATTGATAAATTAAATAAAAAATTTAAAAAACAAAAATTAAAATTCAGAATACTTCAAGGCGCTGAAACAAATATTTTAAAAGATGGCTCAATTGACATTAAAGATGAGGTCTTGAAGAGGTTGGATTATGTTATTGCTGGGATCCATTCAAACTTTAAAATGGAAAAATCTGAAATGACAAACAGATTAATTAAGGCAATGAAAAATAAGTATGTTAATATTATCTCTCATCCAACAGGTAGATTACTTAAGCAAAGAGAAGAGTATGAGATTGATTTCGATAAAATTCTAAAAGCGGCAAAGGAATTTGGAACAATTTTAGAAATAAATGCTCATCCTGTAAGGTTGGATTTAAATGATTTAAACATTAGAAGATGTAAAGAAGCTGGGGTAAAAATGATTATTAGTACAGACGCGCATCACAAAGAACAAATGAGATTTCTGAGATTAGGAGTAGCTCAGGCCCGTCGTGGTTGGGCAGAGAAAAAAGACATTATAAATACTCAACCTTTAAATAAATTACTAAAATATTTCAAATAGCGTGCCAACAGAAAAATCAGCTGGGGTAGTAGTTTTTAGAAAAGACAAAGGTAATATTTATTACCTTGTTTTGCATTATGAGTTGGGACATTGGGATTTTGTTAAAGGCAAGATTGAAAAAAATGAAGAATTAAAACAAGCAATCATAAGAGAAGCTAAAGAAGAAACTGGGATTGATGATATAAGATTTATTGGAAAATTTAAAGAAAAAATTGAGTATTTTTTTAAAAAACAAGGTAAAACAATTTTTAAAACAGTAATATTTTTCTTAGCTGAAACTAAAATAAAAGAAATTAAGCTTTCATATGAGCACGTTGATTTTAAGTGGCTTCCTTACGATAAAGCTATAGAGCAGTTAACATTTGAAAATGCCAAAAGAGTCTTAAAAGAAGCTAATGATTTTACTGTTAGCAATAAACTGTAGGTATTTTAAAACCGCCTTTTAGGCGGCTTTTCTTACTTCTTTTTTAACAATTACTTTTTCAAGAATCTTTTCAAATATTTTAGGATGTTTTTGCGCTAATTGAGATAGGATTTTTCTATCAATCTCAATTTTGTTCTTTTTCAAAAGATTTGTGAATTTACTGTATGAAATTCCTTTTTCACGAGCCGCAGCATTAATCTGGATTTGCCAGAGACGTCTAAAGTCTCTTTTTTTAGTTCTTCTGTGTTTATACGCATGAGTCCAGGCATGAAACAAGGCATCTTTTGCTAACCTATATTTTGATTTTCTTCCCCAACGATAACCTTTAACAAGTTTTAAAACACGCTTTCTTCTTTTATGTGCAGTTGTGCCTCTTTTTACTCTTGTCATAATTATCTTTGGTATTTAAGAATCTTTTTAATTTTTTTTGCTTCAGCAGGCGATAAAGGGACCAATTTCCTTCTTTTTCTGATTTGCTTCCCTGTTTTTTTTGCTCTGTAATGGCAAAGACCAACTGCCCTTCTTAAAACCTTGCCAGTTTTCGTGATTTTAAAACGCTTTGCTACTGATTTTCTTGTTTTCATATTATTTATGTATTTTCCTTGCTTTTTACTTCTTGTTTTTGATCTCTCGAAACAATCATTATGAATTTATTGGGAGTTCTTTTTAAGCTACTATCAATTTTTATTGGAATCTTTTCATTTAAAGTCTGTACAAAGTTGTTTATTTTTTCCCTAGCAAACCTACCAAGTCCTTTCTCTCTCCCCCTTAAAATCATTTCTATTTTTACTAAATTTCCTTTTTTTAAGAATTTTTCTGCTTGATTGGCTCTTGTTTCTAAATCATGAGGGGCAATATTAAATCTCAATCTTATTCCTTTTATTTCAGTACTTCTTGTTGTTTTCTTCTCTTTTTCTTTTTTTTGCAACTGATAAAGATATTTTCCGTATTCAACGATTTTACAAACAGGAGGATCAACTTTGTCAGTAACCTGAACTAAATCTAAATTACGCTCTTTAGCTGTTTGAATTGCCTCTTCTAAAGGAACAACTCCAATTTGTTTTCCAGTTTCATCAATCAATCTTACTTCTTTAGCTCTTATATATTCATTAGCCCTTACCTTAGGACCTCTATGTCTTTGATTATATCTTCTTTTATTTCTCAATTTATTCTCGATTTACTTTTATTAATTAATTTTGTGGAGACGAAGGGGGCGAACCCTTGTCCAGAAATTATTCTAAAATAATTCTACAAGCTTAGCCCAATTAGTTGAACTCAGAAAATTTAAACTGGGCAAAATTTTTCTGATTTTTGTTCTGTTGATTTTTGATAATTCTTCCAGTTCCCAAAAAACTATCTATCTCGATAATATCACGCCTACTTTTACCTATCGAGAATCAGTAAGGTAAACGGCATTAAGCAGTAGCTAATGCAGGTGCAAATAAATTATTGGCACTTAATGGTTTTTCGAAGATTTACGAGATTCGAAGCTCGACTTGCATTTTTTATTCAAATTCCTGTCGAATCTTACGTCCCCTTTTTATTTAACGGAACTCTTTTCCAACATTTCCCCTTATTTCTCTTTCAACCTCCCTTTTTTTTATTATTTCTCTTTTATCAATCTTTCTTTTCCCTTTAGCCAGACCGAATTGTAGTTTTATTTTACCTTTCCTAGTATAAATTATTAATGGTATCATTGTCAAACCTTTTTGTTTTGTTTTTCCTATTAAATGCTTAATCTCTTTTTTCGTTAAAAGCAGTTTTCTTGATCTCTTGGAATCATAATCCTTAGCCGCGTTTTTGGGTTGATAAGGAGGAACATTGGCTCCAATTAAATAAACTTCTTCACTTCTTAAAACAACATAAGACCCGGCTAGGTTAATCTTTCCCAGCTTGATTGATTTTACCTCTTGTCCAATTAAAGAAATGCCTGCCTCAAATTTTTCCAGGATTTCATAGTTAAAATACGCTTTTTTATTTTTTGTAATTATTTCCATACTTTGATTTTAACAGAAAAATGAGATAATCTTAAATTGATGAATGAGAAGAAAAATAGCAGAATCCCTGGTTTTTTTAAGTTAAACAGAAAACAAAAACTTAAAAAAGTAAAAGAATTCGCTGATTTAACTGATAAAGAGCTTGAAATTATTGAAAAAGGCGCACTAGAACCAGGATTAAGAGAGAGAATGGCTGAAAATGTGATTGGCACTTTTTCTCTTCCTTATAGCATTGCTGTAAACTTTTTAATAAACAAAAAAGATTACCTTGTGCCAATGGTAACTGAAGAGCCCTCTGTGGTTGCTGCAGCTTGTTATGGAGCAAAGCTGTTAAGGGCAAATGGAGGAATTGAGGCTGAAAATTTGGGTAATCAGATGATAGGACAGATTTATTTAACAGAGATAGAAGATGCCCAAAAAGTTAAAGAAAAGATTTTGGAAAATAAAAGAGAGATTATTGAGCTTGCTAATTCCCAAAAACCCGATTTGATTAAGATGGGGGCCGGCGCAAAAGATCTAGAATTAACTGTTTTAAATAATAAAAACATAGGGACGATTTTAAGAATTCATTTATTGGTAGATACTAAAGATGCTATGGGGGCCAATACAGTAGACACAATGATTGAGGGCATTTCTTCTTTAATTGAAAAGATTGTAAACAAGAAAGTAATTCTAAAAATTATTTCCAACTTAGCTGACAAAAGATTAGTGAAAGTTAAAGGGAAGGTTCTAAAAGAATCTTTAACAACAAAAGGATTTAAAGGCGAAGAGGTAATTGAAGATATTATTAAAGCTCAGGCCATAGCTGAAACTGATATTTACAGGGCAGTTACCAACAACAAAGGCATTTTAAATGGAATGGGAGCAGTTGCCTTAGCTACTTCAAATGACTGGAGAGCGCTAGAGGCAGGAGCTCATGGATATGCAGCAAAATCAGGAGGATATCTGCCTTTGGCTAAGTGGACAAAAACTAGGAGCGGTGATTTGATTGGAGAGATGACAATTCCAATAGCAGTTGGAATAACTGGAGGAACAATATCAGCCTATCCAGTAGCTAGAGTTTCTTTAAAGATATTAAATGTAAAATCAGCTCAGGAATTAGCTTGCGTTATGGCTGGTGTTGGTTTAGCTCAGAATTTAGCGGCCTTAAGAGCCTTAGTTTCAGAGGGCATTCAAGAAGGTCATATGAGATTGCATAATAGGATAAAAGAAAATAACAATGATTAGAGAAGAGATAAAAGAATTAATAAAAGAATCAATAATCAAACTTCAGAAACAAAAGGAAATTCCTGTTTTTGATATTGATGAGATTGAGGTTGAGCATTCTGAACAAAAAATTTACGGTGATTACTCTGCCAATATTGCAATGATAATTGCAAAAAAAGTAAAGAAAAACCCAATAGAAACAGCAGAATTATTAATTGAAAACTTCAAAGACAAAATACCAGATTTATTTGAAAGAATTAAAATAGTGAAGCCAGGATTTATTAATTTTTTTGTTTCAAACAAGTATTTACAAGAACAGATTAAAAAAATTATTAAGGAAAAAAGCAAATACGTTTTAAATCAAACTGGTAAAGGTAAAACCATAATAGTTGAGTATGCTCATCCTAATACCCATAAGATTTTCCATGTAGGACATTTAAGAAATATTACCAATGGTGAGGCAATAGTAAGGATATTAGAGACTAATGGTTACAAAGTGATCCGTGCAAATTATCAGGGGGATGTCGGTCTTCATATCGCCAAATGTTTATGGGCAATGAAAAAAACCACAGACCTGGAGAAAAAGATTAAAGGATTAGAAAATTTAGATGAAAAAATTGAGTTTTTGAGTAAATGTTATGTTGATGGCACTAAAGCTTATGAAAAAGATGGGAGAGAAAAAAAAGAGATTTCAGAGATTAATAAGCAAATATATAATAAAGATTCTAGGATTAAAGATCTATGGAAAGAAACAAGAAAGTGGAGTTTAGATTATTTCGAGAAAATATATAAGAGAGTATATACACATTTTGACAGATACTATTTTGAATCAGAGGTAGCTGAAAAAGGAAAAGATATTGTCCTTAAATTTAAAGATGCCAATATCTTCATTGATTCCAGAGGTGCGATTATTTTTCCCGGTTCAAAATACGGGCTACACGATAGAGTTTTTGTAACTAAAGAAGGAAACCCCACCTATGAAGCCAAAGATATGGAGCTCGGAAGACTGCAGTTTAAGGAATACCGTCCTGATTTAATAATTCATAATGTTGGGCCAGAACAAAAAGAATATTTTCAAGTTATTTTTAAGGCCTTAAGTCAAGCTTTTCCTTATACTGAAAACAAAGAGCGTCACCTTATTTCTGGCTGGGTTAGTTTAAGAGAAGGCAAAATGAGTTCAAGAAAAGGAGTTGTTATAGTGGGTAAGTGGTTAATTGATGAAGTAAAAAAAAGAATTAAGAAGAGTTTCAAGAAAGTTTCTAATGAAGCTGCAGAAAAAATAGCTGTTGGCGCTGTTAAATATTCTTTTTTGAAAAACAATCCATCAACGGACATAGTGTTTGATATTAATGAATCAATATCTTTACAGGGTAATTCTGGTCCGTATTTGCAGTATAGTTGTGTTAGGGCAAATAGTGTTTTAACTAAATCAAAAGAGAATTTCAAAAAGATTAAAAATTTAGAATTAAAAGAAGAGCAAGAGATTTCCCTTGCAAGAATTCTAATCATGTTTCCAGAATTTGTTAAAGAAGCAGGTAGGCGTTATGCTCCGAATTTAATTGCAAACTATCTTTTTGAACTAGCTCAAAACTTCAATAGTTTTTACGAATCATTACCTATTTTAAAAGCAGAAAATGAGAGCATTAAAAGAACTCGTTTAGCTTTAGTTTTTGTTTTTTCCCAGGTTCTTAAAGATGGACTAAGTCTTTTAGGGATTTTAACTCCAGAAAAGATGTAGTTTTTTTAGTTTTTTTAGAATTAAACCTATTTTTGGTACAGGTTTTTTTATTTGAAAAAAACAACCTAAAGTGATATTTTAGATATATACACATGAAACTAGACTTACCTAAAAAGCAAGTAAAAATTTTAAAGTTCTGGAAAGATAAAAAGATTTTTGAAAAAAGCATACAACAACGAGCAAAAGCTCGTGATTTTATATTTTATGAAGGCCCTCCTACTGCTAATGCGCCTCCAGCGCTTCATCATGTTTTAGCCAGGGTTTTTAAAGATATAATTTGTAGATATAAAACAATGAAGGGTTTTAGGGTTTTAAGAAAAGGAGGATGGGATACGCACGGTTTGCCAGTTGAGCTTCAAATTGAAAAAAAGATTGGCTTAAAATCAAAAAAAGATATTGAAAGATACGGTATTTCTAAGTTCAATAAAAAATGCAAAACATCTGTCTGGAATTTTACAAAATCCTGGGTGGATTTAACAGAAAAAATTGGCTATTGGGTGGATATAGATAATCCTTATATCACTTATAATTCTGAATATATTGAATCATTGTGGTGGATATTAAAGCAAGTCTGGCAAAAGAAACTTTTGATTCAAGATTTTAAAGTTGTTCCATATTGTCCTAGGTGTGGAACTGCTCTTTCAAGCCATGAGGTGGCTCAGGGGTATAAAAAAATAAAAGAACCATCAGTTTTTATTAAGTTCAAGATTATTAGTCATAATTTCAAAAACACTTCTTTTTTAGTATGGACAACTACTCCTTGGACATTACCTGGCAATGTAGCTGTAGCAGTAAATCCTAAATTCGTTTATGCAAAAGTTAAAGTTAATGATGAGTATTTAATATTAGCAAAAGAAAGAATTAAGGATTTGGACCTTAAGGGTGAAATTGTTAGTGAATTCAAGGGAAAGGATTTGTTTAATTTAAGATACGAAGCCCTATATCCAGCCGGAGATGAAGTTTCAAGAAATGCCTACAGGGTTATTGGAGGAACTTTTGTTTCTCTAAATGAAGGAACAGGGCTTGTTCATATTGCCCCTGCTTATGGAATAGATGATATGGAGATTGGAAAAAAGAGCAAACTGCCAATTTTATTAAACATTGACGGCGAAGGGAGGTTTAGATTAAATGTTAAAAAATGGGCAAGAATGTATTTTAAAGAGGCTGACCCTTTAATAATTGAGGATTTAAAAGAAAGAGGATTATTGTTCAAGCAAGAGTTGCATGAACATGATTATCCATTTTGCTGGAGATGTAAGACACCACTTCTTTATTACGCAAAAGAAAGCTGGTTTATAGAAATGACAAAGGTTAAAAAGGATTTGATTGCTAATAATGCAAAAATAAATTGGTATCCGTCTTATCTTAAAAAAGGAAGATTTGGTGAATGGCTAAGAAAGGTTAAGGACTGGGCAATTTCAAGAGAAAGGTATTGGGGAACTCCTCTTCCTATCTGGCAGTGCGCTCATTGTAAAAATCAGGTGGTAATTGGTTGTATTAAGGATCTGTTAAAACAGAAGTTTAGCAACAACAATTATTTTATAATCCGTCACGGTGAGAGCATGAAACAGGTAAAAAGAGTTACTTCATGCTGGCCTGAGAAAATTCATTGCCCTTTGACTGATAAAGGGAAAAAAGAGGCTAAAAAAGCAGGCGATAAATTAGCAAAAATGGATTTGGATTTAATTTTTTCGTCAGACTTACTGCGAACAAAACAAACTGCTGAAATTATAGCTGAAACAACCAAAGCTTCACTTAAATTAAGTAAAAGATTAAGGGAATTTAATGTCGGTACTTTTAATGGTAAAGCGCCTGGGTTGGTTTGGGAGTATTTTGAAAAAAAAGGAAGTTTAACTGAAACAAAAGCTCCCAAAGGTGAAAGCGTGAAAGATTTAGAAAAAAGAATGTACGGCTTTTTAAAAGAGATTGATAAAAAGTATAAAGGAAAAAATATTTTAATTGTTTCTCATGAGCTTCCTTTGAGTGTTTTGAAAAAAACTTTAGAGGGTTGGTCTCTTGAAAAAAGTTTAAAGTGGCGCAAAAAAGGAAGTAAAATAAAAACAGGCAAACTAGAAGAAATAGAATTTAAAGAATTGCCTTTTAATAAAAACCTAGAGCTGGATTTACACAGACCTTATGTTGATAATGTGAAATTTCAGTGTTCTGGGTGCGGAGCTTTAATGGAAAGAGTTCCGGAAGTAATAGATTGCTGGTTTGATGCAGGGGCAATGCCTTTTGCCCAATATCATTATCCTTTTGAGAATAAAAAGCTTATTGATGAAAATGAGCAATTTCCTGCCGATTATATCTGCGAAGCAATAGATCAAACAAGGGGCTGGTTTTATACCTTACTTGCCGTCTCCACTTTGCTTGGAAAAGGACCAGCCTATAAAAATGTTGTTTCTTTAGGTCATATTTTGGATGAAAAAGGTGAGAAAATGTCAAAATCAAAAGGAAATATAATTGATCCCTGGCATATTATTGAAAAATATTCAACCGATGCTTTGAGGTGGTCATTTTATACTGTTAATCATCCTGGTGATACAAAGATGTTTTCAGAAAAAGAACCAGAAAATAGTTTAAGGAAATTCATTCTTCCTTTATGGAATTCCTATGTTTTTTTAAAAACTTATACTGATGGTAAATTCTTAAGCTTTAAAAATCCACATTCCAAACATATTTTAGACAAATGGATTATTTCTAAACTTAACGAACTGATTGTAAAAACCACTAAATTGTTGGAAAATTACGATATAACTGGTGCAGCTAGAAGCATTGAAAAATTTGTTATGAATGAACTTTCTTTGTGGTATATTAGAAGGTCTAGAAAAAGATTCCAACAACCTGAGAATGAAAAAGAATTAAAAGATGCTGCTGGGACTTTGAGCTTTGTGATTTTTCAGACAATAAAACTATCAGCTCCATTTGTTCCTTTTTTTACTGAATATATGTATCAGGATTTTAAAAAAGCAGGGTTTAAAATTAAAGATTCAGTTCATTTAGAAGATTGGCCTAAAACAACTAAAAAATCTGTTAATGAAAAATTGAATAAGAAAATGGAAAAAACAAGAGAAATAGTAAAGTTGGGTTTAGCCGAAAGAGCAAAGCATGGAATTAAGGTAAGGCAGGCATTACAGGAGTTAATCATTAAGGACAAAGAATTAAAAAATGAAAATGAACTTTTGGATTTAATTAAGAAAGAGGTTAATGTTTTAAATGTTGGTTTTGGAAAAGAAATAAAGCTTGACACAAAAATTACCAAGCAGTTACAAGAACAAGGAACAACAAGAGAGGTAATTAGAAATATTCAAGAAATGAGAAAAAAACAAAAACTGACTCCAAAAGATATTATTATGATTCAGTTTAAAGCAGAACATGATATGAGCGAGCTTTTATTAAGAAAAGAAAAAATAATTATTAAAGAGACAAAGGCAAAAGATTTGGATTTGGTTCAGGAATTAAAAAAAGGAAAAGAATTAAGCATTAATGGTCAAAAACTGCAATTATTCATTAAAAAGGTCAAAAACTAATTTATATATATATAATTATGTCTTTACAAGATATAAAAGGACAACTTAATAGGGGAGGAGGAATTCAATCATCATCTCCAAAGTCAAAACCACCAGAAAAACCACAATCTAAAGAGCAACCCAAGGCGACCCCAATAGATCAGTTTTTAAGAAATCTTCGAAAACAGTCTAGTGAAATTCCTGGTACAGGAGGGATAAGATTCAAAAAAGAAGAGATTGCTGAAATATTGAAAAAAGTTAGGGAATCCAGCGCAAAGCGTGGAGGAACATCTTATTTTTCCAAAAAAAGTAAAAAGGGTGTTTTGGAAGATTTGAAAAAAGTAGTGAAGGGAGAGACTCAAAGTGGAAAACTGAAAAGAGAGAGACAAGGAAGATGGTTGAAAAGAGAGTTTGATAAAAAATAAAATGTTTGTTCATTATAGGACTCAAGGTATTATCTTCAGAAAGGTGGATAGAAAAGAAGCCGACCAATTATTTAGTGTTTATACAAAGGATTTTGGAAGATTAGAGATTTTAGCAAGAGCAATACGTAAGATGACTTCAAAATTAAAATCAGGAATCGAAATTTTTTATTTATCAGAAATTGAGTTTATTCAAGGGAAGAATTATAAGACATTGACAGATGCAATCGCAATTGAAAAATTTAAAAATTTAAGGGAAGATTTAAAAAGACTTGATATAGCTCATAGAATTAGACAGGTTTTAGATGATTTAATTAAAGGGCAAGAGTCAGATGAAAATATTTGGAATTTGTTGTTAGAGACTTTCAGAAAATTAAATGATAAAAGTTTTGAAAACACAAGAATAATTTATTATTATTTTGTCTGGAAATTTTTATCTATTTTAGGTTATAATCCTGATTTATATAATTGTTTAGCTTGTGAAGAAAAACTGAAACCTGAGAGTATTTATTTTAGTCATAAAAAACAAGGTATAATTTGTGAAAATTGTTTTTCAAAAGATAAATCAGATATATTAGTGAGTCCAGAAACAATTAAAATAATACGTTTTATCGGTGAGAAAAAACTAGAGGTAATTTCTAGATTAAAAATAAACGATAAGGACTTAAAAGGTTTAGAGGAGTTTTCAAAACATTATTTATCTTTTATCCTAGAGATAAGTGGACAAATTTAATAAGTATGAAAAAGATTTTAAATTATTTCGTTATTATAATTATCTTAGCAGGAACAATCTGGTTTGCTTTGAATTGGCAAAAAAACATTTATTCAAAAGAACTTTTAAGGTTGGATATTTTTGGACCATCTGAAATCACTTTAGGTGAGGAAGTAGAGTATGTTGTAAGGTATAGAAACAATGGAGAGTTTCGTTTAGATAATCCAGAGCTTGTTTTTGAGGCGCCTGAATATTCTTTAAAGGACGGAGAGTTTTTTGAAAGACAGATTTTAGGTCCAGAAGAATTGGGCGAAGCAATTTATCCGGGCGAAGAAAAGACGTTTTCATTTAAAATAAGTGTTTTGGGAAAAGAGGGGGATATTAAAATTACTAAAGCATCTTTGAGCTATAGGCCAAAAGATTTAAAAGCAAGATACCAATCATCTTCTGACTTTACTAGCCAGATTAAGTCAGCTCCTTTAGTATTTGATTTTGATTTGCCTTCTAAAATTGCATCGGGCAAAGATTTTGTTTTTCGGATTAATTATTTCTCTAATATTGAACATCTTTTAACTAATTTGAGAGGCCAGATTGAATATCCATCTGGTTTTGAATTTATAAGTTCCATTCCTAAATCAATTGAGCAGACAGAATGGGAAATTCCTGTTTTAAATAAATCAGAAGGAGGAAGAATTGAAATCTCGGGCAGGCTTTCTGGAGACTTAGGAGAAGCAAAAGTTTTTAAAGCTAAACTAGGCGTTTGGAAGGACGGTGAATTTATTGTTCTAAAAGAAGCTACAAAAGGAGTGGAAGTGGTTAGACATTCTCTTTACATCAGGCAGGAAATTAATGGGAACCCTCAATATGTTGCTGTGCCTGGTGATTGGCTCCATTATGAGATTTACTTTAAAAATGTGGGAGAAGATAGTGTAAGCGATTTATTTATGATTAATCAGCTAGAAGGAGAAGCTTTTGATTTTCAAACAATAAAATCTGACTATGGAAGCTTTCAAGCAGGCGACAACTCTATTGTTTTTGACTGGAGAAAAGTTCCAGATCTTCAATATTTAATTCCAACAGAAGAAGGAAAGGTTGATTTCTTCGTAAAATTAAAAGATGATTTGGGCAGTGTTAAAAATCCTGTTTTAAAAAATAAAATATTTATTGGGCAGGTTAAAGAAGAATTTGTTACAAAAATTGGTTCAAAGCTTGGAATAGACCAAAAAGCATATTTTCAAGATGAAGTTTTTGGCAATTCTGGTCCTGTTCCACCGCAGGTAGGTGAAGCTACCACCTATACAATTATGTGGCATATAAGGAATCATTATTCAGATATTAAAAATGCAAAAGTAAAGGTAATTTTACCTCAGAACATAGAATTAACTGGCAGAGTGTTTCCTGAGCCAGAATTTGAGAAACTTACCTTTGATTCTCAATCAAGAGAAATTGTTTGGTTAGCAGGCGATCTAGCAAGAGGGGTTGGAGTTACAGAACCACCTTTAACAATTGCTTTTCAGATTTCATTTACCCCTGCCGTGTATCAAAGAGGTCAAATTCCTAATATAATTAATGAAGTGCAGATCACAGCTGAAGATAGTTGGACCCAAACCATAATTGAAAGCTTAGCTCCAGCTGTCAACACTTCCTTGCCAGATGACCCAACAACAACTAATGGAACAATTCAATAAATATGACTGATAAAATGGCAAAAATTACATCATTAGCGAAAAGACGAGGTTTTGTTTTTTCAGGCTCTGAAATATATGGTGGGTTAGCAAATACTTATGATTATGGGCCTTTGGGCGTTGAACTATTACGTAATATTAAAAATCTTTGGTGGAAACATTTTGTTAATGATAGAGAAAATATTTATGGACTTGATTCGGGAATTATTATGAGTCCTAAAGTGTGGGAGGCCTCAGGTCACACTAATAGTTTCACAGATGTTTTAGTTGATTGTAAAAAATGCAAAAACAGAATTAGAGCTGATCATTTAATCGAAGACCATTTTGAGAACAAAGGAAAGGAGATAAAAGTTGAAGGTTTCGATGTTGAAGAAATTAAAAACATTATTGATAAAGAAAAACTTGTTTGTTCGTCTTGCGGGGCTTTTGATTGGACCAAACCAAGGAAATTCAATCTTTTATTTGAAACCCATATTGGTATTGTTCCTGAGAATAAGTCTTTAGCTTATTTGAGAGGAGAGATTGCTCAAGGCATGTTTGTTAACTTTAAAAACGTTCTTGACTCAGTATCACCAGATTTACCTTTTGGTTTGGCTCAATCAGGCCCTGCTTTTAGAAATGAAATAACTTTGGGTAATTTTATTTTCCGTACTCTTCAGTTTAATCTGTCTGAATTTGAATATTTCTTTAATCCTAAAAAACAGAAGTGGGAGAAATTGTTTGATTATTGGAAAAAAGAAATGTGGACATGGACTACTGAAATATTGGGCGTAAATAAAAAGAATCTAAGATGGCGAAAGCACACAGATGAAGAAAGATCTCATTATTCCAAAAAAACAGAAGATTTAGAATATAGTTTTCCTTTCGGAAGTTTTAAAGAACTTTATGGATTGGCCTATAGAACTGATTTTGATTTAAAAAACCATATGGAAAAATCAGGAGTTGATTTACGTTACACAGATAAAGAAACAAAAGAAAAATTCATTCCTCACGTTGTAGAGCCAACATTTGGAATGGACAGGTCTTTTTTAACAGTTTTGTTGGATGCTTATTCTGAAGAGAAAGGAAAAAAAGAAGAACGCATTGTTTTAAAATTAAAACCTTATTTAGCGCCTTATAAAGCAGCAGTATTTCCTTTATTGGCTAACAAGCCAGAATTAGTTGAGAAAGCTAAACAAGTTTATGAAATATTAAGGCCTGAATTTTCTACTGCCTGGGATGACAGAGGGAATATTGGTAAACGTTATTATTCTCAAGATGAAATAGGAACTCCGTACTGTATCACTATTGATTATGATTCTTTAAAGCAAAATGATGTTACCATTAGAGACAGGGATACAACAAAACAAGTTAGGATAAAAATCAAAGAGCTAGTTGAATTTTTAAAAGAGAAAATTGAACGTTAAAGTTCGAGTCCTATCGTTGGAATTAAGATAAAATCGTCTTTAAGGCGGTTTTTTGGTAAAATTAACTATTATGCATCACTTGGCCATCATGAGAAAATCTTGGGGATTACTCCCTAAGATTTTAACTGGAGAAAAAACAATAGAATCTCGATGGTATAAGAATAAGTATTCTCCTTGGGATAAAGTCAATAAAGGAGACATTGTTTATTTTAAAAACTCTGGAGAACCAGTAACTGTAAAAACAGAGGTTTTTGATATATTACAGTATGCGGGCCTAAAACCAGAAAGGGTCAGAGAAATTCTCCAAGAATATGGAGCGAAAAATGGTCTTAGCATAAATGAAATCGATAAATACTACGAGATGTTTAAAGAGAAAAATTATTGCTTATTGATTTTTTTGAAAAATCCAGAAAAAATAGAACCATTTGAAATAGATAAAAGTGGTTTTGGAGCTATGTCTGCTTGGATAACAGTTGATGATATTTCTCAGATTAGAATTAAGTAGTCTGTAAACAGGTTCTAATATTGTCCGTCCCTCGGAGACAGTTTGAACAATCAATGATTGATTTTTTAAACACAAAAAATATTATAGCTAAGAATGCTTGTCAAAAAAAATAAGCTCAGAGACGAGCTTTTCTATTAATAAACTTAATTAAGTAAAAATGAAATAATCTTTCTTATCTTTTTTTATATCTCTTTTCCCCTCAATATATTCTTTGAGCCAATTATAACTATTAAGACAAAAGATGCCAAATATAGCGAGCGTGACGCTGAAAGATACAGCAATTAATCCTTGAGAGAGTGAACTTTCGCCCCAAAATAATCTTGCAATATTTGCAGGTAATACCAGTAATCCAAAAACAATTATAATCCATTTCGCCCTCTTTTTATCTTGTTCATCCATTATTGCGTCAAGGAAAATCAGCTCTGGAAAAAATATAACAATAGTAAAGATACTTAAAATATTAAGCAAAATAGCTAACGACATTTTTTTTACCTCACCATTTTCTTTTATTTTTTATTTAAAGATCTATTCTTTTATTTTCATATAATAATATTAAGAATTTGTAAAGAGAGGCAGAATCAAACTTTAAAATAAAAAAAAGAGAAGATTTTTCTTTCAGCATAGCTATATAATCAGCATTCTCTAGAATTATAACAAGCTTTGAGCCGGGCAGCTATTACAGAGAATCGCCCAAGAGGAGATTTTTTTTGATTGACTAATTATTTTTATATGTTAATATTGCTTACATAAGATAGTTGCCTGATAAAAATTTAGTCGAACTTATCCAAGGAACTAAGCTTTGAGATAAAATCTTAAAACATTAATTAATTTATATTACAACCATGGAAGGAACAATTAAAAACCTTACAGATAAAGGATTTGGATTTATTACCGTTGATGGTGAAGAGAAAGATTTATTCTTTCACAGCAATGAACTTAAAGATGTAACCTACGAAGAGTTAAAAGTAGGTGATAGAGTATCTTTCGAAAAAGTTGATTCTCCAAAGGGCCCTAACGCAACAAACGTAACCCGCCTTTAAGAATTAATTTAGTAAATCAAATAAAAGAAA
>Ga0114923_10001339_pt1 | contig 17171 bp, 18 predicted proteins | sample SumtaG_FD_89578 | JGI IMG/M metagenome (GOLD analysis project Ga0114923, IMG submission 89578) | Deep subsurface microbial communities from Indian Ocean to uncover new lineages of life (NeLLi) - Sumatra_00157 metaG | ecosystem: Environmental > Aquatic > Marine > Oceanic > Sediment | place: near...
GTAGCTCCTTTTGTATTAAATAATGTGTTTATTAATATGCTTCTTCGCAATCTTAATCTCATGGGATACGTCTCGCAATAGTGCAGTAGTTGCTATAAGAGCGATAGCCAATGACAATACTGCAGTCCAATTATATGCCTTACCAAGCAGGACATTACTTATGATAGCAAATAGTGCAATCCATGTACTGATGAGCCAAACAGATGCATTATGATAGATTTCAAAAGAATCTTGTATAAGATCCAATAAATTATTTGTTGCAAGTCTAGCAATCATTCTTGGTGTAATGTGCGATGAGTGTAAAAAGAGAGCTCTAAAAAGTACAAATAAAAATCCAATAAAGATAGCAATGAACATGATGAGATTCGAGTAAGATGCAGCAATCATTTGATCATGTATCGTATTGTAGACTATTTTTACTGAAAAAAAGTTGTTCGGGTCAGATTCAATATTCCACGAAAGGTTAAAGATAGCATTGGTTATTGCCAATCCGACAACCTTTCCGCATATCATTACTGCTGCAGGAACAAGTGCCGCATCTATGAGTTTGATAAGTGATTTTGACATAGTTACATATTTGACTCTATTTGATCATTATAACTACATTTGAGAAAGGTGCCAAGAGTAATCTCGATGAATTTCAAGAAATCTATGTATTATTACTTTGATACTATAGCATTTACCCGCTTGGCAAGACGTGATTTATAACGAGAAGCGGTATTCTTATGAATAACGTAGGTTTTTGCTGCTTTATCGATTTTCTTTGTAGCTTTCTGGAATGCTTTTTCTGCTTTTTCCTTTTTACCGGATGTAACAAGTGCGCGGACTTCCTTGATACTTTGTTTCATTGCATCTCTTACGCGTGCATTTCGTATTGCTCTTTTTTTCGATTTTCGTATCGCTTTTTTTGCCGATTTTAGGTTTGCCATAAATGGTTTCTCATAAATATATTGATACTATACCATAAGTTCATATTAATGAGTAGTAATGAATTCAGGGGATTCTATCAGAAATAAGTATGACATGCAAAATTATTCTCACAAGTTTCTAGCAAATCTGTCAAGAATGGCCATTTTTACTGGTGAAAAACTACTTGGTGGTAAAGAAAGGTTACGAAATGCCTGGGTGATAACGCTTCCTATTACACTTGTAGCTAATCCTAGTTTTTGCAGCATAGAAAATATACGACGTAATTCTTCTTCGTCCTTCATACATAGGTCCTATTACAAATTCGACAATATCTGATACAATACGAATGTTATGAACGATTTGAAGTCAAAAGTTAAAAAAATCTCTGCTCGTTTTGAACAGATTAAGGAGAAAAAAGATCTTTCACTCCTGAGAGATAAACTGTCACCTCTTGAGATACAAGCTAAAGACCCAAAATTTTGGGATGATAATGAAAAGGCGCAGAACATTATGCAGGAAATTGGTGATATCCAAAATGAAATCAGAAAGGTTGAATCATTTGAAAAGAAATTCGAAGATGTTAAAACGTTAGTAGATCTTCTTGACGAAATGGACGAAGCATCTGAAAAAGATAAAAAAGAGGCGTCTGGTGACATTAAGAAACTTCTGCAGAAGTTGGATGAAATCGAGATCGAGACATATCTGGGAGGAAAATTTGATAAGTCAGATGCGGTGTTCTCAATACATGCAGGACAAGGCGGCACTGAAGCTTGCGACTGGGTAGAAATGCTCTTTCGTATGTATGTGAAGTATTTTAAGAAGAAAAAGTGGGATGTAGAAATTACTAATGAATTGAAAGGAGAAGAAGCAGGTATATCAACTGTATCTATGGAAGTTCGTGGTCAATTTGCCTATGGATACTTAAATGGTGAGCACGGTACACACCGTTTAGTCAGAATTTCTCCATTTAATGCTCAAGGGCTCAGACAAACATCATTTGCAGCTGTTGAAGTCGCACCAGTCATAACTGAAGATGCAGAGGTAGAAATAAATCCAGATGATATAGAATTCAGTGCTGTACGCGCAGGAGGTAAAGGCGGTCAACATGTTAATAAGGTAGCTACATCGGTAAGACTTGTTCATAAGCCTACTGGAATTTCAGTTCACTGTTCAAGCGAACGCAGCCAAAAGCAGAATCGAACATATGCCATGAATATGTTGAGAGCGAAATTGTATCAACAGAAACAAAAGAAGCTTGAGGAAGAAAAAGCTGAAGCAATGGGTGAACACAAAATAGCAACCTGGGGGAATCAAATTCGAAGCTATGTACTTCATCCATACAAGATGATTAAGGATTTGCGTACCAAGGTGGAACGCTCTGATGTAGAAAATGTACTCGATGGGGATCTGGATAGTTTTATAAATGCGGAAGTGAAATTGTAATTTATAACTCATAAGTTATAAGCAATAACTTAAAATTTAAGGCTCGTTTAGTTTTACTTATTAATCAAACTAAAGATGGCGGAACCAATTACAACAGACAATTTCGATGATCTTTTGAAAAGAACCTATGATAGAAAATTTGAAGAATTATTAGACCGGATGAGGGATATAGAAAGACTTGTGAAAAAAGATGTGTCACTTGATAAGCAGCAAAAGCGTGAACAACCTGAGAGTGAAGATATGCTCAGAGATATTTATAGTAAAATAGATTTTCTGCAGAAAAGGGTGGATAATTTCGAAAATCCTCTTAAGGAGATAAAGACTATGCTTGAGGAAATTCGATCTGTTGTGAAGGACTTAAAAGATTACTAGTATTGCTCCGCATTACTTTCAAATCAATTTCAAATTTATAGAATCCCTAAATCTATGAAATATTCAAGATTTTCTCTATTTTAGTAGATAATTCAAACAAGATGTTTGAATGTTTGACTTCTCGATTAATGTTGTGTAGACTAAAATGATAACTATATTTATGTTTTACAATGATGAATGTAAATTCTATTGTAAAACCTGCCTCTATCCTTATTTCTTTTCTTCTCATATTTCTTTTTTCATTCCCCAAAAACATATTCTCAGTTGAGATACAAGAATTTCATGTAAAGAAGCAAGAGATAGAAGCAAAATTTAAAAATAAGCATAGAGACAATGTCTTTTATGTGAAATATAAAGAAGATACATCAAAAGATTCAATTGAAATACTAAATAATGAACTTCAAGTAAGAACTCAAAAGAAGAATAACTTTACTCATAAACTTCTTGAGGATAAGAATATCCAAATAATAAGAACCTCAGGTATAAATGAAACAAAAGAAAAAATGTTGGAGTACTATTTAGATCCGTCTGTTGAATGGGTAGAAGTGCCTCATATTGGAGAACTTTCATGGGTAAATGATGGAGAAACAAGAGCTTACTCAGATGATTATTTTTCTGATGTTCATTGGAATTATGAAGCTATAAACTTGCCTGAAGTGTGGAGAGATCAAGATTGTGTTGGCAACGGGGGTGATTCTCCATGTGGTGGTAGTGATGAAGTTATCGTTGCGGTATTAGATTCGGGATTAGCATATCAGGATTATTCAGCATACATTTTTAACGATTATGTATTCCTTTACGAAGATAGTCTAGAGTATGCATTTAATATAGAATTTGGAAAAGCAAGCGAAATCAATAACGGGTCTAATGCAATTAATTTGTGGTCAAATCCTTCCGGTGAAACAGAAGCAATACATAATGATGCAGATAATAATGGGTATTGTGATGATGAACATGGAGTCGATTTCGGTCAAGTCTTAGACAATTATTACTTCAATCCATTATATTATGACGAAGATGATTATTTATGGTTATGTGAAAATGAATCTGAGTTTCAAAAAGAAGGGCATCCAAATGACAATAGCGGACATGGTACTTTTACTACAGGAATCATAGCTTCCCTAACAAATAATTTCGACGATAGTAACATTGACACTGCAGCTACAAGTATTTCACATAATGTAACCATCATGCCTCTAAAAGTTACTCAACCATTCCCCTATCAAGATTATATTGATTCAGAAGCTATTTTATGGGCGGTGTTTTATGCGATTGAATATGGTGCAGATATAATAAATTTAAGTGCTGCATGGCCATATGATGATGAATTGTTAAGACTAGCAGCTGAATGGGCTCAGGAATCTGGAGTAACTTTTATTGCTGCTTCAGGAAATGACTCGGATAATAGTCCTTGGTATCCAGCTGCTTATCCGAGTGTTATTTCTGTCGGGGCAAGTAATAACCATAATGAGAGAGCAATTTATTCAAGTTATGGTTCCAAGTTAGACATTTTAGCACCTGTTGGAGATGGCATAAATAATTCTAATGATGATTGGGTGTGGGCTCAAAGTTATTCATGTTTCATTAATGTTGAATGTGATTCAATGTCTGATTTTGAGTCTCACGAATTTAACAAAAGTGTAGGTACTTCGTTTGCTGCTCCTCAAGTTGCAGCAGCTGCTGCATTAATAAAATCAAGAAATATGAATATATCTGCAGAAGATATGTCAAACTTAATAATGGGAACAGCAAAGGATTTAGGTTCTAAAGGATACGATAATAAGACAGGTTGGGGGCTTCTTAACTTAGAAGAAATATGGAATAACGTTTGGACAAATTGGACTTCAAAAGGTTCTACAGCAGGAAATATAACAATGACAAAGTTCAACCCAGACACAGCTGATAGACTCTATCAAGCTGTTAGAGGAATTAACGGTAAAATTTATACAAGATATACAATTAATGGTTATAGCTGGTCATCATGGGCAGCAAAGGGATCTACACCAAGCGATATAACAATGACAGTATTCAATCCCGGGACAGGAGACAGACTCTATCAAGCTGTTAGAGGAATTAACGGTAAAATTTATACAAGATATACAGTTAATGGTTATAGCTGGTCATCATGGGCAGCTAAAGGTTCTACACCAGGTGATATTACAATGGTTGTACACAATCCAGGTTCAGGTGATAGGCTTTATCAAGCTGTTAGAGGAATAGATAGTAAAATCTATACAAGATTTACAACTAATGGTTCAAAGTGGTCATCGTGGGCAGCAAAGGGATCTACCCCAAGTGATATAACAATGGTAGTATTTGATCCCGGTTCAGGCGATAGGCTCTATCAAGCTGTTAGAGGGGTTAATAATAAAATCTATACCAGATATACAAGTGGTGGATCTTGGTTAACTTGGAGACCTAATGGTTCTACTCCTGGAGATATTACAATGACGGTATTCAATACAGGATCTAGTGACAGACTTTACCAGTCTGTTAGAGGTATTGATAATGAAGTTTATACAAGATATACAATAGATGGTACTAATTGGTATTCTTGGAAATCGGGTAATACATCGACTAAAGGAGAAATCACAATGATTAGTTTCAATTCCGAATATGGTGGAAATACAAACCATTTGTATCAGGCAATAAGAGGTACAGATACAAACGTATATACACGTTCTTCAGGAGATGGTGAAAAATGGACTTACTGGATCAGAAATGGCATTACCTCTGGAGATGTTTCCATGGTTCAATTTAATCCAGGATCAGGAAATAGACTTTATCAAGCTGTAAGAGGTTTAGATAACAAGATTTACACAAGATATCTCGAGGATTAGAATATAAAGAAACAAAAAAAGCGATTATTAAAATATTTCTAATAATTACCGAGCACAACGAAATCCTATATGAAAGAAAGTATTTGAAGGAATTCTATATATAGCCAGAGTAAAAGCCCCTGATGTTGTATTATAACGCCAATAACCACCACGAATAAGTGCTCTTAATTCTGTTGAAATATCTCCTAATCTAGAATCATTTGTTGTTTCTGTATTTCCACATCTATAATCTCCTGCTGGATCACATGATTCCCATACCCTCCAGTCTGTTACATAAGGATAATTATTTTCATTAAATCTATCCACCCACTCCCATACGTTAGCACCAAAATCCCAAATATATTCTCCATTACTGAGCTTATAGGTTCTTCTTTGTTTATCCCAAGTGTCTACATCGCAACTTTGTCCAGTTTTATAACAGGGAACATCGTCTGTTGATGCTGACAATGCAAGGTCTGGTGACTTGTCGCTATGTCCATCTGACATATGATTTACTCCAACTACTCCTCCATTCCAATTCCATCCTACTTGTTCAAGATTATGTGCAATTGAAAGCCATTCCGTTTCTGTTATGAGATGCTTTCCTACTTCCTTACATTTATCACTCGCATCATACCAGGTTATATCTACCCATGGAGATTCTTCTGTTTGGGATGATGCAATTCCATCAACATTTTTAGCTTCGTATTTATCTACACAGAATGCAGATAGACCATCTTGAGGACTTTCAGGAACTGGGATCATCCCTTCTGGACAACTTAATGTAGTTTCCAATGTTCCTATCTGAACTTCTCTTGATTCATTATAGAAGGTTTTTCCTGACAAAACATCGTCAGAACTAACATCTCCATCTGGAACCCATTCCCCAGCACTTCTTATTCTATTCCATTTTTCACCCCAATCTTCCCATTCTCCTGGTTCATCTGAACCATGTCCCAATGCAACCAGAATATCATATAAGGTATTTTTAAAGCCGTAGAAAGTGCTTTTAGCTTCAACTTTTTCATTAAAGGTTGTAATGGCTAATAATGTTGTTACTAAGAACATAGTAGTAATGAGCATACTAATAATAAAGTTCCTAGTGTTAAATATTGAAGTAAGGAATCTTTTCATTGAAGAATAGAATAAGAGGTTATTTACTTATCTTAGAGTAACACAAAGGTTTTCTCTCATCAAGCTTAATTTAAGAAGCAATTTCAAATTTATAGAACCCCTATTGATATAGAATTACAAATGATATATATGATGTAGTAAGTTATATTACTTATCATATATATATTATGAAGAAGAAGATATTCATTTTTCCTCTTATATTCCTAGTGTCGTTTTTCGTGAGTCAGCAAGAATTATCTGCACAGGAATCAGATATTGTAATTAACGAGATTATGCCAAATCCAAACGGAAGTGATTTCGATTATGAATGGATAGAGCTCTATAATACATCTGATCAGCAGTTTGATCTTAGTGACTGTTTATTGAATGAAAAAGTGTTCCCTGAAGGTACCACAATTCCGCCTTTTGATTACATTGTCATAGCACGTGATCTTGTTGATAAAGACGAAGATGAGCAGTCCTTTGAGGAGCGTTATGGAAACCACTCGGGAGTATGGGGCGATTCAAGTTTAGAGAACTTTCAAGCAGCCGAACTGTCGATAAATTTAAAAAATTCTTCAGATACTGTCATGATTGAATGTGAGAATGCTGAAGACAGCACTTCATGGGAGAATGCTCAAAGCGGACAGTCATTCTCAAAGGATGAAGATGGTGAATGGACAGATGAGTATCTTGTTACTCCGGGAAAAATGAATGAACCTATTCCACCTGTTACGTATTCTCATACCATCATGATAACAGAAGTGTATCCGTCTCCAAATACTCAAAGAGACGAATTCGAATGGCTTGAACTGTATAATTACGGAGGAGAATCGGTAAATCTCTCAGGTTGGATATTAGAAGATAACACAAAAAAACACGTTTTCAAGAACGTACATAAGATCAAACCAAAAGAATATCAAATACGGTCTTCAGAGGATCTCTCAATAACACTTAATAACAGCGGTGAAACATTACATCTTTATGATCCAAATGGAGAACTGGTTGACTTATTCGCTTATGATTCTACCGTTGCAGGGTTGAGTAATATCAGAAAGTGGGTTGACGGGAAATATAAAAATAGAATTGTTCAGACTAGAGTTCCCACACCGAAGGACAGGAATATTTATATTTCTCAAAACGACCATTTTTATGGCATAAAAAATTATCCAATAGCAAAATTACGTACTCAAGAGGAAGGAATTGAAGCTATTGTACAGGGAATTGTTACGGTTGATAAAGATCTTATAGGTAGCAAAACCCTCTATCTTCAAGATTCAACTGGGGGTATTCAGCTTTACATTTCGAAAGACGATCAATACTCAGAAGATCTATTTCGATTAGGTGTTGAACTGGAAGTTGTTGGAGAGTTAAAGCAGAGTAAAGGAGAAATGAGGCTTTATGTTTCAAATTCAGATGCCATACGGCTTCATTCAGAGAATAATGCAGTTTCTCCTACTACCAAAATACTCAAAGATCTAACAGAAAATATCGAAGGCATGCTTATTGCCATGACAGGAGAAATTATCAAAACGTCTGGTACTAGCTTCATTATTCGCGATGATACTGGCGAGATGAAAATAATGATCAGGTCTTCGACATCAATTCCTACACCAAAGAAGAAGAAAGGTCAATATGCAGGTATAATCGGAATTCTTTCTCAATATGGGGTTGATGAAGAGGGGGATCCAGCATATAGAGTATTACCGCGTTTCAGCTCAGATATCATTATTTCAGATAACCCAGTACACGTTGGTGACGTATTAGCCCAAACAGGTGGAGGAATTACTTCATTTATGATTCTTGGTTTTTTTCTTGTTGGAAGCGGAATAGTGACACTAAAGAGATTACGTTAGTAAGATCATGTGAGACTATCTATATCTATAGCTTGTGATAACGCTATATCTCCAATCTTAGTCCTTCTAAGAGCAATGAGAACTGCAGGTATATTGCCTAACTTTTCTCCGATGTCCTCTGCGAGCTGTCTGATGTAGGTACCTTTAGATACCCTTGATCGGATAGTAATCACCATAAATTCCTTTTCTTGTGTTACGTTATCTTGTAAAAATGATATGGACGATGCTTTTACTTTTTTTGATCCAATAAGCGATATCGTCGAGATCTCTACCTTTTTTCTGGGTATTTCAAGACAAATAGATGAGTTTTTATCCATTCTTCTTTGTATCTTTCGATTTTTTACTTTTTGCTTGTCAAAAGAAAAGCAAACATCGTGACCATCATCTCTTTGTTCTTTTTTTATTCCTGATGCGTTATGAGCCAGTTCTCTCAGTCTGATACCATCAACTTTAACTGAACTGAATACGGGGACGTACTGATAGTATTCACCCTTAAATTGATTCAGTCCCCTATTTATTTCTTCTTCTGATTTGGTTTGAAGTTCTGTTATAGCTGTGACATTCCCTTCGGGATCTTGTGTATCAGTACTTACACCAAGAAGAATATCAAATTCATACTCTTTGTTTTTAGTGAGAAATCTCTCTGATAGTTTTGTGGCTTTTCCAACAAGTAGAAGCATTAATCCTGTTGCAAACGGGTCAAGTGCCCCTGCATGGCCTACTTTTTTTATTCCAATTTTCTTTCTTACCCGATAAACAAGATCGTGGGAAGTTATTCCTGGTGGTTTATCGAGAGCTAGAATTCCTGATTTTCTACCAAATTCATCTTTATCAATCTTGTTTAATGTATAGCCGAGTATTTTCATTGTTATCGTTAAAATATTGAAGTATCGTATCATACAGAAAATTAAATATACAATTAAAAAAACGATATAAGATATAATTAAGTATAATCGATTAAATCAATTTAATCGACTATTCCGAATATATCAAGCTTATTGATTTATTTCACGATCATGAGAAATACTCTTCCTGCAACTAATTATCAATAATGCTTCCATGCATAAGATGATATAATACCAATTCATTCATTAGTGTTAAAATAAAGTAATACAAATCATCAGCTTTATCATTATTAGTGATGTAATATTTCAAATAACGAGTACTCAATCGAATGAAGAAGTTCTGGCAATTTTTTAAAATGAATTTTGAGTATTTTTTGGAATACCGCACGGATATTTTCATTAGTTTTATCATTAAATTAATGGTATTCCTTGCGTTTTTGTTTGTTTGGAAGACTATTGACAATGAGGGAAAGACCATCAAAGGATATGGATTTCACGGGATTATGTTTTATTATCTAGCAGCCAATATATTGAGTGGTTTTGTCACAAGTAATGCTGCTCGTAATATTAGAGCAAATATACTGCGAGGGTATCTATCAACAAAGCTTGTTAAACCTTTATCGATATACTTCTATTATCTTGCGAAACATGGTGCGTATGTACTCTCAGAGACTCTTTTGAATCTTCTTATTGCAATGCCGATATTTATTCTTTGGAGAAGTGTATCAGATGAAGTATTCCTGGATGTGTATTCAGTGAGTCGTTTTTGTATCTCCAGCTTACTAGCAACACTCTTTGGATTCAATATTTATTTTCTGGTTGGATTATCATCATTCTGGACAAAGCAATCATACGGTTTTCAGCTTATCGTAAGAAATGCAACAAGATTTTTTACAGGAGCCCTTATACCGTTAGATCTATTGCCCATGTGGTTTCAGAATATTACATCACAACTGCCATTTTCTTATATGCTTTTTTATCCTGTCAAACAGCTTATGGAGGAGACGACATTTTCAGATTTTCTACATTCTATGCTAATCATTAGTATCTGGATAGTTGTTTTTATAATTCTAAATATAATAGTTTGGAAAAAAGGTATCAAACACTATGAATCGGTCGGTATCTAAAATCATAAAGAAATATTTTAAAATTTTCAAACTGTTCATGATGTATGAACTCATGACTGATCTTCAATATAGAATTAATTTCCTTTTTGGATTTTTAGGAACAATAGGGTGGTTATTTGGTGAGTTAGCATTTCTTCATTTCTTAATTGGTCAATATGACTCTATTGCGGGGTGGGATTTCTATGAAATGGCTCTTCTTGTAGGGATAAATCAGATTTGGGTTGGTGGCTTATTTTACTTCATGGTATGGCCTTCTCTCTCTACCTTTGCAGAATATATTCGAACTGGTGAACTTGATAGAATTCTTGTTAGACCTATTGAAAGCAAGTTCTACTTATCCGTTTTTCGAATTGATTGGCCCAGCTTAGCGATTGCATTTACAGGATTTATAGTTGTTTGCTATTCTCTACTTCATATACCAGGTTCTATAACAATTTCTTCTGTGCTTTCATTTATACCGCTTTTGATTCTTTCGTGCTGGATAGTATATAACGTTCAATTTATTGCATCTTGTAGCGCGTTTTGGATTACAAATGCAGGATCGGCGATATATATAATTGGAGCCATTGATCGATTATCTCGTTTTCCATACGAAATATTTACCAAGGGAATCGTTTTTATTCTTTTTACCTTTGTTGTTCCGATAACCATAATAAGTAATGTTCCGGCTAGAGCGCTTCTTGGGATTCTTGAATTTAAGTATGTGCTGTTTTCCCTTTTTATTGGACTAGTACTTTTTATGGTATCAAGAATAGTTTGGAAGTTAGGTTTACGCCGATATGAGAGTGCAAGCAGTTAAATCAATTATCCAATTGTACAATGATAAAATAGATGAAACCCGTTTTTTTTGATAAGTGATTCGAAAATTGAGTATCGATGCTTGGTGATTTAATATTTACTTCACAACTATTTACATTTTGTAAAACTTCTGTCAAAATCATTACGTCAAGAATAATTTTATCTTTTACTTGGAAATTATGTTTGGAGATATAAATAAAGCTGAGATAATGGGGAACATAACCCATGACCTAGAATTACGGCATACCGGCAGCGGAACAGCTGTTCTTAGCTTTCGTGTTGCTACAAATAGGCGATATCAGCAGGAAGGTGAATGGAAGGAAGATGTTGAATTTCATAATGTAGTGATTTGGGCACAGAGAGCAGAGTCATTTGTTCAACGTGCACAGAAAGGGACAAGGGTCTATGTAGAGGGAAGGTTGCAAACAAGCAGCTGGGAAGATGGAAATGGAGTGAAACAATATAGGACTGAAATTGTTGCTCAGCGAGTAATTCTCATTGACCGATATGAAAAAGGTGAAGGATTTAAAGGGGATGCACCAGGCGGTAAAGTTGCAGACTCTTCAACAACAAAAGAGCAGCCGGCTCAAAGTAAAGCAGAAGCACCTACAAAGGAAAAGCAGAAGGATGCAAAAAGTGGGTCCTCTCAGGCAGCATCTGATGAGGAACAAATCGATCCAGACGATCTGCCTTTCTAGTGATATTTTTAGAAGTATGAAATCAGTATCTTTGATAACTGGGGCATATATCTATAAGATTGCAATTACTGCATGCAGGTTTTCTTGCTAAACATATCGTTCTCCCATGCCAGAAAAGTATTGGATTGATCTTGTGATAATTCTCTCTGTCAAATAATTTCATAAGATCCTGCTCTATCTGATCCGCAATTTTTTTCTTTGTAAATCCCAAACGCATACTCATTCGACTCACATGAGTATCAACAGCAATTCCTTCACTTTTTCCAAATATGACACCCTGGAAAACATTTGCAGTCTTTCGGCCAACACCCGGAAGCGTTGTGAGGTCATATAATGAAGATGGAACTTTTCCTTTGTACTTGTTTATCAGTATGGTTGAGGAATGTTTTAAATATCGGGCTTTCGAACGGAAGAATCCAATACTTTTTATAACATTCTGAATATCTTCCTCGTGCGCATGTTCAAAATCATCTAAATTCTTAAATGTTTTAAATAACAGACGTGTGACCTTATTGACTTGATTATCATTCGCTTGAGCAGATAAAATAACACAAAAGAGATATTGCCATGGAGTCTTCCATGATGTTAGACCTGTTGGCGGATATGATTTATATTTTTTACCTAATCGTTTTAGTACCTTAAGCGAGCGTTCTTTCGCTTGCTGGTTCATTATGATAATCTTTACTAGATAAATAGCATTATTAAAGTATATGAATTTTCTGCGTTTAAAACAACAAGATTGGTTATTAACAGCTACAATATGTGTTCTTCTGTTTCTTGGCATTGCTGTAATTTATTCTGCAACCCTTGGAGCAGAGAGTGAGTTGGAAGGAGCAGGTACGGTTAACAGGCAACTCGTTTTTACCATACTTGGTTTTTTTATTTACTTCATTGTATCGAATATTGATCCCGCTTTATATAAATTTACGCTTGTGAAAATTGTGTTGCTTTTTATTATTACAGCACTTCTGGTTTATGTTCTAGTCTTTGGTGATCCTGTTCGAAATACAGACAGATGGATTGAGTGGGGATTTATTCGTATTCAACCATCTGAATACACAAAAGTAGTGCTTATATTACTAAATAGCAGTATTCTTGCGTCACTTTTAAAACGTCGAGAAAAAGGTGATGTTGCGTGGGCTCAGTTATCTCAGAAGAAAGGTATAAAAGATATATTGACGAATCAGTTTGCAAATATACGTTCTCTCTATCCTGCCCTTTCAGGCTACTTCCTGGCAATAGCAATTTCAGCTCTATGTATTGGCCTAATCCTAATAGAACCTTCCCTTGGGAATGCCACAATTACTACACTTCTCTGTCTGTCGCTCTTTTTAGTCGCTTTTCCAGATCAACTGACATTATGGGGGGGGATAATTATTGTTCTTATAAGTGTTAATATGATTGCAGGATTTTTTGACTTCACATCGCTCTATAACCAAATTGGTTTTTCGTTTGTTTTTAATGATATAGATGCATTACTTGTTTTGATATCAATCATTATCATAGTCTTGATTGTTGTGAAATTCAGACTACCTATTCTTTTTGTACTTGTCTCGATGATTATCGGTATATTATCAGTGTTTTCTATATCGTATATTTGGGAAAATGTTCTTGAAGACTATCAAAAGGGCAGAATTGAGATATTTTTTAATCCAGAGGAAGATCCGCAAGGAGCTGGTTGGCAATTAAGACAGTCTAAGATTGCAATTGGATCAGGAAGGCTTCTTGGCAAGGGATTTTTAGAAGGATCTCAAAGTAAACTTCGTTATCTTCCAGAATCATATAGTGACTTTGCTTTTGCATCATTTAGCGAGGAATTTGGACTGGTGGGAGCATCCTTTTTATATGCACTCTATATTTTTTTGATATTAAGAATTGTTCGAATTGCACGAAGAGCAACTACTACCTATGAAGGGCTTATTTGTTTTGGTGTGGCAGTTATGATTCTTATCCATGTCTTTGTCAATATTGGTATGAATATGGGGTTACTTCCAATTACTGGTATTCCGTTGCCGCTTATTAGCTATGGAGGAAGCTCTGTAATGGTCACAATGATAGCGTTAGGTCTTGTTCAGGCGGTAAAAATCCATCGCGATAATATTGACACACAAGAAAGTTTAGTGATAACATCCAAAAGCCCTTGGAGAATAGACTGATAGGTATTACTGTAGAAGAATGCACTATAGACAAAAGTGATAAATTTTATTAAAATTAGAGTTCAGAACTAAAATACTTCAAATATTAGAATTAATAGGTGAAAAATGATTATGCAGTTGTAAAAATAGGAAAGTCACAGTACCTCTTGCATCAGGGAGATGAGATTCTTATAGAGAAGATAGACGGTAAAGCTGGTGATATAGTCACGTTTGAGTCTGTGCTACTAAAAGTCAAAGGTGGTAAGGCGACTCTCGGGACTCCAACTATAGAAAAAGCAAAAGTTGAGGTAAAAGTTATGGAACAAATGCGAGGCAAAAAGATAGAGGTTTTAAAATTCAAAGCAAAATCAAGGTATAGAAGACGAATGGGACACAGACAATACTATACTAAGATCATAATCACAAAAGTATAGTTCGACCAAAACAAACAGAGTTTTTAAAAAATGTATATAACTTTCATTGAGTATGTTTTGTCTCACTACGAAAGTGAGAAGTCATTTTTAGATATTAGATTACGTTAAAGACATAATAGACCATTTTTTGAAATGACTGTATAATTGCTTATATTAACTGTAAAGATAACTACGTTATGGCACATAAGAAACAAGCCTCAGGTGGTGTGGTGCAAGGTGTAAACATCGCTGGCAAACGTTTCGGAGTGAAAAAATATGGAGGTGAGTTAGCTAAAGCCGGAAACATTCTAGTTCGTCAAAAAGGCACTCGATTTTACCCAGGTAAAAATGTTTCGATGGGAAGAGATTTTACACTTTTTGCTACGAAAGATGGGGTGGTTCATTTTAGAAATATGACTAAAGATAAACGGGGGAAGAAGATAATTGATATTATAGATGAGTAGTAGAATAGCCTTAATTCTCCACGAATTTGCCACCGAAACGAATCTCTACTAGAATACAGGTGATTCATTATGGCAATAACAAAACGTATCTCAAAACAACAAGTGAAGCATATAGCAAAACTTGCACGTATATCGCTGAGCAAAGAAGATGTTGAACTGTTTCAAAAACAGCTTGGAGATATCATTGAATATTTTAATCTTCTTTCTGAAGTCGATACAGAGGGTGTTGAGGAGGTGAGTCAGGTAACAGGTTTAGAAAATGTTGTTCGTAAAGATGAAGTAAAGGATTTTCTTTCACAAAAGCATGCTCTTTCTAATGCACCTGAGACTGAAGATGGATTTTTCAAAACAATATCACCTTTTAAACAGACTCCGTGAACGATCTAAGAAAGTTTTCTATACGTAAAGTACATGAGTTTCTTCAACAAGGAAAGCTCTCTTCAGAAGAACTTGTGAAAGACGCCTTTCATCATATTGAGAAGTATGATACTACCATAAAAGCATTCCTAACACTGGATAAAGAGCGGGCTTATGCAAAGGCAAAAAAGATAGATAAAAAGATTGCGCATGGTTTTGAGTTAAAATCATTAGAAGGTATCCCCTACTCTGCAAAAGATATATTTTGTACAAAGGATGTAAGAACCACTGCTGGGAGTAAAATCCTTGAGAAGTTTATTCCTCCCTATGATGCGACAGTTATCAAACGTATGAATGAGGCTGGAGCGATACTTATAGGAAAAAATAATTGTGATGCATTTGGATTTGGAAGTTCTACAGAAAATAGTGGATATTTTACAACGACGAATCCATATGATGTAGAGAGAGTTCCTGGTGGTTCAAGCGGTGGCAGTGCAGCAGCAGTAGCTATGGGAATGGGAGTATGCAGTGTTGCAGAAGATACTGGGGGGTCAATACGGCAACCCAGTGCATTTTGTAATGTTAGTGGTATCAAAGTGACGTATGGAAGAGTGAGTAGATATGGTGCGATTGAATATGGCTCGAGCCTTGACAGTGTGGGTCACATTGCACGAACCATAGAGGATCTTGCACTGCTTCTCGAACATACCGCAGGTTATGATGAACATGATTCAACCACGTTGGACAAAGATGTTCCTCGGTATACTGAAGAAATGAAAAAGTCGATTGACTGTATCCAGATAGGGATTCCAAAAGAATATTTTCCGGATGATGGTATAGATAACGAAGTAAAACAAAATGTGTTAGAAGCAGCAAAGATATTCGAAAAATTGGGCTGTCACCTAGAAGAGATATCTCTTCCACATACTAAATATGCTGTTAGCGTAAACTATCTGGCAGGAATTTGCGAAGTGAGTGCAAATCTTGCACGATATGACGGCATTCGGTTTGGCCACAGAACAGAGAAGTCAAAGGATCTTTTTGAGCAGTATACAAGAAGTCGGTCTGAAGGATTTGAGGATGAAGTAAAAAGACGAATCATGCTTGGAACGTATGCCCTGTCAGCCGGATACTTTGATGCCTATTACAAAAAAGCAATGCAGGTAAGATCGATTTTAAAACGTGAGATGGAAGAAGCTTTCAGTCGTGTTGATGTCATTCTCTCTCCTGTTGCTCCAACTCCGCCGTTTAAAATTGGAGCGCATAAAGGTGATCCGCTTTCTATGTGGCTCGAAGATGTATTCACTATGACTCTTAATCCAACAGGCTGTCCTGGGCTTGCGCTCCCTTCTGGCTTTTCAAAGGAAGGTTTGCCTATAGGAATGCAGATCTATGGCCCCCAGTTCAGTGAGGCTTTGCTATTTAGACTCGGATATCATTTCCAAAAAGAAACAGATTATCATATGCAAAAGCCTGATATTCTTAATAAAAACAATAGTTGAAATTAATTATGTATTTTCATGAAAGTAGTTATTCAGCGTGTCAACAAAGCTTCTGTTTCGATAGATGGGGAAATTACTGCTCAGATAAAAAAAGGGTTACTAATTTTTGTCGGGATTATGAAGGGTGATTCAGATAAGGTTTTGCATACTCTTGCGGATAAAATCATAAAAATGAGAGTATTTGAAAATGCTAAGTTAAAATTTGATAGGAGCTTGAGAGATGTTGATGGTGAAATTCTTATCATTTCCCAGTTTACTCTTTTTGCAGATTACTCAAAGGGGAGAAGGCCATTTTTTGGTGAAGCTGAAGAGTCCAAAAA
>Ga0114923_10001340_pt1 | contig 17167 bp, 14 predicted proteins | sample SumtaG_FD_89578 | JGI IMG/M metagenome (GOLD analysis project Ga0114923, IMG submission 89578) | Deep subsurface microbial communities from Indian Ocean to uncover new lineages of life (NeLLi) - Sumatra_00157 metaG | ecosystem: Environmental > Aquatic > Marine > Oceanic > Sediment | place: near...
CGATTCCAGAGTCCGCGACATATGAGAACCTGACGTGAGCACACGCAATGCCATATAATGCGGGAGAAGGAGCACGCAAAGACGAAACTGGAGGCTGACGTCAGCCGTTTTGGATAGTGAGAGGTGAATCGTGGGAAACCTTGTTGGAAGACAAATCGAGCGCATTCTTGATGAGGACAAGGGGCGAGTTCACAGCGTGATTGTGCAGCTCAAGGATGAGAACGCGGAGAACAGGAGAATTATCGACATCGGCGTTGAAGCTCTTCAGAGGAGGAATCTAGTCGCTAGTGCACGAGAGCTCGTTCCACCGAGAGCTGATCTGGTTCGCAAGAGCGAAAACCGCACACGAAGAGAGCAAGAGAAGCTTCGAGCTACTGTGGAGTCGATGACCTCTCTTGTGACGTTGTCAAATCTGGTAGAGGTAGCAGTTGCTGTTGCGAGAGGAAATTCAGTTGGAGCCCTGTCAGCGGTGATGGCGTCGGTGCTTGTGAAGGGCGCGATTGATGCAGCGCGACGAAGGCGTCGGAAAACGTCGACTGGAGGCGGCCTGCCCGCAGGCTTCTCACAGTTCTGGAGTTCTCGGAGCGCTCTTCTTCAGCTTCGGACAAGTGATCTGCAGCGCCTTCCTCAAGACCTACCAAACGTCTCTGCAGTATTCCCGAACCGAACCGTCCGCACGCCTCCGATCATGGAAGTGACGCATGAGACAGATGGGGCGAGGGATTTGACTGGAAGTTCGTGGGGGATAGAGAAGACGGGAGCTCTTGCAGCGTGGGGTGCGTATGGCACACGAGGGAAGTCAGGTTCAGGTCCTGTCAAGATCGCCGTTCTTGATACTGGCGTAGATGTTACACATCCTGAGCTTGAGGGAAAGATTAGTGATTGGGCTGAGTTTGACGAGAACGGCGGTCAAGTAGAGAACTCGGATCCGCACGACTCGGACAAGCACGGCACACATGTCTGTGGAACGATTGCGGGGGGGAGTTCCAAGAGCCCTTCGGAAGAACCCTGGATAGGGATGGCTCCTGATGCGGTTCTTGCAGTTGGCATGGTGCTCAAAGGTAGATCGGGAACCTACGCACAGATCCTAGCCGGAATGGATTGGGCAATCGAGAGCGGAGCGTCCGCCATAAACATGTCACTCGGGGCGACATCATTTGAGTCGGATGTCTTTGATGTTTATACAAATGCGATCCTGCGTGCAAACCGGCTGGGAATTCCGGTAGTAGTCTCGATCGGCAATGAAGGCGCTCAAACAACTGGATCTCCAGGGAACGATTTCTTCGCGCTCGCGGTAGGAGCAACAGACCCAAATGATCAGGCTGCCGGCTTCAGTGGCGGGAGAACACTGATTCTGAAGGAGTCTGAGTTTGTTCCAGAGGAACATCTCCCGCTGGTTTTCTCAAAGCCTGACATGTCGGCACCCGGAGTGGCAATTCGCTCCTGTGTTCCATCCGGACAGTATGCAGTCCTGAATGGCACCTCCATGGCTGCTCCTCATGTTGCGGGGGGAATAGCTCTGCTCCTTGCAGCCACTGACATCGGTACCATCCCGGCGCACAGAAGAGCATTCGTGTTGCAGGATATACTGATTAGCTCTGTGGATGAGCTAGGTGAAACTGGGCAAGATCATCGATTCGGGTTCGGGCGCATGAATATCCTTCGTGCGATTACCATGGCGAAGCAAAGAGGGTATTGAATGGCGACGAAACAGTGCTAAGATGTGAGTTGTGATGACAGTGAAGACCGATACGATTTGTAAGAAGATTCGCGATGCCGATCTTCGGCGTTTTGCGTGCTCTGACCTACAGGAGTCAAAATCTGTTCTTCTTGAAGTGTGCTCAAAGAGAGAGCTCGTCAAGATTTCAAGCTGGGAGCATGGTGGCTTCTCCTCGAAGCGAGTTGCGGGCTTCGAGCACGAAGCCAGTGATACAGAGCTCGAAGCGAAATCAGTTGATAGGACAGAGACGTACTTGACCTCACGCGGACTAGCACATACATATCTTCGAAGCGCCAAAGCGTTCGTCGTATCCACTTCACCTCCTCAACTGCGCGCGCTTGTTGAACTCCCGTCGATCTGTGCTGTTATTCCAAACCGCGTAGTGCACAGGACGAGCTAGTTGGGAAGACGCCAAGTCCAGCCTGCTAGCAGACAAATGTGATGTCGAAGCCGAGTCCGATTGAACTCGAGTCGCTCCAACAAAGAGCAGAGAAGGACCAATTCCAGCAACTGGGGATTCCAGGGACACAGAAGGGAACTCGGCTCTTGAGAGAGATGAGTGTTGTGTCCCCGGAAGCCCAGATGCAGAACCAGATGGCAGATCTAGACGATGGAGCCGTGGATGCCGACAACCAGTCCATCGAGCCTTGAGTAACTCACTCCGAAAGCAGCGAGGTTGTTCTCGACCAAAACTGATCTTCAAAGAAAGTGAGGGCTAGGGAATGTCGAAATGCTTGCTATGTCAGTACGAACTCATAGAAGAGGCGCCGCAGGATGTTATTGGTACGGATGAGTGGCGATTCGTGTGCCCGAACTGCGGTTGCTACAAGTTGTCATTCGAGGCCTTGACAAACCTTCAGACATTTCCCGTACAAGATCGTTGGCGGCTCAACCTAGTGAGCTTTGCTGCCCGGAAGATGCAGTCGCGACAGAGATGCCCTCGCTTGACGCCAGAGCTTATCACAAGGATTCTTGAGACCACTGAGTTTCCGTCCCCCATTCGTCAAGTTGACAACTTGATCTTGTGGGTGGGTGAGAACACTTCGTTTGGTGAGATCTTCAATGTGGCTCCGCAGACTCATCAGGCGGTGATTGGGGGACGCAGTCCGCTTGGGGTCGCAGCAGCAGCAGAGGCTCTCGTTCATCTCGGGTACGCTAAAGGGTCGGTCATTGGGGGATCCGGATTCAGAGGGACTCTCACACTTGACGGATGGAGGAGATTGGAGGAGTTGAGACGCGGACACTCAGACACGCGAAAGGCTTTCATGGCTATGCAGTACCACGATCCGGAACTGGACAAGGTGTTCGCCGAGTGTTTCGGGCCAGCGGTGTATGAAACGGGTTTCGATCTTCGACGACTTGACGAGGCACCGCCAGCTGGGCTCATAGATGATCGCCTTCGTGTTGAGATCCGAACATCACGCTTCCTGATTGCGGATCTCACTGGCGACAACCGAGGGGTATATTGGGAAGCTGGCTTTGCCGAAGGGATTGGCCGACCGGTTATCTACACTTGCGAGGAAGGTTACTTCGAGAAGCACGGCACACACTTTGACACGAATCATCATCAGACGATCATCTGGAAACCCAGCGACCTAGACCTTGCTGCATCGGAACTCAAGACGACAATACGGGCTACGCTGCCTGCGGAGGCGATCCTTGAAGACCAGTCGTAGGAGCCACCCATCGCAAAAGCCCACGACTTGCGCAAAGAGGGGAGGTCCGTAGATGCCACAACCACTTGATGTACTTGTTGGACGCTTCATCCATCACTGTGGAGCACTTGAACTCCTTACAAACAACGCAATCATCCAGCTTTCAGAGGATGCCATCTTGGCCTCGGAGGCAACTAAAGCGCCGCTTGCCAGAAGGATCGTCACGCTTCGGCGATTGCTGAATGAGAGAACAGATCTGGGTGAAGATGAAGTGCGCGATCTTTGCGATTCGCTTGATGAGATTCGAACGAGACGCAATATGGTAGCACACAATCCTATTGCCTCAGCAGAACCGAATCCGGATGCTCCCGAAACAATCCTGATTGTGCGACACAAACCCGACGGGCACTCGGACCTCAAGGAAATGACTCGCGACGAAGTGGGGGATTTGGTCACGCAGTCCAATGAGCTGCTGAGGCGCTTTGTCGAGCTGTTTCCTGCAGCAACAAGTGACAAGAAGCACGCCTAATTCTTGGGTTCGAGGCAGATCTTGTTCCTTTGCGTTCCTTCCGCCATCAAATACGTCGAGCTGCTCATGCAAAGACTTCCTTCTTGATCTCCAGGTTCTTCGTTACATGCAGCTGCGGACTCCAATCCATCTCTCCATTGAGGATCGATGGATCGGTGCTTCTTCTATGGGAACGCCAACTCGCCGAATCATCGGCCGCGAGTTGGTACGAGAGCGTCACCTCTTGGATTGCTCTCGTGTCGATGACGTCGAGCCGTCTGGATGGTTGGGCACACACCTGAGGAAGCTGCCCATCAATAGAACAACCCCGCCCTATTTGAGACGGGGTTGTTGCTCAATTGCTTAGCTGGAGTGCTAGTTCTAGCCCTCAGCCAGTTTCTTGTACGTCTGATACCTTTCCATGTATTCGGACTCCAATTGAGCATGAAGGCGGGCAGCTTCCTCAGGAAAGCTTTGCTTGAGACTTGCGTACCGCACCTCGCCCATCAGGAAGTCCTGGAAGTTGCCGGCTGGCTCTTTGGAGTCGAGTTGGAAGGGGTTCTTTCCTTCGGCGGCGAGTCGCGGGTCGAATCGATAGAGCGGCCAGTAGCCGGTTTCGACGGCAATCTTCTCTTCGTCTTGGCTCTTGCCCATACCGCGTTTCAACCCCTGGTTGATGCAAGGGGCGTAGGCGATGATGATGCTCGGTCCTGGATAGGATTCGGCTTCGAGGAACGCCTTCAGGCATTGGTTCTTGTTGGCGCCCATGGCGACACTGGCGATGTAGACGTAGCCGTAGGTCATCAGCATGCGGCCGAGGTCCTTCTTCTTCGTCTTCTTGCCGGACGCGGCAAACTTCGCCACCGAACCGGTCGGCGTCGCCTTCGAGGCCTGACCGCCGGTGTTCGAGTAAACCTCGGTGTCCATGATCAGCACGTTGACGTCGCGGTTCATGGCCACGACATGGTCCAGTCCGCCGAAGCCGATGTCGTAGGCCCAGCCGTCTCCACCCATGATCCAGACGCTCTTCTTGGTAAATAAGTCCCTGGCGAGAAGGATCTCGCTATGCTTCGCCGGATCGAGTAGCTTGGCCAGTTTGTCGCCGGCTTCTCGAGATTTCTCGCCGTCATCTCTGGCTTCAAGCCAGGCGTTCATAGCGTCTTTGAGTTCGTCGGATGCCTCCGCGATCGCTTCCTCAACGAGGCGTACCAGCCGCGCGCGACGGGCTTGCAGCGCAAGCCGCATGCCGAATCCGTATTCGGCGTTGTCTTCGAACAGGCTGTTGGACCAGGTAGGACCGTGGCCGGCTTCGTTGACGGTGTAGGGCACTGCGGGAGCGGAGCCACCGTAGATGGACGAGCAGCCGGTGGCATTGGCGATCATCATACGATCGCCGCAAATCTGCGTTGCCAGTTTCACGTACGGCGTCTCGCCACAACCGGCGCAAGCTCCCGAATACTCGAACAGCGGCTGCCGGAATTGACTGCCCTTGACTGTCTTCCAGTTCATGAGGTTGTCACGAATGGGCAGTGTGAGTGCGTACTCGTATCGCGGCTGCTCTTCGAGTTGGCTAGCGATCGGCTTCATGACAAGGGCTTTCTCCCCTTTCTTGCCCGGGCAGATGTCGGCGCAGTTGCCGCAGCCCTGACAGTCGAGCGGATCGATGCCCATACGGAAGCCGTAACTTTCGAGACCAGGCCCCATCGCTTGGATGGTTTCGAAGCCTTCAGGCGCCTTCGCCTTCTCCTCTTCAGCAACCAGGAAGGGCCTGATCGTGGCGTGCGGGCACACGAACGCGCACTGGTTGCACTGAATGCAGTTCTCGGCTACCCATTCCGGCACGTTGATGGCTACACCGCGCTTCTCATACTGCGTCGTGGCGACCGGGAACGATCCATCCGGACCGGTCCATTCGTATGAGCCATCAAGTTCGGCGTCAAACGCACTGACCGGCAGGCTGTCTCCGTCTTGAAGAATCATCGGGCGCATGACGTCGAGAACCCATTTGGGCATGTCCGCCTTGCCGGGCCCGCCGGAGGCTGTCGCCCATTCGGCAGGGATGGCAATTTCGATGAGGTTGCCGGGAGCAAGTGCCGCGTCCACACCGGCGTTGTTCATCTGAACGACTTTCTCGCCCTTCTTGCCGTAGGCTTTGACGATGGCGTCCTTGAGATACTTGACTGCTTCGTCGACCGGCAGCACATCGGCCAGCTTGAAGAACACAGTCTGCATAATCATGTTGATGCGTCCGCCCAGACCGACTTTGCCGGCAATTTTGACAGCGTCGATGGTATAGAACTTCAATTCCTTCTCGGCGATCGTTCGTTTGAGCGACGCGGGTAGATGCTCGTTCAGTTCGTCAAGACCCCACGGACAGTTGAGTACGAATATTCCGCCCTTCTTGACGCCGGCCAGCAAGTCGTACTTGTCGACGTAAGCCGGGTTATGGCAGGCGACGTAGTCGGCCGACTTCACCAGGTACGACGACTGGATCGGCTTGGAGCCGAAGCGCAGGTGCGACACGGTGATACCGCCCGACTTCTTGGAGTCGTAGGCGAAATAGCCTTGTGCGTACATGTCGGTGTTGTCGCCGATGATCTTGATGGCATTCTTGTTGGCGCCGACTGTCCCGTCTGAACCCAGCCCCCAAAACATGCACTGAATGGTGCCTTCGGGTGTGGCTTCCGGCTCTTCGGGAAGCACCAGCGAGGTGTGGGTGACGTCGTCTTCGATACCGACGGTGAACCCGTTCTTGGGTTTGTCGAGTGCCAGATTCTCGAACACGGCTTGAGCCATGGCCGGCGTAAAGTCCTTAGAACCGAGGCCGTAGCGTCCGCCTACCACGAAGGGAGCATCCGGGCAACCGGCGGCGATGGCCTTTACGTCGAGATACAACGGCTCGCCTTGGGAACCGGGCTCTTTGGTGCGGTCGAGCACGGCCACTTTCTTGACCGTGTTCGGCATTGCCTTGAGGAAGTGTTCGGTGGACCAGGGGCGGAACAAGCGAACCTTCACAAGTCCGACCTTGGCGCCCTGGGCGTTCATGTAATTGATCGTCTCTTCGATGACATCGCAGGACGAACCCATGGCCACGATCACCCGGTCGGCATCCGAAGCCCCCACGTAATCGAACAGGTTGTAGGCGCGACCGGTAAGGTCGCCGACCTGCTTCATGGCCTCGGCCACAATGGCTGGCGTAGCGAGGTAGTACTTGTTGCCTGCTTCGCGGTTCTGGAAGTAGATGTCGGGATTCTGAGCCGTGCCACGCAGGTGCGGGTGCTCGGGGTTCATGGCACGCACCCGGAAGTTGTCCACAGCGTCCCACGGCATGAGATCCTTCATCGCCTCGTGCGGAACGACGTCAACCTTGGAAATCTCGTGAGACGTGCGGAAACCATCGAAGAAGTGCAGGAACGGAACTTTGGACTTAAGCGTCGAAATGTGCGCGACCATGCCCAAGTCGATGACTTCCTGCACGGAAGCGGAAGCCAGCATGGCAAATCCAGTCTGGCGCGTGGCCATCACATCGGAGTGATCGCCAAAGATGGACAGGGCATGGGATGCAAGTGCTCGTGCCGATACGTGGAACACGGTCGGGAGCAATTCGCCGGCGATCTTGTACATGTTTGGAATCATCAGCAGCAGTCCCTGCGACGCCGTAAACGTCGTTGTCAAGGCTCCGGCGACCAGCGAGCCATGCATGGCACCGGCGGCACCGGCTTCGGACTGCATCTCCGTGACCTGCAGCGGTTGACCGAACAGGTTCTTCATTCCGTGAGCCGCCCAAACATCGGCGATTTCGCCCATGGCCGAGCTTGGTGTTATCGGGTAAATGGCAGCGACGTCGCTGAATGCATACGCGACGTGGGCAGCAGCCGTATTCCCGTCGATCGACTTCATGTGCTGCGGTATTCCAGACATTCCTAGTCCTCCTCGTATGGCAAGGAAATCGTGATGGTTTCCGTAATGTCGGCGGAATTGTAACGATCATATCACGGTGGCACAACGAGACGACAGGGTCCGTTTGTCATGTTCTCGTCGTGAAGTCGGTATCCCGGCCGAATGTGCGTAGGCGCTGCCATAGGTCACGCTGGATGAGCTTGAAGGATGAACAGATTGTTGAATACTTGCGGTGCAATGATGGTCATGCGAAGTAAGTAACGATGGTAAGATCGAGACTTCCTCTTTCTGTCAGGAATTGGATTACGCCAGATGTCTAAGCACCCCAGGTTTGAGGTATAATCTTAGTCGAAGCGCTCTATAGAAGGAGCCATTTGAATCACAAGGAGGTCGTTCGATGAAACGTTTCGTCATATTGGGCTTGGTTCTCGCAATTCTAGCGGTTGGCTTCACGGCCTTCGCGGATCCGGCAAACGTAGGTGGATGGAGTATGAGTTCTAGGGTGTCTCTGATCGATGACGAGGGCTATCATGCTGTGCCACATGCAAAGATTCCGGATGGTGTGAACCCTCCTGGACATGGCTCGAACCTGTAGACACGGCTTCGTGGCTATCATCAGTCAACGGGATGGCTCTTAGAGACTGAAGTAGTTCTTAGATTCAAGTAATCGATGTGGGGCGGTCAACATGGCCGCCCCACCTTCTTTTCTGCGAAGTATGGTGCTGCTGATATCGAAAGGCTAACGATGTTGAGCAAGACAAGTAGTACAATGCACGGATGGAGATATGTGGGTGGAACCCTGAAGATCTGACGCAACAACAAGGGATTGTGATCTCAACGTGATTGAGGGGTTGACAATAGGACATCGCGGCGATGTTCGCGATCGCATTGAGAAGCGTTCCACGGCTCTGGAATTACTCGCAACCAATGGCACGATAGAGGTCACGCGGCAGACGATCGAAGCCGGACGGCACTTCAATCTGTACGCTGCCGATGAGTGGTCTGGCTTCGAATTCCTGTTTCTCCTAAAGGGAAAGATGACGCTTGAGGATGCCGATGGGGACGAGACTCCTCTCAACGAAGGCGATTTCCTGTACCACAACGGACTTCCGGAAAAGCCCTACTTTCGAGTTGAGACCGATGTGGAATGGCTCATGGTTTGCACTCCCCCAAGTTTTCATCTCATTCGGGACGACATGCAAGAGATGATTGCAATGGCTCAGTCGGTTGAAGAGAAGGACCCGATTACCGTCGGCCATTGTTCTCGACTGGAACGGCTGGCAGTTCTCACAGGAGAAAGGTTGGGCTTGCCTGGAGAGCAGTTGATCTCTCTCTCGTATGGTGCGTGTCTTCACGACATCGGGAAAGTGAGAGTTCCCGATGAAATCCTCAACAAAGCAACACAGCTCACGGATTCTGAGTGGAAAGAGATGATGAAACATCCCGATCATGGGGCCGATATGCTGAGCGAGCGGGACTACTTGGGGGGCGCTGCCGAAATTGTTCGAGCCCATCACGAGCGATTTGACGGCGATGGGTATCCAAGGGGCTTGAAGGGAGCCGAGATCCCGATCGGGGCCAGGGTTGTCGCCGTTGTCGATGCCTACGACGCCATTACTTCTGCCCGTCCATATCAAAAGGCCCAAGCCAAGCGTGAAGCGATCGATGAACTCAAGCGAAGCGCGGGATCCCAATTCGATCCGAACGTTGTTCGAGCATTCATTGAAGTAACTGGGGATGACAATGCGGACGCCCATGCTGAGTAGATTGCTAGCATCCCGCTGGAAACATGTGATCCGGCTCGTTCCGCTGGGAGCGGTCGTTGGCCTAGTCTTTGGTTTCTTGTTTCACGACCTTCTCTACGGGCTCTTCGCTGGCTGCGTCTTCGGGCTTCTGCTCGGCCTCATGCTTGCCGTCAGAAACCCATCCTAGCCACAAAGAAAAGACCCCGCTCCACAGGAGCGAGGTCCGTCAAGCATCTGACTATCTCGAATGGCGTCTACAGCTTGTCTCCCAAGCGGTTCTTGATGACGCGATCCAGGTTCGGCAAGCCGATTTCCTGCAATTCGTAGCGGACACGCGTGGCGGGAACCGGGAACGTCAACAAGCGGCCGAGGTCGATCGGCGTGCCAATGACGACAGCGTCGCACTCGACGCGATTGACGGTTTCTTGTAGATCACGGATCTGCTGATCGCCGTATCCCATTGCCGGGAGCAGTCGCCCGATCTTGGGATACTTGCGATAGGTTTCGGCGATCGAATCGACGGTGTACGGTCGCGGATCGACCAGAGTCTCGGCACCGAAACGCCGTGCTGCAATAACGCCGGCGCCGTATTCCATGCCGCCGTGCGTCAGCGTAGGACCGTCTTCGATGACGAGCACGCGCTTCCCTCGGATAATCGACGGATCGTCGACTTGAATCGGCGAAGCGGCTTCAATAATGGTGGCGTGCGGGTTCATGTCGTGGACGTTCTCGCGCACGAAGTGGATGTCTTCGAGCGAAGCCGTATCGACCTTGTTGATGACGATGACGTCGGCCAGCCGCACGTTGACACCGCTGGGGTAGTACAGCAGTTCGTGTCCGGCACGATGCGGATCCACGACCACGATGGACAGGTCGGCGTGATAGAACGAGAAGTCGTTGTTACCTCCGTCCCAAATCACGACGTCAGCTTCCTCTTCCGCCTGACGGAGGATCTTCTCATAGTCGACACCGGCGTAGACGATAGTGCCGGCGGCGATGTGCGGTTCATATTCCTCACGTTCCTCGATGGTGCATTCGTGCAGATCGAGATCTTCGTACGTCTCGAAACGCTGCACTTCCTGCTTGACGAGATCGCCGTAGGCCATCGGATGGCGAATCACGGCCAGTTTCTTGCCCTGAGCTTTCAAGATCTCGGATACGCGACGCGTGGTCTGGCTCTTTCCCGCCCCCGTACGAACCGCCGTGATGGAGATCAACGGTTTCTTGGACTTAACCATGGTCGATTCCGGACCAAGCAACATGAAGTCGGCACCGGCGGCGTTGACGATGGCCGAGCGCTCCATGACGTACTGATGAGAAATGTCGGAGTATGCGAACACGACGATGTCGATGTTCTGTTCCTGAATGATGGAGACAAGGTCTTCTTCGGCAAGGATCGGAATGCCGGCTGGATAGAGGCTTCCCGCCAGCTCAGGGGGATACTTCCGGTCTTCGATATCCGGGATCTGCGTGGCGGTGAATGCCACCACTTCATAACTGTTATCTTCTTTGAAATAGGTGTTGAAATTGTGGAAGTCGCGCCCGGCTGCTCCCATGATGACGACGCGTCTCTTCATGTTCTGTTCCCCCTTTTCATTGCCCAACGCGGCAGATCATAACCACTGGCTGAGACATCGTCCACGCAGTTTGAGGTTGTGGGATCGTGCGTTATCATGATGGCATGTCGTTAGCCAACAAGATCACGATTGGACGCGCACTACTCATTGCCCCAACTGTGGCTTGCCTGTTGATGGGCTATCGAACGATAGCCTTGATTCTGTTTGGAATCGCGTGTGCGGGCGATGTGCTGGACGGTATGGTGGCTCGGGCGCGCAAAGAGATCACAACATTGGGTAAAGTGCTCGACCCGGCGGCGGACAAGGCGCTCTATGTGTCCTTATTCTGCTCGTTGTACGTAATGGGTGAGTTGCCGACCCTGGTTTTCGCCCTGTTCCTCATTCCGCAAGTGGCGCTGGGACTCGGTGCCTTTGTATTGCGATTCAGAAAGCGAGCAGTGCAGTCGGCACGAATCACCGGGAAGGTGGCTTCCTGCGTGTCTTTTATTGCCTTGGCGTTCTTGATCGCAGATTGGCCGGCCGCGATCGCGATTCTCTACGTGGCCATCGCCCTCACGTACATCGCATCCATTGATTACTTACGTGGGGCGCTGCGCATTCAATCCAACGTTTCGTAGGGAAACTCCGGAAATCTCTCCGGAACCGGAGAACGGAACTCCATTGTCTCGTTTCGGATTGGATGTCGAATCACCAATCTCCAAGCATGTAGCATGAGCCGATCGTCTGCTTTGCCACCGTATTTGTCGTCTCCGCACACGGAGTGCCCGGTGTAACGAAGATGTACACGGATTTGGTGGGTTCTTCCAGTGCGGGGACGAACCCACAGCAGGCTTGAATCCTCCAGTTCCAGGAGTACTGTGAATTCGGTTTGCGCGGGGCGCCCACCGGCTTGGATGCTCATGCGCTGCGGCATGGCCGGATTGCGCCCGATAGGGGCGTCGATGAGGCCTTCGGTCTCTTGGAAGGCTCCGTCGACCACGGCGATGTAGTGCTTCTCGATGGAGCGATCCGAGAATTGCCGCTTCAAGGATTCGAGCGTCTCCAACGTCTTTCCCATCACGATAACACCACTCGTCTCCTTATCCAGGCGATGAACGACTCCGGGCCGTGCGGGGTCGTCTGATACGGGCAGTTCCCGATCGACCAACAATCCTTCAACGAGCGTCGTCTCGGTCGTCCCGGCGCCAGGATGAACAACCAGGCCCGAAGGCTTGTCGACAACAATCAAATCCGGATCTTCATACAAGATGGATAGAGGGACGGGACATGGAGATAAGATTGGTTTGTCCGGTATGTCCCATTGAATGTGATCTCCCTTGCGAACTCGATATGACGGCCGACAAACGATCTCTCCGGAAACGTAGACTTTGCCGGCACGAATCTCCTGTTGGATCTCGGTTCGCGAAAGCTCGGGAAACGCGTCTGCAAGGACTTGGTCGATGCGTCGTCCCTCTTGTTCGGAATCGGCTTGGATGGTCAACTCGGTCATCGAAAGGCTCCCATTTCCAGTTTGTGAGATTTGGGGAATCGCCGTATAATACGTAACTCGCGGTCGAATGGGAAAGACGGTGTGTCGCCATCGATGGCGACACAGTTTTCTATGGGGTATTGGAGGAGCACTGCTGCAGCAAAGATCTTGACTTCTCTCATGGGATGAGGAGAGGGGAAGTCTGGGGATGGAACGAAGATGAACATTGAGTTTATCGAAGCACTCGAAGAGATGGCGAAGGAGAAAGGGATCCCGCGAGAGGATCTCTATGATGCGATTCGCAAGGGCCTAGCTGTCGCCTACGAAGAAGAGCACGGCGAACAGGACGAGGTAGAGGTAGAAATCGATACCCATTCGGGCGACATTCATATCAACGGCGAGCGTATCGAACTGGCCAAATTCGGGCGCATCGCCACCAAGAAGGCCGAAGAAACCATTCGTCAGGAAATCGTTCAACGCAGGCGAGAGATCATCTATGACCTGTATGTCGACCGCGCCGGCGAGCTCATCAGCGGCTCGATCCACCGATTTGAAGGCAAAGACGTTTGGGTTAATCTCGGTGAAGCGGAGGCAATTCTTCCTGAATCCGAGCGCATTCCCGGCGAGCGCTATCACGCCGGGCAACGGCTTCGATGCTATCTTGTGTCAGTCGAGCAAACCCAAGGTGATCCGCGAATTCTACTATCCAGAGCCGCGCCTGAATTCGTCGAGCAGCTCTTACGTCTTGAGGTCCCGGAGATCGAGGAGGGCATCCTGATCGTCAGAAAGATAGCGCGGGAAGCCGGACGACGCAGCAAGGTGGCGATCGAATCGCTCGATCGCAATGTCGATCCGGTTGGGACTTGTGTCGGTGCTGGTGGGGCTCGCGTTCGCGTTGTGACTCGGGAGCTCTCGGGCGAGAAGATCGATCTCATCCGCTGGAGCGAAGATACGGTTCAACTCCTGAAGAATGGACTTGAACCCGCATCGGTGATTTCTGTTGAGCTGGATGAGGAGACCCGATCCGCCAAGGTCCTTGTTCCCAACGACGAACTTTCTCTCGCGATTGGAAAGGGCGGTCAGAACGTGAGGTTGTCCGCCAAACTGGTCGGATATGATGTTGAGGTCTCCAGCCCGGAAGAAGAGGGCGCGTGAGCGGGCATCGTTCCTAACGATGAAATCACCGATTGAGCGACTGCTTGAGGGTGTTTTCCGCATCGGCCGGTACCGTGCCTGGTGGGTCGTCATCGCGTGGCTCCTGGCAACCGGATTGGGCATCTACTACTCCCTCGATATTCCTTTTCGAGGAGCCTTTCTGGATCTATTACCTAGAAATGATCCGCTCATCGATGAATACCGGGAAAACGAGAAGTACTTCGGCGATGCCGTCGGCCTGCTTCTCGAGTTGGTCGGTGAGATTCCCGACTCGGACGAGGATCGAGATTCACGTCTGCTGTTGAGTGCCGAAACCTTGGTTGCAGTTCTGCGTGAAGAAGAGGAATTCACCGACGTTATCTACCTCCGTGAGATCTCCCCGCGGATACCGGATCAATATATCCAGCTGTTCCAACTCGATGACGAGCAATTGCGGCGTATCGAAGACAGCGTCGAGTTGGCACGCTCCGCCATTGGCGGCGGGTCGTTCGGTTTGTTCAGCGAAGACATGCTGGGCTCCGAATACGCGAATATCGGCCGTTTGGATCAGGTCTATGCCTTGATCTCCGACCAATTCAATCGAGCTCTGTTGTCCGGGCAGCTTGCCCTGGGTGAAAGCATGTTGGGCGGGAATCCGCTGGAAGAGCAGCTGAACTTGATCATTTCCCTCAACGACGGCGTGCTGCAGACGCTGGGTGGCTTGGGCGGCTTGCCGACTGTGACCAGTGCTGTTAACGACTTGAGCGGCATCTTCATGCCCGATTCAGCGGCATCCCTACGCGATCCGCAACCCTACATATCTGACGATCACTTGTTGTTGTTCATGTACATTCAACGTCGATTCCCTTCTCAAAAGGGGGTCGAATACTCCACATTGGTCACAAATCTCGTGGAGGCCAGCATCGATACATCGGGCGTCGAATCGCTCGGGATCCGAGTGCGGCAAACTGGTACCTATTCGTTTAACACGTCGACGACAAGAGTGGTGAACAAGGACATGCTGCGGACGACCATCATCTCCTCGGTCGGCGTGTTCGTGATATTCATCCTCGCCTTTGGATCGCTCTTCTACAGCATCGTTGCGGTCATCCCACTGCTGGTCAGTGTGGTTTTGACAATGGTTTGGGCGAAATTCGCTGTCGGAGGATTCAATCTCGTTACGACGTTCCTTCCGGCGTTGGTGCTTGGTTTGGGGATCGATTACGCCATTCACATTATCTCGAGGTATGCCGAGGAACGCAGCAAGGGACGCTCGCTGAACCGCGCGTTGCATACATCGATTCTTCAAAAGGGTAAGGCGTCGCTATTCGCTGCGATTACAACATCGTTGGTGTTCGTAGGGTTGCTGACCGCTCGATCGCGTGCCTTGTTTGAAATGGGAGCTATTGCCAGCGTCGGCGTCATGGTGGCTTTCTTGGCTACGCTGTTCTTGATTCCGGCGTTGATTACGCTGTCGCATTACTTGTTCAGGATCCGAAGAAAAGAGGGAGTTGCCGGTTACGCACCCCGCATGTCGGGATTCTTTCAGCTCATCACGGGGCGGGCGCGGGCTGTCTTTGTCATCATTCTCGTTCTGACTTTCTTTGTGGCGTTCCAAGCGGCACGAACGTCCTTTGAGTTCTCGAGTGCGGACCTCATCCCCAGGGTTGAATCCCAGGAAGTGGCCGACATCCTTCAAGAGAACTTCGTCGACAATCCTCCCGGTGTGGGAAGCGTTTTTACGTTCTATGCATCGACAGGAGAAGAACTCAGAATCATTGTCGAGAGCTTGTCCGACCACGAACTGCAATTGTCTGAATTCGGACTTCCTCAGATCGTCGAATTCATCGACTCTCCGTTGGACCTGTTACCGGTCAATCTCACCGAGCAGCAGCACGTGCTGAATAACCTCGATATTGCAGCCTATACTGAGCAGCTGGATGTCTTGGGGGAAAGCCTGGATAGGCAGGCCGACGTGCTGGCTCAAACCCGTACCGCACTGGCCCAATTCTCGCTTCTGCAGTTCGCTGCGTCTGCTAATGGGGAAGTTGGCTTAGGAATCCAAGGGAATCGGATCATGCGGCAATTGCGCGACATTCAGGAGAAGCTCGGGCAGACGGATGTCGTGGCGGCCTCGTTGAATCTTGAGGCATTGCGCGCAGCGCTGGCCGCATTGGACTCCAACCTGGATCTAGTGCGCGATTTTCCACCGGCGGAAGAGCTTCTTCGTGAAGTACTGCTTGCCTATCCTGAAGCACTTCGCGCCGGCTTCCTAACCTCGGACGGCCGATTCGTGATTCAAGCACGAGTCAGTCGTCGCATCTTCGACGAGGATAACATGGAGAAATTCACTCGCTTCGCGGCCTCATTTTCCGACGACTACTTCGGCATGCCGCTGGTAGTCCAGCAGCTCGAAGACTATATGAAGCGTGACTTCTATCTGTCCACGGGGATCGCCATCTTGCTCATCATCTTGGTGGTATGGGTCAGTCTGCGGGGATGGATGCGCGCCCTACTGGCGGCGGCCCCTTTGGTGCTGGGATATATCTGGATGCTGGGAGGCATGAGATTACTGTCGATGGACTTCAATTTCCTTAGCATCACAATCTCGCCGCTGCTGATAGGAATCGGCGTGGACAACGGCATTCATATGCTTCATCGAACGATGGAGGAACGCAGCCTGCGCCGCGAAGGCGCTATCGAACGAGGTGTTGGAACGACCGCCATCTCGGTGATCGTAACATCTCTTACCACGATGCTCGTGTTCGGGAGTTTGCTGACCGCGCGTACACCGGGATTGCGGATGCTGGGCGCATCGGCGTTGCTTGGAATTGGATTCGCGCTTCTATTCAGCCTTTTGTTCTTACCGGCGGCACTCAAAGTTGAGGGTGGGAAGCGGGTATAATGCAGCACGTTGGGTGGAACGAAGGGAAGTGATGAGCGTGACACTTTATACATATATTGGCTTTGGCATGAGCCTGGTCGCGACCATTGTGATGGGCTTCTTGCTGGGCGGCATTCCGCGCAAGCGGAAGGAAGGAGAAATTCTCGCTGCTGCGCAGGAAGAAGCCGAGCAGCTCAAGAAAGAGAAGCTGTTGGAGGCGCGACAGGAGATTCAGGAACTTCGAGATGAGCAGAAGGAACGCGCCAAGCGCCGCGAAGAGGAAATTGCGCGTTCGGAAGAACGAATCTTGCGCAGAGAAGATCGGTTGAGCCAGAAGTCGGTTTATCTCGAGAAGATCGAGGACTCCCTTCGAGATGACGAAGAAGCGCTCGATAAGCTCAAGGAAGAGGGGGGCCATCTGTTGGAGGAGGGAAGATCCCAGCTTGAACGGGTCGCCGGCTGGACTCGAAAAGAGGCACAAGACCAGTTACTCAAGGTCGTCGAAAACGAATCACAGCGGTTCTTCTCTCGCAAGATCGAGGATGTGGAGCGACGGGCCAAGGAAGAGGCTGAGCA
>Ga0114923_10001341_pt1 | contig 17167 bp, 17 predicted proteins | sample SumtaG_FD_89578 | JGI IMG/M metagenome (GOLD analysis project Ga0114923, IMG submission 89578) | Deep subsurface microbial communities from Indian Ocean to uncover new lineages of life (NeLLi) - Sumatra_00157 metaG | ecosystem: Environmental > Aquatic > Marine > Oceanic > Sediment | place: near...
AGAAGTTTCCAAACCCGGCATACCAATTTTTAAGTGCTGAATTATCAAGATAAGTTGGTAGATAGTATCTTCTAACGGCTTCTGCAAAAGTACTGTATTGAACTGGGAGTATCTGTTTGCTTATAAATTCCACTAATGTGTCATATTTGGATTGGAAGTTTTGATAATCAGCCGCCAAATCCGAATAGGTATTACTTAGTGTTTGATAATCACTAGTTAAATCCTGATAATCACTAGTTAAATCCTGATAATCACTAGTTAAATCCTGATAATCACTCAATAGATCACTATAATCTCCAGATAATACCTGATAATCAGCTAGCAAATCCGTATAATTTGTTAGTAATTCTTGATAACTGTCCCACAAGTCATTGAAATCTTCTGATTTTGAATTAAAATTTGAGTCTGAAATAAAATACATTGGACTAAAGAGTCCAACTAACCCTCCTAATGTAACTATTGTTATGATTGAGATTATTTTTGTTTTTTCCAATTATTTCACCCTTTCCTGGATATTTTTTTTTTGAAATTATGGATATTAGACATTTAGGAAATATATGTTAAAAACTTTTATCCAATTCAATTATTAAGGAAACCTGCTTCGAGTTTTTTTCAACATTTCATATTAATATTTTTATACTTAAGAGTAATTTATTAAATTGTAGAACAAGAATTCAAGGTTGATAATTGAAATGAAAGAAATTGAAGAAAAAGAGATTGAAGAGTTTGAAGAGAAAGAGATACCTCAAAATGATACCATTTTACTACAGGAAGTAAAAAAAGATCCTCTAAGTCAATTTTTTGCTGAAGTTAAGAATGACATTGATAGTTTTTCTGAAAAGTCGGGGGAATATTTCTTAAATGTAAAAAAAGATGTAAATAACGACTGGGAAAAGTTTAAACTGTCATGGAAAAATATGATAAAAGGCTTCAAGAATCTAAATCCCAGGTATGTAAGATTTAAGAAATTATATGACAAAATAAGAGCTGTGGAATCCAAAGTCTCCGATATCAAAGAGGATACGACGCAGATTAAATTGGAGATCTCTGAGGTTGCAATCTTAATTGAACAACTCATGGATGGTTATGAAGACCTTGAAAGCTATATGAAAGAAAATTTAGGATCCGACTGGAAACTTTTAAAGAACTCGTGGCAAAAATGTAAAAAAGGAGAAATTACAAAGTGGGAATTCGCTAAAGTAGGTTTATCAAAAGTAGGGAAGAAATTCGCTGGAATATTTATCAAGACATAAAATTCATAATTCTGTTATGAAATATCATACTCTATTTAGTGTAATAAGAGATTAGGCTTTAATATGAGGCCATCCCAGGAAATTTCATTTGTACTTTTAAATAAATTCCATAATTTTTGGTTAGATTCTGTTTAAAATAAGGGTTTTTTCCTGTGTCTTTCTTATATTTTTTGTGAATTCTGCCTTTCCATTTTAGGAAAATTTGAGTTTCCAAACCATTCCATATAGCGTTCTTGCCCGTTATTGTTTCAAAGGCATATTGTTCTGAGAGTTCTTTTTCTTTCTCATCTTTTTTTGGGTCTAAAGGTTTTGGTTTTTTATCAATTTTTTTTTTGGGCTTTTCTTTTTTAATATCTGTACTATTGAGAAGGGATTTTAAATACAATGTATATTTGTTTGTAGGTTTTCCTTTGTAGTGAGTAATATTCCCCGTATCTGTCCGATATTTATTGGTGGTTGTAGCTTTCCATTTCAGAAAAGCATTAGTTTTGGCTCCGTTCCATACAGCATTCTTACCAGTTAAAGCTTTAAAAACAGTTTGTTCTGAGATTTCCGTTCCGACGACTTTTTTTGGCACTATAGGTTTTGGTTTTTTATCAATTATTTTTTTGGGCTTTTCTTTTTTAATATCTGTGCTCTTAAGAAGATATTTTAAATACAATGTATATTTGTTTGTAGGTTTTCCTTTATAGTGAGTAATATTCCCGGTTTCTAAGCGATATTTATTGGTTGTTGTAGCTTTCCATTTCAGAAAAGCATTAGTTTTGGCTCCATTCCATACAGCATTCTTGCCCGTTAAAGCCTTAAAAACAGATTGTTCTGAGATTTCATTTTCGACTTTTTTAGATCTTAAAGGTTTTGATTTTTTATCAATTATTTTTTTGGGCTTTTCCTTTTTAATATCTGTGCTCTTAAGAAGAAATTTCAAATACAGTGAATAATTTCTTGTAGGTTTTCCTTTATAATGAGTAATATTCCCCGTATCTGTCCGATATTTATTGGTGGTTGTAACTTTCCATTTTAGAAAAGTATTCGTTTTGGCTCCACTCCAAATAGCTTTTTTATTAGTTAATTTTTCAAAAACGAAAGCTTCAATATCTTCAATTTTAACATCTTTTAATTCGATTATTTTCTTTTTTGGTTCTTTTTTTTTTTTAACTGATACGGGTTCTGTTTTTTTATTAATAATATTTAAGATTTCAAGGCAATCAAATTTCCTACCATTACCAATCGTAAAAAAAGGCTCATCTAATGCATCTAAATTGACAGAAAAATCGAAAATTTGATGGTCATTTAAATGTGGCCCTAAATATTTCGCTATAACCATTATAGTACCATTATTTTGAGAGATATTGATATGATTATTTGCAGAGGGGGCTGCCTGGTATAAAGAAAGGTGGCTAAAATCTTTTATTTTATCAATTTCCTTAATTTCTCCGGTATTTTTGATAACTTGGTCATATTTAAGTTCCTTTTTTCCATTAAGGGAAACATCAAGAGCCGTCAATGCGTATCCGGCATCTTTTTCTAATGTATTTTTAAGGATAAATTTAATAAATTTTTTAATTTGATTCCATTTGGATTTTTTTGCAAGACCAATAATCTCTCTAAAACTTACTTCAGACATTAAAAACACTTCCTATTTACAAACTTAAAATATCTCAACACTTCTAAAATATCAATAAAAAAATGACTTAATATACTTTTATTTTTAGTTCTCTGTTGCTGTTGATGGGATTTTCATTTGTTTGATCGTAAAAAGTTGATTATAATAAGCAAATCGTCTACCAATATAGCAATCCAGTTTTAATAATATCTCTCTTTTTATCCCAGTTTCTTTACCATGCGCTCTGTAAGTTCAAAAAAAGCTTTTTCAACATTTTCACCAGTTTTAGCCGAGGTTTCAATATAAAAGCAGTCTTCATTTTTTGCATATTTTTCTACTGTACTCCTATCTATTACCTGACCAATATCAGTCAATAAATCGCTTTTATTTCCTATAATTACTTTAGGTATTTCACCTTTCATTATACTACGCATCTCTGAAAGCCAAGTTTTCATGCCTGAAAATGTATTTTGTCTTGAAAGATCGAATGCAAGCACTGCACCTGATGCCCCCTCATAAAAACTGCGATGTAGAAATTTAAATCTTTCCTGTCCACCTATATCCCATATGTTGAGTTTAACAAATTTGGATGGTTGGAACTCCACTATTTTATTTAAAAAATCAGCGCCAATAGTTAGCTTATATTTCAATTCAAATTCGCTATGCACATACCTGCTTAGTAGACTTGTTTTACCAACCGCACTCGGTCCAACAATTATGACTTTAAAAGACAAATCTATTCTATCATTCATTTTATCGCTAAATTAAGAATCATTTATTATCTTATTAAATTTAACTTAAAGGTTAGTGCTTAATCTAATTAATTTTATAAATGTTTCTCAACTAATTCGTTTAAGGGATATTAAAAACAGTTTTAGCACCTTTGATGTTATGAGCAAATCAAATAATATTATACGGTTAACTGAAGAACATGTTAAAGCAGCAGGTGAAATGCTTGCTCGTTCGTTCTATGATTATCCACAATTTGACCACACACTTCCTAATCTAGATGTAAGGAGTAAAAAATTGCCAGAGATTTATGAATATATAGTACGCTATGGAATCATGTATGGAGAAGTATATAGTACATCCTCAAACTTGGAAGGTGTAGCTATTTGGCTTCCTTATTGGGATACTGAAATAACGAAGGAGAGAGCTTATAAATGTGGTGGTAGAGAGCTCAATTATAGTTTGGGATTGGAATATTTAAAGAGATATAAAACTATATCAGAGTTTGAAGATAGATGCCAGAAACAGTTCGCTAATTTTTCCCATTGCTACTTACATTCTATTGGTGTAGATCCTGATCATCAGGGAAAGGGCTTTTCCAGTCAATTATTAAGAGCGAAATTTGCAGAGATTGATAAGCAGAATCTACCCTGTTATTTAGAAACTGCTACAGAAAAAAATGCATCTCTCTATCAACATTTTGGGTTTGAAATTGCTGAAGAAGGAATAATTCCAGAAACTAATGTTCCATATTGGGCTATGTTGCGCAAAAAAGACTAATAAATTCATAGTAAATCAATGTGGGATCTTTTGTATTTAACATCGACTTTCACCACCCAGTAATGCTTGCAAAGGCATCTGCCACTATCCAAAACCTTTCTAGAGGTCGACACGAATTCGGTATTGGAGCAGGCTGGAGTGAACTAGGTTATATCAATTGGATCTGTGGGGCGAAGTTATAAAGGAATTTATTATTAAGAGAAAAAATTTGAGTGATGCAGATCACTTAAAGGCTGTATTTATCTTCCTTTTATCCTAATTGACTTTATTTTATAACTGATTTTAATCGACAAAAATGTAAAATAAATGTTTACTAAATTGTTTAATTGTTTGTTTATGCTTGGTTATGCTTAGGTTTTAACAAAAAAACGCTCAAAATGGCTTAGGATGTCCCTACAGGAGGAAATTATATTTCGAGTCTATAAATAGTTCTAACACTATAACAATCGTTCGACACTTCGCAAAACTTTGAAACTTCTCACTAAGTGCGAAGTAAGAGACTATATAACGAATTATTCGATACTTAAAGTAACACATAAACTCATAAGGAAAAGTGGAAAGATTATGCAAGAAGTTGAAAATGTTTTTGAGAATGCCTATTATCGAACCAAATGCATTAAAGGTTTATTCGTCCACGATATTTCAAATTTATTTCAAATAATCAGTAATTCTATTGAGCTCTGTGAAACACTGTTCAGCGAAGAAGCAAAAAAAGAGGTTATAACGAAATATTTCCAAATGATTTCGCAACAATTAACCCGAGGTAAAAAGTTAATTAGAAATGTGAGAAGCCTTTCAGATTTAGATGAATATAAGATGCCGTTAGAACCTGTGGAAGTACTTTCAATGTTAAGAAGTGTAGTTGATTTTACTCGTAATAATTTTCCTAAAAGGGATATTGATATAAAGGTTATCTCTGAATACGGAAGCCTTTACGCCATGGTAAATGAGCTATTGAGGGAAGTATTTGAGAACATAATCATGAACTCTATAAATTACACAAAAAATAAAGTTGTTAGGATAGAAGTAAAAATATCTAAAATAGATTTTCACTACAGGGATTATGTAAAGATGGAGTTCAAAGACAATGGCATAGGTATAGATGATGCTAGAAAACTTTCAATTTTTCAAAAAGTTCATCCAAAACACAGGCGATCAAGGGGTATGGGAATCGGTCTTTCATTAGTTGCGAAATTAATAGAGTTGTACGAGGGAGAGATATGGGTTGAAAACCGTATCAAGGGAGATTCAACAAAAGGCAGCAATTTCATAATCTTAATTCCACTAACCAAACAAAAACAAAGAAAGGAGATGTTAAATGACAAATTATCTTGATAGTACAAAACCAAAATCAGGTAAAATGAAGAAGGACATAAAATGGTATACTTATGTAGATTCGCAGCTTGATTCCAAATTACAAAATTTCATGGAAGAATATGGGATTAAAAACCAGGCGAAAATTATAAGAAGTTTTGTGAATTCTAGTATAGACTATTGTAATGCGATATTTCAAAAGAAATCACATAACGATACTCAAAATTACGATGAAATTGAAAATGATAATTTGATTAAAAAGGCAATAGATGCATATGAAATTGGTAATAGCTTTCACGAAGAATTAAGGCAAAAGCTCTCTCCTCTCAAAGTATCGCTATTAATGCTAAATAACTATACCGAAGAGAAGGAGAAACTGTTGGAGGGTATTCAGAATGCGATAGGTGCTTTAGAAGATTTAGAAACCTCTGTGAAACACCATTTTGAAGAGCCAAAATTAAGCCGGTATGTAAAAAAAATTGATCTCTTGTATATTGAAGATAATGAATTAGAGCGCAAAACAGTTGACCATTTTTATAAAGCAGAGGGTGTAAATATTAAATCAGTGGAGACATCTGACGAAGCTCTGTACTTACTTAAAACCCTGACACCTAGAGCAATATTACTTGATATTAATTTAAAGACAAGCAATATGAATGGAGACGAGTTATGCCAGATGCTTAAATCAAACACTAAATACAACACAATTCCAATAATTCTAATATCGGCTGTTTTTTCCGAAAAAGAGAAAGAGGAAATTTTAACAAGCACAGGAGCAGATGACGTAATTTTTAAACCCATTGACAAATTGAAAGATTTAGATGTTCTTTTCAAATATCTGAAGCATTGAAATTGAAAAGAGAAATCTACCAATAAATAATTTTTCTATTTTTTTTTTTAATTTTAAAGTTTCCAAAACTAAAATAAAAGCCTTAGTTGTCAATTTTTCTAAATCCTTTTTAACAATAATTGCATTAAATAACCTTAATAAGAGTAGAAATGTGATGTGAAAACAAATGTCGACCGAATTCGAACAAAAATTAGAAAAATACGCTGAAGTCATTTTAAAGATTGGATTAAATCTCCAACCTAAACAACGATTACTCATTGGAGGGCCTACTGGTGCTTATGACGGTATATCATTTGAAGTAGCTCCGTTAGTGAGGGTAATTACTAAAAAAGCCTATCAAATGGGCGCTCGATTAGTAGATGTTGTATGGGGTGATGAGCAAATACGCTTGATTCGTCTTACTTATGGTCCAAAGAGATCGCTTAAGGAATATCCGAAATGGAGAATTGATTCGAGACTCGATATTGCTCAAGCGGGTGATGCTAATCTTAATATAAGCTCTCCAAATCCCGATTTATTGAAAGATGTGGATCATAGTTTGATTTTAAAATTTCAACTCAATTTGGCTAAGCATCTTAATCCCGTATTAAATCTCGTTACACAAAATGCGTTAAATTGGTTAATAATTTCAGCATCAAACAAGGCTTGGGCAGATAAAATATTTCCTGATGTTCCCTCAAATGAACGAATTCAGAAATTATGGGATGCGATCTTTAAGATTTGCCGAATAGATGAAGACGATCCTATTTCTGCTTGGGAAAATCACATTGAAAACCTTCACAAACGATGTAATTATTTGAATCAGAAGCAATACAAGTATTTAAAATTAAAATCTTCCGAAACTGATCTAACAATCGGGTTGCCTAAGGACCATGTCTGGCATGGTGGAAGTGAAACATCACAGAAAGGGATTGATTTCGTACCCAACTTACCTACTGAAGAGATTTTTACGCTCCCGCATAAAGACCGCGTCGATGGAGTTGTTAAGACCACTAAACCCTTTTTCTTTCAAGGAATAATTGTTGAGGAGTGCATTTTTAAAATATCTAATGGAAGAATTGTTGAAGCAAATGCTAAGATTGGTGAAGAAGATATACGTAAAATAATTGGTATAGACAATGGGGCTCGAAGTCTAGGAGAGATTGCTTTAGTACCCAATAGTTCTCCTATATCTCAAACAGGATTAATTTTTTACAATGGTCTAATTGATGAAAATGCTTCAAATCACATCGCCATTGGTCAAGGTTTCAGGAATTCATTGAAAGGTGGTGCAACTTTAACTGATGAAGAGTTCATTGCTGCTGGAGGTAACATTAGCATTATCCATATTGATCTTATGATTGGTTCTGGAGAAATGAATGTTGATGGAATATTGGATGATGAAACTACAGAACCAATAATGCGAAATGGGGAATGGGCATTTAATATTTGATTTTAATTCTATCCCAGAAATAGCTTAAATTCTATGAGATACCAATATATATTGAAATTATCTGTGGTTGAAGAATACCTTAATAATAATTATATAACTATTATCAATATTACGAAAGTGATTATATACAACAAATACTTATGAAAGCGATTGTGTGGACAAAGTACGGAGGTCCAGATGTTCTTCAGCTCAGAGAGATTGATAAACCAACTCCATCTGACAATGAAATACTCGTGAAAATTCATGCGACAACAGTAACAGCAGGAGACTCTGAAATGCGAAGGATGAAAACTCAACTCGCGTTCCGGTACCTCATGCGGTTAGCAGTTGGTATCAGAAGACCAAAGAGAATAACTATACTAGGGATGGAGCTAGCTGGGGAAGTTGAAGCCGTAGGTAAAGATGTAAAACTATTTAAGAAAGGAGATCAAGTTTTTGCAGCTACAGGTTTTGTTGGTACGGGAACTTATACGGAGTACAAATGCCTGTCTGAAGATTCTGGAAAATATGAAGATGCAATATTGGCAAAAAAACCGGTCAATATGACCTATGAGGAAGTAGCCCCCGTTCCTGTTGGGGGACTTGAAGCATTGAATTTTATTAGACAAGGAAATATTCAGAACGGTCAAAAAGTTCTGATTAATGGTGCGGGTGGAACTATAGGTACTTATGCTATACAACTTGCTAAATACTTTGGGGCTGAAGTAACTGGCGTAGATAGCAAGGAGAAATTGGAGTTACTGCAATCTCTTGGTGCAGATCATGTCATTGATTACACTCAGGAAGATTTCACCAAAAGTGGTGATACTTATGATTTCATTCTTGATGTAGTAAGAAAAACTTCGTTTTCAGGTTGTCTAAAATCGTTAAATCAAAACGGACACTATCTTATAGCTAGCCCTGGACTGACACAGAGGATTCGAAGGCGAAGGACACGAAAGAAAAGCACCAAGAAAGTGATATTCGGGGCAGCAAAACCAAAGATTGAAGATTTACTCTTCCTCAAAGAACTTATTGAAGCAGGAAAGCTAAAATCGGTTATAGATAGATGCTACCCGTTGGAACAAACTGCTGAAGCCCACAGATATGTCGACACAGGAGCCAAGAAGGGACATGTAGTAATAAAAGTGTCATAATGATAATAATAAAAGTAAAAATAGTACCATCAGTACCTAAGAGTAATACTAACATTGAAATGCTCTTACACAGAAATGAAAAAAAAAAAGATTCAGCAGTAATTTATTTATTGAGATTTATCCTTGCCTATTTATTAATTCCTCATCTTTTATGTGATCCTTAAATAAAACAATAATAGATTCTTCTGTGGGTATCCAAACCATTACTCTTCACCCAATTTTTGCCATTCTTTACCATATTTTTCCATAAATTTTCTAACAATCTTACCTTCTTCAACTAATTTAAGTTTATCTTTAATTATAATTCCTTTACATACCGGACATTGTCCAATTTTACTTTCAAATTTATGTCCACATTGCTTACATTCCCAATACCTACTCCATCTACGTGTCATTTTTTAAAAGCGACTTTTTAAATTTTCTTTGATTTTGATTTCTTAAACATAAACAAAAAAAAAATTTCAGACTTGTTATTTTTCTAGGAACTCAATCACTTTATTTACAACATCTTCAGGTTCTTGATAAGAAAACAAGTGACCTCCTTTATCATAGGATACTAATTCTGCTCCAGGTATATGTTCGGCTAGATATTCTGCATTTTTATAAGGTACCATTTGATCCTCTTTACCATGCATTATTAATGTTGGATTTTTGATTTGCGATAAACTATCAATAATATCAAACTTTAAAGTAGCGCTCATTTGTTTCATTAGTTCTTTTCCACCCATAGGAGCAATAAGTAAAATATTAATTATCGTTTCTATTTTATCTGGATTATTATCAATGAAAGACTGGGAAAAGACCATCGGCAAGAACAATTTCGCAAGCTCATACTCAGTTTTTCTATCCTTACCCCCTTTATTCTTTTCTTGTATCCATTTCATCCCAAGTGCCATAGTTTCGGATGGCATTGGGAACAAGGTACCATTTCCAGCATCACCACAGTTAAGCACTAACTTATTTATTTTGTCAGGATACTTTACAGCCATTAATTCTGCGATATCCGCGCCTATGGAAACGCCTAAAACATGAGCTTGCTCTATATTGAGAGCGTCCATTAATCCTTTTGTGTCTTCTGCCATCAATTCTATGCTGGAATCAGTTTCAGATGCATCTGTTCTTCCTGCATCTCTATTATCAAAGGTAATGACTTTAAAATGCTTAGAAAGTTGTTCAAGTATGGAAAATGGTGTCCACCAGTCAAGGTTAGCACCCACTCCCATTATCAATACAATTGGATATCCCTCCCCTTGAATTCGGTAGTACATGTTAATATCACCCACTTTTATCCAAGGCAAATCTTATCTCCTCATTATTTTCTTTATCTCGGTTATGTAATATGTTTATAATTTTATTTCTTTATTTTAATATATAAAGTTTGTTAACTTTTATATAGATAAAGAACTATGATATCATCTAAATTCCCACAGAAATTAGAGAACAAATCTCCTCTTTAAAATAAAAATATGAAGTTAAATAGATTAAAGTCAATCGTAAACCAGGTTGTGAGGGAATCCTCTAGTGGTTCCCAAGGATATATGATAGATCCATTCTATCATTATACTCCTGAATCTGAAATTATAATCGATCTTAAATCGGGTACATTTACGCCAGACTTGGAAGGGGATGATGTAGAAAGGTACTACAAATCTATTATTGACTGGTTTCATAATGTTCTGGTAAAAGAAAAGATTCCAATTGAAGTAATTGATAAAGCCATTTTAAAGATAAATCCTCAGGGGAAAGAATGTGTAATTGAAGCTCAAGGGCGTACTTTTACTTCTTTTTTGAAATTTCAATAATTTAATAATATTAGGGAAGAGAATTCTCTTTTCTTTGAATATTTCAACCATTTATTTTACAAAAACGTTAAATATAAATGAACAATTTGGTTTGTTTAAATCCAATTTTGGAAAGATAATATTAATAATATTAAGGTGAAAAGTTTGGTATATATAGTAACAGAAAACTGGTGGCCTCCTGGAAAATCAGAGGAGGTCGGAAAATTAACTCTGGATGCACTTCAAAAATTTCCTGGTGATCTATCCATTGCTAAATTCGTCGTTCAAGGGGCAGTATGGCCAGAAAAAGATGGAATGCATAGTATATCTATAAGCTCTATCGAACCAGGTAAAGTTAAAGAAGTTATGGATATTGCATACAATCAAGAGTTATTGTTGTCGAAAAATATTGAAGGTTGGCGATTTGAGATCCATATTGCTTATGATTTAATTGAAGCCATGCCATTAGTAGGGTTAAAAGCCCCTGAGGCATAAACTCAATACTTAATTTCTTTTTTTTTTTTTATATTCTAACTTGTACACAAGTTTTTATTTTAATAATAGCAATTATCCATAAATCCTAATTAAAGAATAATTATCGATTTGCTAGTTCATTTATGAGGTTGCAAATTTTTTGCGGATTTCTTGTAGAAAAGATGAATGGTCGACCCTTTTTTAAGATTAATTTTACAGCTTCTCCGAAGTCTGTATTATACGCCCATGAACGATCTAATCCAAATCGAATTCCTACACCCCCATACTTCCTAAAATTTGCTTTAGTTATTTCACATCCCGATATTTCTTGTAAGGAAATTTTTTTATGGTTGAAAACTCCATAATCTACTTCAAGTTGATTGTTGGTTAAAGTAATTCTTAATCCTCTAAAGTTCCAATATAAGAGAAAAATAAAAAGGCTTATCCCACAATAAATAATACCCATAACCATCAATTCTCCATGCATGAATGCCGTAAATATTATCCCGATGGTAAAAATTAGTACAAATACAAAGAGCATGATAATTTTTACAAATCTTCCAACGGGGACCCATTCTACATATAATTTTTCCCTATTTTTTTGGGAATTATTTTCAATAACTAAATTATTCACCGGAATTATTTTGTGTCTTTCATTATGCTAACTATAATTAATCATGGAATTAAATTTTTTTTACTCAGAATTTATGTCGAATGTGAATAATTTAATAGAAAAAGGATTTCCTATATACTGGTTTTACTAACGTCTGCGAATAGTAGATGATTTTTACGATTCAATGTGATATTTTTTAAAGTAACCACTCTTTCTTTTCATGAAATGCTGAACGTTCCAGCAATAGTACTGATCTTGGTTTTATTTTTTATTTTAATGGCATTTATCTCTCAAGACAAGATCGATTATTTTCCTATTGCTTTGATTATAGGTACCATCGCAGTAGTTTCAATGATTATGCTTGGTCTTGGAGAGGGAGAGATTCTTGGATTTATTAGTTTTAACACTCTAATATTTATATTCGCGATGCAGATAATCATCTATTATGCAACTAATGACCGAGTGTTAGAATATATCACGATTAAATTGATAATTGTTACAAAAGGGAATAACCGGATTTTTTTCTATACAATTTGCTTGTTTACTGGCATTATAGTTGCCTTTATCGAGGATTTAACCCTATCGTTGATACTTGTTCCATTGATCTACAGAACATGCCGGATTTTAAAGATTCGGGCTGGTACTTACATGATGGGGATGACTATTACTATAAACATCGGAGCAATACTGACGCCTGTCTCAAGCTTAAAGAATTTAATAATCGGTCGGGAATTTGGTTGGGGTTTTGGTGAGTATCTAGCCAATATGGGTATAATCTTTTTTATTGCCTTAATATCCACCGTTCTATTGATGGATCATTTTATACTGAAAAAAGAAGAAAAACCTACTGAGGAAAACAAAAAGATACTATTATCAATGCTCGATCCGAGGATTGTGATCGAGAATAAAAAGTATTTTCTTCTGACATCTATCATACTTATTGCTACTTTTGTGTTCATGATCATAGGATTCGAACCAGCCCTAGTCACTATCATATCAGCAGCTATACTTCTTCTTATTCACAATAAGAATTCAAGTTTCTCGGATATTAAGAACGAAATCGCATGGAAGATCATTATACTTTTTGCGATTTTATTCATTCTTTCGAATTCCTTATCATATTTTGGCTTTTCAGACTTGATTTCCATAGGTTTGATAGATTTGGTAAACAATAACATTTATCTCGCCGTGTTAATAACATTGGGGATCTCCTCTCTTATGTCAGCATTTCTTGCGGGTACTCCTGTGACGATCATTCTTCTCCCGATTTTTTCGGCACTTATTGGGGGGGGAGGATTCTTACCAAACCCGATCATCATTGCTTTTATAGGTGGTGTAAATATGGCAGGAAATTTTTTACCACAAGGATCTGCATGTGATATTCTCACCCTGTCATTGGCAAAAAAATACAAAGTCGAGAATTTGGATTACAGACGTTTACTAAAAAATGGGTCAGTTTTCGCCGTGCTTCACTTCGTAATCATATTTGGATATACGATGGTTTACACCTTAATTTTAAGCTAATACTTAAAAGTCCCTTTTCTAGTACGAAAATAAAGAACTGAGTTTTTTTCCTCAATGAAAAGAGATAATTATCCTATAGTAAAGTCGAACAGTACATATTTTTTGTTTTTTAATTGTTACCAACCGACATTGAACACCAGAAGGATCAGTAACACCCCAGTATAAAAAGCGAAAACCGCTAGAAGTCTTCTAATAATTCTACTTTCTATTTTCTTGCTTAAATAAGTCCCTACTTGAGCGCCAATTATCCCTCCTAAGGTCATTATAACCGACCAAAGAAAAGATCCGTTATATGTACCAATAAGGATATGAACAATTACCCCAAACACGGAGGTAAAAACCATGGCAAATTGAGAAGTTGCTGCTGCTTTTTTAGGATCTAAGCCCAATAATATCATGGTTGTTGTATCAGCAGTTCCTCCACCTAGACCACCCAGACCAGAAATGAATCCCCCCGTAAAAGAGCTGAAAGATGCAATAAAGGGGTTATTAACACCTAAATTTAATTTGCGATTTAGTTTACTTTTGGTGATGTTATTATTTTCATTTTCTAAAGTAGGAGTGGTTTCTTTCTCCAAATTATGGATATGGTTCTTACGGAATAGAATTATGCTTAAAGTAATAATAATAGCTCCACAAATACCAGCTAATATATTTTGTGTTATTAGTGATGTGATCCAAGCACCAACAACCACACCCGGTAAATCCCATATGTTATATAACGTTGCGAGTCGGTAATTAATTAATTTCATTTTCATATATCTAATTGAGGCGCTAATATTCAATCCTGTCATAGAAAAAAGTGAAATTACTACAGCTTCCTTTAAAGGAAAACCAAAGATAAAAATTGAAGTTGGTATGAACAGAATACCCCCTCCAATTCCAACGATCGAGGATATAGTACCTATTAATATTCCAAATATTAATCCAAGTACTACAAATTCTTCCCCTATTGGCAAGTTATTTTTAGAAAAGAAATAGGATTAAAAAGTTTTAGGATTCTGTCTTTCACCTCAAAAGAAGTATTAAAAAGTTTAATGGATTAGTTTGATGAGATTAAAAAATTCAAATTTTGAGATAAATTCACCTATTTCTAACAAAATTATAGTCTTTTATTATCACATCACAGAGGAATTGTGATCAAAATCTAAAATATGTTTACTAAAGTTTTTCCATAAAATCAAACAGATCTACTGACTTGGGATACTTTTTTAGCATTTTTTCTGGTTTTTCTGATGGTTTACTTGGTAATCTTTCTTTTTGGGTGACATTTTTGGTTTGAGTCCAAAAAGAGTTAATACGTTTAATCAGGTCTGGAGGTTGTTCAATTTTCCAATCGGACGGAAAAAGGTTCTTATAATAGGGAGTGCTAAATCGGTGTCCAAATAACATCACAAATCCTCGATCAGTAGATGTCCTGAAGATTCGACCGCCGGCTTGAATCACTTTCATCATCCCGGGATTTCGATAAGCATATTCAAAACCCTTTTTCCATTTTAATTCAAAATAATTGCGCATTAAATTTTGTTCCATTGAATAGGCTGGTAATCCCGGCCCAATAATGAACGCTCCAATTGCCATATCCCCGGTGTAATCTACACCTTCACTGAAGATTCCTCCATGCACAGCTAATAACAGATATTTCATATCCGGATTCTGTAACTTTTTCAGGAGTTCTTTACGCTTACGTTCGCTCATCTTGCGTTCTTGCACTAGGAGTCCAACTGAAAGCGACAGAGTTTCAATCTCACGCTGAACAGCTTTGAGATATCCAAACGATGGAAAGAAAGCCAAATAGTTTCCCTTTTTTACATTCACAGCATTACGAATTGTTAAAGCTATTTCATCATATGACTCGCTTCGATTTTCATATTTAGTGGAAAGATTGGAGATTAGTAGATAAAGACGATTTTGTTGGGAAAAAGGAGAATTATACTGTATTTTCTGTGCTGAGGGAGGGTAGCCTAACATTTTTTGAAAATAATCCAGTGGAAACAAGGTTGCTGATTGCATGATGACAGAATGAAAACCTGCTATTTGTTTTTTGAGTTTTGGTGCTGCTGATTTACATAATATTTTGATTTTTCCTTCTTTTATATACAATAATTCACTATACTCGGGAGAATCACTTTCTTTCAAAATAGAAGAGAATTGGCGCAAGTTTAAAGCAAATTGTATTATTTTATCCTTTCCACTAGGTTGGATATTTCGTTGGAAATTAATGACTTGAATATAATCCAAAATAAATTGATCATAATCCTTCAGTATTTTTCGGAAAAACTCTTTATCAAACTTCTCTAAAACTGGTTTCTTTGTTACCACATCTGGAAATTTGTTTATTAAATCTGTAATGTATTTAGCGACCTGTTTATAGAGGGTAATACCTTTCTTCTCAATAGATTTTGGTATCCGTAGTGATTGCAAATGGTCGCTAACATCAGTGAGAGACTGTAAGGTTATCTCTGGAGAATAATAAGTCATCGCTCTCCTCGGTAAATTATGGGCTTCATCGACAATTAGTATGATATCATCGTAAGGTTGGTCAAAAAACCTCTTCAATTTGATGTATGGATGGAATACATAATTGTAGTCACCAACGATCACATCACAGTAGAGTGCGCAATCTAGGGAAATTTCAAAAGGGCAGACTTTATACTTTTTAGCTATTTTTCTGATATATCTTGCATCAATGACTTGGTTAATGAGTATTTCAGACACAATCTCATCTAAAGGAGCCTTCTCATAATTTTCTATAAAGGAGCATAACGAGTTCTCACAAGCAAAGACACTATTGATGCAAACTTTCTCTTTTGCAGTGAGAATAATCGATTTAAACTCAGCCTTTTTCTTGGTAAACAAGCGCAACGTCTCCCGATAGATATGTTGCTGAGTAGTTTTTGATGTAATTATGAATATGCGCCTATTTTTCTTTAGAGCATATTTTAACGTGGGGAATAGCGTCCCTATGGTCTTTCCTAAACCCGAGGGTGCTAATAGCATTAATCTATCCCGATCTTGAAGACATTGAGTCGTTTGCTCGATAATATCTTCTTGATTAGGGCGATAATTATCGAAGGGAAAAACTATTGTTTTCGCGCGTTTTTTTTGTTCAGCTTTTAATTTTTGTGCTATCTGCCAAGAGTATAAAATGGTTTCACATTGTTTTTGAATGTATTCTGTAAGATCTTTAGGGATAACATCAATAATTTTAGTTTTATCCGTGTAAATATCAATTAATACTAGACTACACTGAGTAGACTTACCCAAAGTAAGAAAGTAGTGTCCGTATAATAACAACTGTTTTCGATATTCTTCGGCAATTTCTGATTCTAGAGAAAAAGCTTTAAGGTTTAAGACGGACTTGATTTCTTCAATAATTAAGACACCATCTTTTTGATAGACAATATCAGCACGTCCTGAGATGGTAAATTTCCACCCTTGAACATTTGTGTGAATCTTTACCAAGACTTCGCGTTGGAATGACTTTTCAGTTTTCTTACGGTTTTCTTGGAATCTTTGGTGAGCTTCAGTTCCTATTGAGGCTCGAAGTCTTAGTGGGATCACTGAAGTAGAGAATCTCCGTTTGGATGAAGCAAAAACAACATCCTTGATTGAAATGTGAACTTCCTTTCGCTCCTTAATGACTTTCATTTCATTACTCTAGCACTAAAATCG
>Ga0114923_10001342_pt1 | contig 17156 bp, 7 predicted proteins | sample SumtaG_FD_89578 | JGI IMG/M metagenome (GOLD analysis project Ga0114923, IMG submission 89578) | Deep subsurface microbial communities from Indian Ocean to uncover new lineages of life (NeLLi) - Sumatra_00157 metaG | ecosystem: Environmental > Aquatic > Marine > Oceanic > Sediment | place: near...
ATTACATCCTGGCCTTCCAACTCCAACCGCTTTATTAATTGAGTGCCGATATCGCATTCATCCACAAACAACAACCAATTCAATTTTTCCCCTGCTTTGCGAATCCCCGGTTCCGGCATTGCAGAGCGTTTCCAGGAAGGTACATAGAACCATTTCGATATATCGGGTCTTTTACCGGGTACCTGCTTTTCATAATCCCTGTCTTCTTTGATATTGAGAGGATTACCTTCAAGCCAGAAACGCTGCCCCTCGAAAGGATAGGTGGGCAGCGGGATACGATGCCGCTTTTCCCCGGGATAAAATCCAACCCAGTCCACCCTTACATTGTTCAACCACAATTGACCCAATCGATTCATTAAGTAATTGACATCCAATACCTCCTTTTCCGGCGGCCTCAACAGGTTTAATGCTTTCTGTCGGGGATTATCTTCAATATGACGTGAGATCAACGAACATAAATTCCTGCCCGGACCTATTTCAAGGAATAACGCATTGGGTTCTTTTTTCAATTCCTTTATCCCGTCGGAAAAGCGTACACACTCGACCATATGCCTGGCCCAGTACCCGGGGTCTGCGGCTTCTTCAACGGTTATCCAGGTACCGGTTACATTGGATATATACGGTACCACGGGTTTGTTTAATTTCACCCGGGAAACGTTCTCTTCAAATTCTTTCACAATGGGCGCCAACATCTGCGAATGCACGGCACGGGTGGTCTGAAGGGGTACACACAGGTACCTCTTTGCCTTCATCTCTTTTTCAAAGTTTTCGACCACCTTATCGGGTCCGGCAGCGATACAGGATGCCCCATTATCTATGGCTATAGAAACAGGTTGTTTATCCGGGGAATCGTTGGTGGGGTGGGTGTTAAAATCCTCCACCAATGGCTGCAGTTCCTTTTTGGAAAGGGGAATACTCAACATTTTCCCGGCCGGCATTTTCATGATTAACTTGCCCCTGACTGCGATTAATTCCAGGGCATCTTCCAGGGAAAAAACACCGGATAAACAGGCTGCCGTATACTCGCCGAAACTATAACCGATCATGGCATGAGGCGTTATGCCCCACTGCATGATCAGTTTATAAAGTGCATATTCAAGTATAAAAACCGCCACCTGGGATATATCGGGGCGATTTATTCGCCCATCGGTATTTCCCCCCGGGGAAAAGATTACCTCTTTAATATCGTAATCAAGCAGATTCGCCAGGATATCGAAACAGCGATCCAGGGAACTGCGAAATTGCGGCACTTCCCTGTAGAGTTCCAACCCCATATTTACATATTGGGAGCCGAGGCCGGAAAACATAAAAACCACCGGTCTGTTTTCCTCATCTGTTATTGAAGTGTAAATTTTACGGTTTTCTGCCTCCGTGGAGGTCAGGCTTTGGATAAGCTCTTCCCTGGTGGAACAGACCAGCATGCGTCGATGCCTGAAGCCCCGCCTTCCCACCTGCAGGGTATAGGCCGCGTCTGAGAGGTTTATACCTGGATTCTGCCTAAGATGTTCCAGCAAATTTCCCGTCATCCTATCCAGGACTTTTCCTGTTCTGGCTGAAAGGACAATTAACCGCGGTTGAATCCGTCCTTCGTCCCCTGTTTCCTGTCTTTTGTCCTGGGGCGCTTCCTCAAGAACCGCATGTGCATTGGTTCCGCCAAGGCCGAAAGAACTGACCCCGGCTCTTAAGGGGTATTTGCCCCTTTTCCACTCCTTTAGTTCCGCATTGACATAAAACGGGCTATTTTCAAAATCGATTTTGGGATTGGGGGTTTTAAAATTCAAAGTGGGCGGTATTTGCTTATGTTTTAATGCCAATACTGCTTTTATAAAACCGGCAACACCGGCGGCACTGTTGAGATGCCCCACATTGGTTTTAACGGAACCGATGCCGCAATATCCTCTCTCTTTAGTATTAAATGCCAGTTTTAATGCCTCTACTTCAACCGGGTCACCTAAGATAGTAGCGGTTCCGTGAGCTTCGACACAGCCGATGCTTTCCGGCTCAACTTCCGCCAAATCAAGGGCTGCCCGGATCACTTCGGCCTGACCCTCGACACTGGGTGCTGTTAGCCCAACTTTCCGCTTCCCATCGTTATTGATGGCGGTGGCTTTAATCACGGCATTTATGGTATCTCCGTCCGAAAGGGCTTCTTCCAGCCGTTTCAAAACCACCATTCCTGTCCCGTTCCCAAAGATCGATCCTCCTGCTTCGGCATCAAAGGTGCGACAGTGGCCGTCAGGCGAAAGAATCATCCCTTCCCGGTAAAGATAACCGGATTTATCAGGCAGCGATACGGATACACCACCGGCCAGGGCAATGTCGCACTCATTGTCCAGTAACCCCCGGCACGCCAGGTGAATGGCTACCAGGGAGGTAGAACAGGCTGTCTGAACTGTGAAACTGGGGCCTTGCAAATTCAATTTATAGGAAACTTTGGTGCTGTAATTGTTGTTTAAAAACAGTGCATCGACATTATTTTTCCTATTTAAGTACGTTAAAGTGACCCAATAGTGGTTGGGAGAATTGCCGGCGTAAAGCCCAATCAATCCGTCATAGAAATCTGCGTCATAACCGGCATTCTCCAGTGCTTCCCAGGAACATTCATGCAAAATCCTCAGTTGAGGGTCCATCATCTCCGCTTCACTGGGGGAATAATTAAAAAATGCCGCATCAAAATACTCGATATCTTCGAGAAGGGCATTGGCTTTGACATAATTGGGATTTCCCAGCAGGCTGCGGTCAATACCTTCTGCTCTCAACTGCTCGTCGGTAAAAAAAGTAATGGATTCCTCACCGTTTTTTAAATTTTCCCAGTATTGGTCGATATTTTTACTGCCGGGAAACCTGCAGGCCATCCCTATTACCGCTAGTTGTGATGACGCCTTATCAGGACTGCCTTTAACCCTGGTTCTCAGTTCAGAAGAAACCACTTCCCCTGCAGATGTACGCCCCCTATCATCTTCCCCTTTTAAATACGCTGCAAAAGAATTAATCGTGGAATACCTGAAAATCGATACCACCGGGATATCTTTCTTAAAATCGTCATGTAATTTGCTCATTATTTGTAAAATATCAAAAGAGGTACCGCCCAGGTCGAAAAAATTGTCATTTATTCCCACTTTGTCCAGATTGAGCACCTCTTTCCAGGTATTGGAAATCTTTCTTTCTATATCGGTTTGCGGCGCCACATAGGTTACCCCTAAGACAGGTCGAACCGGTTCAGGATCAGGCAGCTCCTTGCGGTTCACTTTTCCATTGGGTGTGAGCGGCATCTTTTCCAACCGGATAAAATAGGAAGGAATCATATACTCCGGCAGTTCCCCGGACAAATATTCCCTTAGTTCAGATACTGTAAATGGCGATGCGACTTCTTTGCCGTGTTTTAAAAATGACGGATCAGGCACAATATATGCGCATAGGTGGTCATTGGCACCCTGGTCGGCCTTTATCACCACCACCGCCTCTTTTATGGCTTCATGGCTTAACAACATTGTCTCTATTTCACCGGTTTCTACCCGGAATCCTCTGATCTTTACCTGGGAATCTTTCCTGCCCATAAATTCAACGGTTCCATCCGATATCAATCGACCCAGGTCCCCGGTACGATACAATCTGCCGATATCCGGATCATTGAGAAATACCTTTTCGGTATTTTCTTTGTCTTGCCAATACCCCAGGGCGATGTGTGGGCAGGCGATATAAATTTCCCCTACTCCTAAATCCTCCACGATTTCACCCTCATCGGTCACGATTAATATCTTCGTATTATCCAGGGGCTCTCCAATCAACATCCGCTCCAGCGAATCATCAGGCTTAATCAACCAGATGGAATCCACCGAAGATTCGGTTTGCCCATAAACATTTGCTAATATGGAAGTGGGGAAAAACCGTTTAAACATATCGATGTCGTGGTCTCTTATTTGCTCCCCCCCTAGAAGAATAAAACGTAGATCAAGAAATTGCACGCCCCCGCCGCCTTTGGTTTCATTTCTATCTTCCAGTGTGTTTACAAAATAGCGGTATAATGTTGGAACCGAATGCCATATGGTTATTTTTTCCTCGATCAACCATTTTGCAATCTCGGCAATATTGGTTCGATTTAAAATGTTATAGGGATACAGGGTGGCGCCATTATGCAAAGCGCCAAACATATCCTGACCGGCACCATCATGGCTAAAGGCTGAGAACAGTGTCATTCGATCCTCAGAGGAAATGGAAAATCTCTCGGTCCAACTGCGGATATAATAACATACATTTTCATGATCCTGAACCACACCTTTGGGTTTCCCGGTGGAGCCCGATGTATAAAGAATATAGGCTATTTTGTCCCCTGAAAGGTCCCGATGGGGATTTTCCGTGGAGGCTTTATTGTTTATGTCAATGTATCGATATTCAGGATTTTCAAATCTTGCGCACCCCCATTGGTTGCTTTTCCTACCAGTTGTTCAGCCAGGGACAAATTGTTGTTATTGGTTAATACCAGGCAGGCTTCTGAATTTTCCAACATATAAATTAATCGATTCCCAGGATAATTGATATCTAAAGGAACATATACTTTTCCCGCTTTCAATGTGCCGATAACCCCCACAATCATGTCCGGACTATGCTCAAATAATAAAGCAACGTTTTGTTTCTTTTCATCTCCAACTAAAATCCTTTCATACTCCAATATTTCATAAGCCAGCAAATTGGCATAATCATTAAGTTCCCTGTAGGTTAATTCTTTATTTTCTGAAATAACCGCGGGTTTTTCGGCAAAGATTTCAACCTGTTCTTCAAATTTTTTTATTATCACGTTATCTCTCCGAGCATTTCCTTTAATTTTGATATATTCTCAATTTCTTTGGGGTGGAATAACTTGATCCGACGGCTATGCCCGGGTCAGTGGAAATGTCGTTAAGCATTTTCAAATACTTTCCCATTGTTTTTTCAATGGTTGCGGGTCTAAATAATTCTCGAAAGTAATGGGTGCTTATCTCTACACCGTTTTTATACTCTGTCAGGTAACATACCATATCAAATTTTGCATCCAGAACCTGTCCGAGATGATAGGGTTCATGGTCTTGCAAATATTCTTGATGGGTATCACCAAAGGTTATCATATTAAAAAACACGGAAATTTCAGGATACTTGATCTTATACTCACGACATATCAGCTCCAATGGATAACTCTGATGTTCAAGAACCTGGAGCATATTATTTTGAACGTCCCCCAGGAATTGAATAAATGATTTTTCAAAATCTATTTTATTTCGTAGAATTAACGTATTCACAAATAGTCCGACTATATTCTTCAAATCTTCATGCTGCCTGGCAGCGCCCGGTACTCCCAGGAGAATATCATCCTGTCCTGATATACGTGACAATAACATATTGAAGCCCGCCAGCAGGACCACAAATAAACTGGCTTTGTTTTCTCTTGCCACGGTTCTCAATCGCTGGGCTAATTCTGCCGGGATTACGGTTCGATATCCCGCGCTTCCCTTACTTCCCAGGTTTTTCTTTTTCTTAGGGTAGTCCCAGGGCAGGTTTAAAACCGGGAGACCTCCGTTCAACTGGTTCTCCCAGAATCCCTTTGCAGTTTGCATCTTTTCTTTATCCGATAAAAGCTCATTATGCCAGCTCACATAATCTTTGTATTGGATGCGCAGCGGTTTGAGATAATATTCCCTGTTTTCTTTATATGACTCATACAGTAAAAAGAATTCATGTTCCAATATTTCAATGGACCAGCCATCGGATATGATATGATGCATTGTCAGTACCAGGTCAAATTCCTCTTCACTGCACTTTACCAACCTTGTCCTGAATAAAGGCGCAACTTCAAGTTCAAAAGGATACGCACTTTCTACTTCAAAATGTATCTTCCTGACCTTCTCAAGGTCATTGCTGTTCAAATGGGACAAATCGATGATTTCCAGGTTCACCGGGATATAGGGCTGAATCATTTGAACCGGTATCCCACCCACCCGTTTGAAATAGGTTCTAAAACTCTCATGCCTGTTTATCAATTTCTCCAGTACCTTTTCAACGATATGTATACATTCATCCGCTTTCCCACATAATGTTATACGTCCGGACAAATTAAAGGCCGGGCTGTTAGGCTCAAATTCATACAAGAGCCATAATCTCTTTTGGGAATAAGAGAGTTCATAATATTCCCGTTTCGGCTGCACCCGGATGGCGCTGTGTTGGGTTTCATCTGCTTCGGCAATGCGCTGCTGCAGTTCTGCAATGGTAGGGGATACAAATATGTCCTGGAAATCTATTTTTACTTTAAATTCCTTTTGAATGCCATTCACCAAATTAAGCACTTTTAAGGAATGCCCCCCACTGGCGAAGAAATCATCATGGATCCCGATTTTATTCACCCCCAACAATTGCTGCCAAATGACTGCCAGTTTCTTCTCGACAGGATTGCGGGGTGCGGCATACTCCCCCGCCGGTTCAAGAACTCCGGGATCAGGGAGGGCTTTCTGGTCAATTTTCCCATTGGGGTTTAAGGGCATTTTATCCATCTTTATAAAATAAGAGGGTATCATATAATCAGGCATCGTATGAGACAAAAATTCCCTTAACACTTTACCGATGTAAACGCTTTCAAACTCCCCGGTAATAGTAATATAGGCGCAGAGATGTTTTTCTCCATCTCTTCCCTCCCAGGGGACGACTGCGGTATCTTTTATATGTTGATGGGTTAATAATTGATTTTCTATCTCTCCCGGCTCTATCCGGTAACCCCTTATTTTTACCTGGTGGTCTATTCTCCCGAAGAACTCTATACTGCCGTCCGGGAGCCAGCGAACCGTGTCACCGGTTACGTACAGGTATTCACCCGTTATACCGTTGTGTTGAAATATGTTTTTTATAAAGGATTCGCAGCTTTTCTCCGGGTCATTGAGGTAACCCGGGGCCAGGCCGTCACCGGCAATATACAAATCACCACCCAGGTTTACCGGGGTCAGGTTTAAATTCCGGTCCAACACCAGGAGATCACTGTTGGCAATGGGTATACCGATAGGAACACTGGATAACTTTTCATATACCTCATCCTTTGATCTATCGATTTCCAATACGGCTGCCATGATCGTCGTTTCAGTGGGGCCATACATATTATATATCCTGCAATCGTCGCCCACCAATGCATAACTGCGGGTGACCAGGTCATGGTTGAGTTTTTCCGCCCCAATGCACAAATGGGTTAACGTGTCCAACCGCTGCCCCGAGTCAAGGGCCGCATTGGCTAACGATTGATAGTGCGTTGGCGTAATATGAAGCACCGTAATATCCTTTTCCCTGATAAAATCAATGCATACCGCCGGGTCTAACAAAACCTCATCTGGTGTGATATATAAGCCGGCACCCGAAGTGAGAGTGATAAATATTTCCCACACAGACCAATCAAAGTAATAGGAAAGATTTTGCAGGCTCCGATCACGGGTGCTCAAATTCAGGCATTTATACCCCCAATACATCAGCGGCGATAAATTGGCATGACGGATGGGAACGCCTTTGGGTTTTCCCGTAGAGCCTGATGTGAAGATGACATAAGCAATATCATTGGGACAAACCGCTCGCTCCGGCTTTTCTTTCGATATTTTCGAATAATTTTCATACCTGTCAACACAAATATAATTGGTTCGGGTGCTTTCGCCCATTAAACAGGCCGGGCTCAACACCCACTTTAGCCTACACTCATCAACGATGTAGTTTATCCGGGAAGCGGGAGCTTTGGGATTTAACGGTACATAACCGCAGCCAGCTTTTAAAATCCCCAACATGCCGATTATCATTTCTAGCGACCGCTCCACCATTAATCCCACCAGCATATTTTCCCTGATGTCTTTTTCCCATAAATAACGGGCCAACTGGTTGGCCCTTTCATCCAACTGCCGAAACGTTAGATGGTTGGCTTCGAAGAATTCTGCCGTATGATGGGGTATCCGTGCTGCTTGTTCCTCAAACAACCGGGAAAGAGTCTTATCCACCGGGAAGTCCGATGCCCTGCCGTTAAATTCATATAGAATTTTATTTTTCTCTTCTCCGGATATTATTTCAACGGCGGACAGCTTTTCCCCGGGATTATCGATCATATGCTTTAAAATAAGAATCCAACGGTGGAACAAGGCTGAAATGTTTTCCTCATTAAAGGTCTCTTTGCGGTAAATCAAATGGACTTCAATATCCTCTGAAATAATAACGGCAACCGATAAATCATAGTTGGTTTTTTCAAACATCGAATAAGAATTAACCGATAAACCACCATTCTCATCGATTAATTTTGTGTCCAGGGGATAATTTTCTATTACGATAACTGTATCGAAAAGTTCTTCCCGGTTATCTATTTCACTGTACTCTTTTATACTCACTAAAGAGGTACTTTCATATTCTTCCCTCTTTTGTAATATGTCATCCATTTTACGAAGGGCATTCACTATCTTTTCATCGGAGTGAAAGGTTACTCTCAAGGGTAATGTATTGATGAATAAACCCACGACATCTTCGATTCCCTTTACTTTTGCCGACCGTCCCGATACGGTGGTGCCAAAAACAACATCTTCACAATTATTATATTTTTGTAAAAGGATGCCCCAGCACGTATAGAACAAAGAAGCCAATGTTATCTTGTGGGTTTCAACAAAACCCTCGATCTCTTCCCGTAAGCCCGTCTTAAATTGGATGGCGCAATCTTGCGACGGTTTATTCTTATTCCCCTTTGCGTTTCTTCTTCTTTTTATTTTTATAGGAATTTCCGTTTGGGTATCAAAACCTTCCAGGCTTTCTTGCCAATATCTTCCTGCTTTTTGCTTATCCTGCTTTTGAATCCATTTGACAAATTCCTTAAATTTCGTTTTAACCGGTGGTTTTAATAAACGCTTCCCGCCACATAAATCATTATAAGCCAGGAAAAACTCTTTAAAAATAATACCGGTGCTCCAGCCATCATACAATATGTGATGATGACTGACCAGCATCACAAACCTGTCTTTCTCGATTTTACCTAATGTTATCCTGAAAGGTACTTCCTGTAGATTGAAAATTTTCTCCTTATCTTTTGTTTTTATCTTTTCAATGATCCCAGCCTTTTTAACGTCCTCGCCCCCGGGAAAGCCATAATATAAGGGTTTAATCTTATGTTCTTTCAAAACCAATTGGATAGGGGTTTTCATTTTTTCCCAGCGAAATACGGTTCGCAGCACCTCGTTGGTTTCCACCACCCGGTTCCAGGCCTTTTCAAAGTTCTCTATATCTATTCTACCGGTGATATCTATGGATAGTTGTTCAAAGTACATATCACGATTACATGCACCGATGGAATCATTCAGGTAGTGAAAAAGCATTCCTTCTTGCAAAGGTGTCAATGCAATAATATCTTCTATATTTTCTCTAGCCATTACTCTTCCACTTCAAACACCACAGGTACCTCAGCTCCCTGGTGAACATTTATAACACCTTTGCTTTTTTCACGGGTCAAAATTCTCAGCAGCACGCCCCCGTACCGATAGCCAAATGTCATCATCCCCCACGCCGCTTCAAATTCGGCACAACCGTTTTCTCCCCATTGAAACAAAAAAGGCTGGGATTCAATTCGCTCTTGCACCACCCAGCGCTCCTGCCGCAGTGCTTGCGAAACCAATGCCCGCCATTGGCTTTGCGGGGTATAGAGGCCATTGTATACGTCTGTTCCACCATATCCTATCGAAGGTTTTAAAACCAATTTATCTTTGTTGCCCAGTATAAAATTCTCCAGGTTAATTTTCTCACCCCTGTAAGTCGCTGCCCCATCGATTACTTTGCGGGTCCAGGGAAAGTATTTTTTTATTGTCTTCCTTTCCTCCGCCGTGAATAAATCGGAATCTTCATGCTCGGACAGCACGGACAGGTTGAATTTATTGGACACTATGCGGAAAACAGGTCCGTTGTATATCAATAAGTTCTTCAATTTAAAGAGAGTCAATATGTCAAAGGGTATGTCCCCGGTATAACCGTGGAGAAGGGTGTGTATCCTTTTATCTCCATAATATAGGGTTCTGTTTGCAACATTAAGTTGATCAAAACAACTGAATATTAATTTCCCTTTCAACCGCTTTGTTTTATTATTAAATTGTAAAGCATTCATGAACTGTCGGCTGAATTGTTCTTCCAATGTAGAGGTGGCCGCCAATATCTCCCGGCTATAAACCGAAATGACGATATTAATCTCATCTTCTCCGGGAAACCATTTCAGGGTGGAGTCGATTAAATGTTCAAATAAAATATAGAGTAAATTTTTATTGATTATCTTTATACGATGACTTTTTACAAATTCTGAGATAAGAGGATTTCGTAAATACATGGGCTCCCAGACGGGTAACTCCCACCCCCCGAGACTCGATGAGGCATTAAATTCAATGCATTTTAATCCCGAGGGCGTAATTAAAAAATCACCCCGCCCCACAAGACCGTTCATGTGTTCTTCACTGATCCCGTCCAAACAGAATTGCACGAAATCCTCTGAGAGAGCATAATAACGACTTATTCGAGTAGGATCATTGGAAAAGAGGCGGCGGTGGACACTTTTGATCAGGTTAAACACTTTTGCCGAAGCTTCTTCGAATTCATTCCTGGTGCGGCGGCCGATAAATATGGGCCAGGGTTGCAGATTTTCTTTTGTCGCCGAGGCAGGATGCTTCCATTTTACTATTTCCTCAAATTGAGACCGTTGCAAACACAAGGGATTTTTTTTAGCGTAGTCAAGAAAAGCGATATTGCATGGTGACAAAGCTTCATGGGCCTCTTTTACAGCCGGTGTAATGTTCATCCCCACGGCATGGAGACTTTCCAGGCGGAGTGACGTCATCGGTTTGCTCATACTATTTGTTCCCATTATAAAAAAAAATGAAAATTCCTATACTAAATTATTATTCATCCACTTCAAACACAAGGGAGGACCAGGCCCCCTGTCTGGTGTTTATAATGCCATTACTATTTTGCCGGGGCAAACCACGCAGCAGCACACCCCCATACCGATTACCCAACACAAACACTCCCCAGGCAATATCATGTTCGGTGCAGCCGTTTTCACCCCATTGTAATAAGAAGGGGGGGAATTCGATCCGCTCCTGGGCCACCCATGGCTCCCCAAGGAGGGCCTCCGAAACCAGCGTTTCCCACTGGCTTTCGGGAATATAGTGACCGACGTGCACATTTTCGCCCCCCATCCCCCTTGCGGGTTTTAATACCAACTTTTCCCTGTGGGACAGTAAAAAATCCTTCAGCTTTATTTTTTCGCCCCCGTAGGTGGTGATACCGTCAACTACTTTGCGAGTCCAGGGTATGTATTTTTTTATGGTTTCTTTTTCTCCCGGGGTGAATAAATCAGAATCTTCATGCTCCGACAGCAAAGCCAGTTTTAGCTTATTGGACATTAGACCGCCAACAGGGCCGTTGAGTATCAACACGTTCCCCTTCTTAAAGAAAGGCAAAAGTTCAGCCGGTACATCCCCAAAGCAAAAGTCGTAAAGTGCATGTACCTTTTTATCTTTATGATAGAGGTATTCACCAGTCATATCTAATTCATCGGAAGTGCAAAATATAACATCTCCTTTCAACCGATTCCGCTGCAAACAATCTTTGTAGACTCGATTGGCATATTTTCCCGGCTCCGCCATGGACTCTACCAGCTCCCGGTCATGAACCAAAACGGCGAGATTCATTTCATTTTCGTTGGGAAAGTACTCCAGGGTTGTTTCGATAAAATGACCGAGGATGATGGACATTAAATTTTTATCGGTAATTTTTAGTTTGTGGCTGTTTATAAACCCAGATATAAGGGGATTCTGTAAATAAAGGGATTCCCAGATAGGTAACCACCACCCGCCAAGATTCGATGTGATGTTATATTCGATGCATTTTAGCCCTGCCATTGAAAAGATAAAATCTCCGCGTCCCATCAGGTTTTCCATGTGTTTATCGTGGCTCCACTCCAGGCACCGGTTAACGTATTCCAACGGAAGGCCGTAATAGCGACTGATTCGTTCGGTATCGTTGGAGAATATTCGCCGGGGAATGGATTTAATCAGCTCAAATACGTTTACCGAGGCGTCTGCCAATTCTTTCCTGGTGTGCCGGCTAACAAATAGGGGCCAGGGGTGGAGTTTTGCTTTTGTCGAAAAATGATGCCAATTGATTAATTCAGGAAATTGAGAACGTCTAAGGCATCCGGGATTTTTCCCGGCATACTCAAGAAATTTTACATTGCTGGGCGACAATGTTTCATGGGCTTCCCTTATCGCCGTGGTAATGGTAATATTCATTTTTTATTCATCCACTTCAAACACGATGGACACCTTACTGCCCTGGAAAGCATTTATAACACCGCTGCTGTGGCTATGAGGCAAAACCCGCAGCCATATGCCACCATACCGGGCACCAAAAACAAATATCCCCCAGACAGCGTCATGTTCGGCACAACCGCTTTCTCCCCACTGAAATAAAAAGGGACGGGATTCTATTCGCTCCTGTACCACCCATTGCTCCTGCCGAAATGCTTCCAGTGTCAATTCTTTCCACTGCCTTTCCGGGGTATGATGCCCGATGTATACGCTTTCCCCCCCGTATCCCACTGCGGGTTTTAAAACCAATTTCTCCCTGTTAGACAACATAAAATCTTCCAGGTTAATTCTCTCAGCCCCGTAAATGGTGCTGCCGCGAATCACTTTACGGGTCCAGGGAATGTATTTTTTTATTGTATTTCTTTCCGCCGGGGTGAATAGATCGGAATCTTCATGCTCTGACAACACAGAAAGGCTTAACTTACTGGACATTATCACGGAAATCGGCCCGTTGTATATCAATACTATCCCCATTTTTGCCAGGATTAATATCTCCAGCGGTATATCCGTCACATAATTGTCAAGAATAGTATGTACTCTTTTATTTAAATAATAAATGTATTCGCCCCTGATATCCAATTGATCAAAATTACAAAATATAACTTCTCCCTTCAGCCGGTTCATATCATTTCTATTTTCACGCTGCAAACCACTGGTGTAGATTTGATTGATATATTGACCCTCTCCCTGTGACAACACAAATTCCAATGCCTTTTGATCCTGGATCACAAAGGCAATATTAATTTCATGTTCACCCGGAAACCGCTCCAGGTTTATATCAATAAGATGCTCCATTAAAAGGGAAATTAAATTTTTATTGGTTATTTTTAGCTGGTGGCGATCTATAAATCCGGATATAAGAGGGTTTTGTAAATACATGGCTTCCCAGAAGGGCAACTGCATCCCCCCAAGACTTGATGTAACGTTATATTCGATACATTTTAATCCTGAGGGTGAAAACACATAATCTCCCCGTGCCAGGAGGGTGTTCATGTGTTCATCACTTATCCCGGCCAGGCACTGCTTCACGTATTCTTTCGGCAGATTGTAATAGTGACTGATTCGCCCAGGATTATTGGAAAATAATCGACGAGGAATACCCTTAATAAGTTCAAATACTTTTACCGAAGCTTCCTCGAAGGCATTCCTGGTTGATTGACCGATGAATATGGGCCAGGACTGGAGCTTTACGTGTGTGCCCGGATGTTCCCACTGCACCAATTCATTAAAATGAGAACGCTTTAAATAGGCAGGATTTTCTTTTGTATACTCAAGAAACGCTACATTGTATTTTGATAATTTTTCGTGCGCGTCTCTTACAGCCGATTTAATATTCATTCTAATTAGCTCTTTTTATTCACTTCTTATCATTCTTCCACTTCAAACACAATGGGAACCCGGGCTCCCTGGTGAACATTTATAACACCTTTGCTGAGTTTACAGGGTATAACACGCAGCAGCACACCTGTATACCGGGAACCGAATACAAACAGCCCCCAGGTGGCTTCATGCTCTTTGCAACAATCTTCTCCCCACTGAAATAATAACGGATAGGATTTTACCAGTTCCTGTACCACCCATTGCTCCTCACGGAATGTTTGCAAGACCAGCTCTTTCCACTGTTTTTCCGGGGTAGAGGACCCGATATGCACACCTTCCCCACCATATCCACCGGAGGGTTTTAAAACCAGTTTCTCCCTGTTGGACAATGTAAAATCCTCCAGGTTAATTTTTACCGCGTTATAGGTGGTGTTGCCCGGAATCACTTTCCGGGTCCAGGGAATGTGTTTTTTTATTGTTTCCCTTTCCTCGGCCGAGAATAAATCGGAATCTTCATGCTCCGACAGCAGGGCAATATGTAATTTAGCGGACATAATACCGGTAATCGGTCCGTTGTATATCAATACGTTACCCATTTTAAAAAGAATCAAAAACTCGAGGGGTATATCCGGGTTAGAATTGTCGAGGATTGTATGTATTCGTTTATCTTTATAAAACAGGGCTTCGCCTCTTATTTCCATTTGATCATAATTACAGAACATAACCCTTCCCTGCAGCCGACCCGTTTTATCCTTAAGTTGTAAGCTTTCCGCGTATTGTCGGTTAACATACCTTTCATGGTTTGCCAGGGCCGCCAATACCACCGGGTTGCCAATCACAAAAGCGATATTAATCTCATCTTCATGGGGAAACTGTCTCAAGGTGATATCGATAAAATGTTCACTTAAAGTGGACATTAAATTCTTATTGGTTATTTTTAACCGGTGCCTGTTTACAAATTCAGATATAAGGGGATTACGCAGACACATGGCTTCCCACATGGGTATCTCTAACCCCCCGATACTTGATGTAACATTATATTCGAGGCATTTTAATCCCGAAGGTGTAAACAGGAAATCTCCCCGCGCCAAAAGATTGCTCATATGTTCATCACTGACCCCGTACAGGCATTGTTTCACGTAATCCTCCGAGACTCCAAAATAACTGCTTATGCGGCGGAGATCATTAGAAAATATCCGCTGCAGATTACTTTTAATCAATTCAAATACCTTTACCGAAGCTTTTTCAAAGGCATCCCTGGTCTGCTGGCTGATAAACAGTGGCCACGGTTGGAGCCTCGTCTCGACCGAGATATGCTTCCAGTCTACTAACTCTTGAAATTGGCAGCTCTCCAGGCAGCGAGGGTTTTCCTTTACATACTCAAGAAACTTTACACTGGTTTTTGACAATTTTTTATGAGCTTCTCTTATACGAGGGGTGATGTCCACTCCAGCAAAATTCTTCGTCGTCATTGTCATTTATCCACTTCAAAGGTCACCGGTACCTGACCTCCCTGGGCGACATTTGCAACGCCTTTGCCATATTTAACCGGTACGGTACGGGCAAAGACGCCGGCATACCGGGAGCCAAATACCTGCAGCCCCAGGGAGGTATCACATTGGGCAAATCCCTCTTCTCCCCACTGGAATAAAAAGGGATGGGTTTCTATTCGCTCCTGGACCGCCCATTCTTTTTCCTGGAAGGCCTTCAAGACCAACTCTTTCCACTGCCCTTCCGGGAGATAATACCCGATATGTACACCCTCCCCCCCGGACCCGAAGGAGGGTTTTAAAACCAATTTATCTTTGTTGGACAGCATAAATTCTTCCAGGTTAATTTTCTCATTGCCGTAAGTGGTGGTGCCGGCAGTCACTTGACGGGTCCAGGGAATGTATTTTTTTATTGTTTCCCTTTCCCCCGGGGTAAATAAATCGGAATCTTCATGCTCCGAGAGGAGGGCCAGGTTTAATTTGCTGGAAAGTATTACGGCAAGGGGCCCGTCATAGAGTAATACCCTCCTCATTTTAAAGAGGATCAAAAACTCAAAGGGTATTTCACCAAAATAATAATCAAGAATCATATGTATTCGTTTGTCTTTATAATAGGGGTATTCGCCGTTTAGGTGGAGTTGATCGAAATTGCAAAATATTACCTTTCCTTTTAACCGATTGGATTTATCGATATGACGTAAACTGTTTTGGTACTCCCGGTTGAGATGTTCTTCCATTGAAAGCATCTTCTTTAATGTTTCCTGGTGCTGAACCACAAGAGCGATATTAATTTCATTTTCATGGGGAAAGCATTTCAAGCTGATGCGGGCTAAATGCTCAAATAAAAGAAAAATTAACTTGTTCCCGGTTATTTCTACCCGGTATTTTTTCATGAATTCAGATATAAGGGGCACCCGCAAAGACAAGGACTCCCAGATGGACAGCTCCCATCCCCCCAGGTTTGCGGAGATATTATATTCGACACATTTTAATCCCGAAGGGGTAAATATAAAATCTCCCCGCGCCAAAAGATTGCTCATAAATTCGTCATCTATGCCGTACAAGCACTGGTGCACGAACTCCACCGGCAAATTGTAATAACGGCTCAGCCGATCAGGATCATTGGCAAACAGGCGGCGCGGAATACTTTTAATCAACTCTAAAAGGCTTTTAGCCACTTGCTCAAACCTACTCATGGTCTGCCGACCGATAAACAGGGGCCAGGGCTGCATGGTTACCTCTGCACAGGGGTCAATCCACTCAAATAATTGTGAATATTGAGAACGTTTTAAATATCCGGGATTCTTTTTTATATGCTCGAGAAACATAATATTGTACGACGATAATGCGTCATACATTTCTCTTAATGCCGGCGGGATGTTCATTTTTTTATCTGCCCCTTATTATTTCAGTTTGAAAACCTCAAGGTAGAGAGGGGTCTGTATATACCCTGGATACTTATTCCTTTTTTTAATGCCTGGATTATGCCTGCTGCCTCAAGGTAATTATTGACCTCCAGCACATTGGTTAGGTTTAAACGGTCCCGGGTGACCTGCAAAATTGTTTTATTGTCTTTTACGGCAATGATGGGAATATTATATTTTTGAGCATAGAACGTCGGGAGCCCACCCAATGCACTGGCCGGCGCCACGATGGCCAATAAATTGTTGATGTTGACAATATCTTTTATCCTGCAATCATTGTTCATCGCTATTTGAGGTGCTTTGGCCAGACCAACCAGGATACAAGCGAGACCGCTGGTGGATGAAAATTCACCCGCCCCCCTGGCATCCACGATATTATTCTTCAACTCAATATTTTTTATATTGGTCAACGGCGCATGGGCCGCAGGAATTTTATATTTTGCCCCGATTAAATGGGATATAACTGCTTCGGCTCCCCCCACAGGGTTCGGATGCTGCCCCTCAAAATGCTTTGCATATTTGTCTGGCGGTAATTCCTTAATATTCGA
>Ga0114923_10001343_pt1 | contig 17156 bp, 18 predicted proteins | sample SumtaG_FD_89578 | JGI IMG/M metagenome (GOLD analysis project Ga0114923, IMG submission 89578) | Deep subsurface microbial communities from Indian Ocean to uncover new lineages of life (NeLLi) - Sumatra_00157 metaG | ecosystem: Environmental > Aquatic > Marine > Oceanic > Sediment | place: near...
GTCCTCTGTCCTCTGTCCTCTGTCCTCTGTCCTCTGTCCTCTGTCCTCTGTCCTCTGTCCTCTGTCCTCTGTCCTCTGTCCTCTGTCCTCTGTCCTCTGTCCTCTGTCCTCTGTCCTCTGTCCACCGTCACCCCTGACCGTCCATTCTTGTCATCCCGAGCGTAGTCCGCGCCGTAGGCGGACGGAGTCGAGGGATCTGGCCAACGAACTCAATGTCATTGCAAGCGAGGCCCCCATTCTTGCTTTCGCAAGTCCGCAGGATGGCCAAGCCCAAAAGCACGGGGTCCGAGCGCGGCAATCTCTTTGCTGCGAAAATTTGAGATTGCTTCGGCCTGAAGGCCTCGCAATGACACAAAAATGCTGTTTTGCTACCGTGAACCGTTACGCCTATTTTTTGTTAGCAATGCCCCGTTTTTTGCGTATAATCAGGGTTTGGTTTACCATTGTCAGGCCAAACTGTAATCTGTTGAAGGCTCGATGTTGAGCCTGGCCTGGCAAATCCGTGATTACCTGAATCGCAAAGTGATAATTTCTGAAGGAATTCTTATGGCAGCGGATAAGATAACAATAGTCGGTGCCGGCAACGTCGGTGCAACTACTGCCCACATCGCTGCAACAAAACATCTCGGCGATATCGTCATGCTCGATATAGTTGAAGGCCTCGCCGAAGGCAAAGCCCTTGACATCGCCGAGGCAGGTCCCATCCAGCTTTACGATTCGGCCATTTCCGGCACCTGCGACTGGACAAAAACCGCCGACAGCAACATCGTCATCATAACAAGCGGCCTTCCTCGCAAACCCGGCATGAGCCGCGACGATCTCCTTGCCAAGAACGTCCGGATCGTCAAAGAGGTCAGCGAGCAGATAGCCAGACAGTCGCCCAACAGCATCATCATCGTTGTCTGCAACCCTCTCGATGCGATGGTTTATACCGCCGCCAAAATTACGGGCTTTGCCAGGAATAAGGTTATGGGAATGGCCGGCGCCCTGGACTCAGCACGCTTTAGCTACTTTATCGCATCCGAGCTCGTCGTAAGCGTGAAGGATATAAACTGTGTTTTAATGGGCGGCCACGGTGACGATATGGTACCTTTGCCAAGATTCACCTCCGTCAGCGGAAAACCCGTAACCGAGCTGCTTGAAGAAGCGAAAATCGCCGAGCTAATCGAACGAACACGAAAAGGCGGCATCGAAATCGTAAATCTCCTCGGCTACAGCGCCTATTATGCCCCCGCTGCTGGCGCAGTCAAAATGGCTGAAGCAATCCTGCGAGATAAGAAAACGGTTATATCCTGCTGTGCTTATTGCGACAGCGAATATGATGCCGGCGGACACTTTGTCGGCGTCCCCGCCGTCCTCGGCAAAAATGGCGTTGAAAAGATCATCGAATTGGATTTGAACGAGGCCGAAAAGGCCCAGTTCGAAAAATCACTCGCCCACGTAAAACAGCTCGCGGCAAAAGTAGACAACCTCTTATAAGTAGAAAATTTTCTTTCGGCTATTTCTTGCCATTTGCCGAATAATAGTATAATGTATTGCCTTTTATACATGGGGTTTTGAATAGCAGGGACGCGAATGGAACTGATAAAGAAAATCAAGCAGGCCGAAGCACAGGCGCAAGAAATTATCGAGCAGGCCAAAGCCCAGGCAGCCACACAGGCCGAAGAAGCCCGGCAGCACCGCCGCCAGCTCCTGGAAAAGGCTGAGCAGCAAAGGAAAAAAGCCACCGAAGCCGCTGTCGCAAAAGCGCAGTCGCAAGGCCACACTGAAGTTGAAAATCTCAAAACGCAAGCCGAAAAGCAGCGCCAGGAATTGCGCGATAAAGCCGGTAGTAAAATGGCCACAGCGGCAGCGAGGATAACGGATTATTTGGGTTCCCATTCTGCGAAAACCTCGCAAAATGGGGCCCCCTCAAGAGGCTAACTATGGCCATTGTTCAAATGGCAAAAGTTATAATTGTCAGTCATCGCACGCAAGCTTCCGAGCTTCTGGAGGTATTGCAGCGTGAAGGTATTTGTCATATACTCAACGCAGATGAGGCAATGGTCAGCAGGGACTTCCCCGAGCTTGGCGCCTCAGCCGAACGCCCCAAAGACATTGAAGGGCTGTTAAATCGCCTGGAAAAGAGCATTACATTCCTCAAAAATTATGCCGCCGCCCAGAAGGGTCTCGCCGGCGTTCTTTCACCGCGCACCGTCATTGATGAGCAATCATATGACAAAGTTGTTTCAGACCGCCAAATTCTAAACATTATAGACCAGTGCGAGCAGCTCGAAGCCTCAATAGAAAAAGCAACCGGCCAAATTGAAAACCTGCACGGCACCCTGGAGACGCTCAGCCCATGGTCGTCTCTCGAAACCCCCGTAGAAGAGATTGGCCAGCTTCGCACAACTACCTGCTGGGCCGGATTGATACCGGGCCGGCAGTTTGAGCAGGTAGCCGAAAAAATCGGCGAGCTCGGCGGCGCAATTCAGCAAATAGCAGCAGCCCAAGACAGGTACGCCTGCCTTATTGGGTGCCTGAATGTTAGTGTCAATGACGTGCAAAAGCTGCTGCGCTCAGCCGAGTTTGAACCGGTTAACTTTGAATCGATGACCGGGACTATGGCAGAATTAATAAAGCAGCACGAAGAAAAGTTGAACAAAACAAGTAAGCAATTACAGGGCCGGTATGACGAGGCTGCGTCACTGTCTAAAAATCTGCTCAACCTCGAAATTCTACACGACCATTATGAAAATCTATTAGACAGGGAGCAGGCCAGGGATACTGCCCCGGCCACCGAACACACTGTCCTTCTGGAAGGCTGGGTCAAAAAAAAGGATTATGCTCGCCTGGAGAAAATAGTATCTGGGTTTGAGGCGTCGAGTTTGACAAGAATCGAACCGGGCGAAGGCGAAGAAATACCGGTTGAAATAGAGAACAAGAACATTATCCGGCCCTTTGAAGTGATAACCCGCCTTTACGGTATGCCACAGCACTTCGAGGTTGACCCGACCGTCTTTTTGGCACCATTTTTTGCCTTGTTCTTTGCATTGTGTTTGACCGACGCCGGCTATGGTCTCGTTATTATCGCTTTGATGATTTTCTTCATAAAGAAATTGCAGGGGGACAAGAAGCTGATGTGGATGCTCGGCATCTGCGCCGCCGCCACTGTTGTCGCTGGCGCTTTGTTCGGCGGATGGTTTGGTGATGCAGTGCAGCAGTTCGTACCTGCGTTGAAACCCTTACGAGATAAGATGATGTGGTTTGACCCGCTTGATAAGCCGATGACGTTCTTTTACCTGGCACTGGGACTTGGTTATTTCCAAATTATGACAGGGCTGACGATTGCTTTTGTCCACAACTTAAAGCAGAACAAATATATTGCAGCTCTCTGCGATCAGCTGACCTGGCTGGTTATGCTCAACTCGATTGTAATACTTTTATTCAGTAAGTTCGGGCTCGTCCCGGCTGAAGTTGGTAAGTCATTTGGGTTCCTTGCACTTATTCCTGCGGGTGTGATTTTACTGTTTAGCGAGCGCCAGGGCGGTTGGGCAGGCCGAATAGGTATGGGAATGTATAATTTGTTCAGCACAATATTTTATATGGGCGACGTGCTGAGCTACTTAAGATTGATGGCCCTGGGCATGGTTACAGCCGGCCTGGCTATGGCAATAAACGTTATTGCCAAGATTGCCCGCGAGATACCTTACGGCATAGGCATCCTTGCTATGATATTAGTCCTTGTCGGAGGACACGGATTTAACATAGCCATAAATGCCTTAGGTGCGTTTGTTCATACTTTGAGACTTCAATACGTGGAATTTTTCCCGAAGTTCCTGGCCGGTGGCGGCAAATCGTTCGAGCCCCTGAGCAAAAAGTATAAACACGTCTATATAGCGAAAAACGCAAAGTGAAAAATGTAAAACTTTTAATTCTTAGTTTTTTTAGTTGAGAAAGGCAGGTTAACAATGGATTACGGAATGATATTGGCTTTTGCTGCCGCAGGACTGGCGGCTCTACTGCCTGGTATCGGCTCGGCAATAGGTATCGGTATTGCCGGCAGAACCGCCGCAGGTGTGCTGAGCGAAAAGCCGGAGAGATACGGGCAGATGTTCATTATGGTAGTGCTGCCCGGAACACAGGGTTTTTACGGCTTTTTGGCAGCGTTCCTTGTAATGCTCAATCTCGGCTTCTTTGCCGAAGCTGTCCCGGAAAAAATGAGCTTGACCCTTGGCATACAAGTTTTGATGGCCTGTATGCCTATAATGTTTGCAGGTCTGGTAAGCGCTATCCTGCAGGGCAGAGTTTGCGCAGGCGGTATATTGATGGCAGCAAAAAAACCCGAAATGGCATTTAAGGCTGGCGTTGTTTACGCGGTTATGGTCGAAGTCTATGCGGTGCTTGGCCTGCTGGTAACAATGTTTATGCTGCTGTTCGGTATTAGTTGGCCGACGCCGCTGGCTTGATAGCTGAAACGCAATATGCGATACGCTCGCCTTCGGCGGAGCCTACGGCGTAGCCAGGAGATACAAGATTATGGAAGCAGAACAGGTGGTAGAAAAGATATTAGCCGACGCGAAGGCCGAGGCGGAAAAGATAAAAAAGCAGGCCCAGGACAAAGACGCTGCCGAGCAGGCCAAGCTCGACGCCCAACTCATCGAGTATAAAAAACAAACAGAGACTCTTGCTGAAAAGGCGGGAAAAGACGAAAAATCGCATATCCTCGCAGCGGCGAGGATGGATATTGCAAAGCAGTCTCTCGCCGAGAAAAGAAAGATACTTGATGAGGTCTTTGAACAGGCACGCCGGCAAACACAAAATTTGCCGGACAAGCAACATCACAAGCTTATAACGAAACTAATGCTCGAGGTGGTCGAAACCGGCGACGAAGAGATTGTAATTGATAAGAACGAAAACCGAATCGATAAGGAATTTATAAAGCAGATAAATCACAAGTTAGGTCCCGGTCACAAAGGTAATTTGAGTCTGTCCGACGAAAAACAGGACCTTGGAGGCGGCTTTATTTTAAGACGCGGCAAGATAAAAACCAATGTCTCTATCGAGGTGTTGTTGGACCAGGCTCGCAAGGAGCTGGAAATTGAATTAGCGAAAGAGCTGTTCTCGTAATGTCGAAGCGGAATACAGAACCATAAAAAGCACGAAATCCGAAACCCGAAACAATACCGAAACTTGTCTGACGACAGTCAAGATTCGAATGTCCAAATGTTCAAAACTTACTGTTTTGGTGATTTGAATTTTGGGAGCAGAGAGCGCTTGATTTGGGCTTAATCCTGAAAAATGCGTGACGTTGTTAAACAACCTATTGTGGATTTCTACACCTATCCGCCCGTTGGCGGTGACGACTGGCGATATATTTACCAGGCAGCCCAGGTACGCGTGCTTGAGATGCAGATGCTAAGCCCGGCGACCTTCCTGGATATGGCCAATGCCGAAAGTTTCGAGGCCGCCGCCGATTTGTTAACAGCGAGCGAATACGCCCTTCCGCCAGGCCTTGCAAGGAGTAGGCAGGCCCTTGCAGAGATGGAGAATATTTTGCGACTTCGAAGGTCAGCGGTGCGGGAGCTGTTTTCAGATTTTATGACCCGTCCGGCGGAGCCCGGCCGGAGCAGGATTGATGAGCCGATTGTCGAGCTGTTCAGGACGCGGGACGATTTTGCAAATCTCCGGCTGGCGGTCAGGCGAACAGTGACCGAAAGACCGTTGGGCACCGATTACAGTACTGACGGCAACGTTCCGCCCGAGCTGTTCGAGCAGATATTCGCTGAGGAAAGCGAGCCTGACGACAGGCCGGTATTTCCAGATTATGTCCAGCAAGCCGTAGAGCAGGCGATTCTGGCCTACTATCAAAACAAGGACATTCGCCGGATCGATTACACAATCGATAAATTCCAGGCTGAATATAATCTGAACAAAGCGCATGAACTGGAAAGCATCTTTCTGCTTGGACTGTTTAGGATACAGATTGATTTGACGAATATCCGCACAATGCTTCGGCTCAAGTTCACCGAATCCGAACAGCGCAACGTCTTTTTAGAGGGCGGCTTTATTGGGCCCGAGCGATTCAGACACGGCTTGGACCTTGGCTACGAAGCGCTTGGGCCGTTATTTTTTGTAACGCCTTATTACCGGGTTGTTGAAGCAGGCGCTAATTACCTGGCGTCGAATAAATCTTTTTTGAAAGCTGAGCAGCAGTGTGACGAATTCTTGACCGGGTTTCTAAAATCAACGATTCAGATTACTGTTGGGCCTCAGCCGATCATCGCTTTTTTGTTAATGAAGGAAAACGAAATCCGCACAGTCAGACTGATATTGACAGCCAAGAAAAACTTCCTCGATACGAAACTTATTCTGGACCGGCTGGCCAGATGAGCTATTTCGTCCAGACGCTCTGGAGTCGTTTTAAGATGTTAGCCCTATCTTGCTGAACAAAAGGGACAAGCAATGAGCATTATGAGAAACATTGATGAAAAACTAATGCGTTTGCTGACATACAACTTATGGTATCACGACCTGGACAATAGACCCCAAACAAAAATTGCTGTTATAGCCACCATTGTGGCGATACTGATCACAGTTTCTATGACAAGAATTGCCTTGCTGGGTTTGGTTCGATATATGGTTCCGATTGCAATAGTCATATGTTCTTTCGGGTGGCTGGATACCTTTTATCAGTGGCGATTATGGTATCGTTTGAGAAAACGCAAGATAAAGCATGAGGAATAACATTTACCAAACAAGTTCCAGTAACGTTTTGAACATTTCGTATTTGAATTTCGAATTTGTTTCGGATTTCGACCCGCCACCGGCGGGTATGGATCAGAACCCAGCGTTGCTGGGTCGAATTTCGGATTTATAGGGATTATGGAAGGTAAAATCGCAGTTTTGGGTGGTACTGACTTTGTGATGCCGTTCTCGGCTCTCGGGGTGGATACGTACGCAGTAGGCCTGACGGCCGGCGATGTGGACGAAAACGCGAGAAAGATAATCAGTGAGAAGTACGCGCTGGTTGTGGTTGCTGAAAACGTAGCCCCGCAGGCTGAGGAAGTTTTCGATGCGTATGAAGACTTGCCGACCCCGTGCATTGTGGTTGTACCGTTTACCACTGAGTCCGAGGGCCTTGCAACACAGGCCCTTGGAGAAGTCCTTAAAATGGCTACAGGCATAAACATTTTACAAAACAGTAAGAAGCCACAGATGAACACAGATTGATACGGAATTAAAGTAAGAGCAAAAAGAAAGAATATAAATCAGTGTAATCAGTGGCTAAAAACAAAAAAAGGTTTCGATAATGGATGAAGCAAAAGAAGGCAGAATAGTCAAAGTTGCAGGGCCTGTCGTTGTTGCAGAAGGTATGGCTGGTGCGCGAATGTACGACGTTGTTCGCGTGAGCAAACTGAACATCATAGGCGAAATCGTGGAACTCCGAGGCGATTTAGCGTCTATTCAGGTCTACGAAGAGACCACCGGCATAGGCCCCGGCGAACCTGTGGTTGATACCCAGAGGCCCTTGAGTGTTGAGTTGGGACCCGGCCTGATTGAAAGCATTTATGACGGCATCCAAAGGCCACTCAATTCACTTATGGAACTCGAGGGCGAATTTATGAGCAGGGGCAGTGCCCTGCCCGGCCTCAATAGAGAAAAGAAATGGCACTTTAAACCAACAATAGCCGAGGGAGCAAAGGTCAGCTCCGGAGACATTATAGGCGAGGTTCAGGAAACTACACTTGTTGTGCACAAGATTATGGTGCCGTTTCCGGTTGCCGGCACTATCCAAAAAATAGCCGAAGGCGATTACACCGTTGATGAGACTGTCGCCGTTTGCGTTACCGAAGATGCGACCGAGGTAGAGTTGAAACTGATGCAGCAGTGGCCCGTCCGCAATGCAAGGCAGATAACAAAGCGGTTTGCGCCAAATAGAGTTCTTGTTACCGGTCAGCGGGTTATTGACGCCTTCTTCCCAATCACCAAGGGTGGGACAGCCTGTGTGCCCGGGCCGTTTGGAACCGGTAAAACAGTCGTTCAGCACCAGTTAGCCAAATGGGTCGATGCAGAGATAGTGGTTTATGTCGGCTGCGGTGAGCGAGGCAATGAAATGACCGATGTTCTGACCGAGTTTCCGGAATTAAAGGACCCGCGCAGCGGCGAGCCCTTAATGCGACGCTCGGTACTTATCGCAAATACATCGAACATGCCCGTAGCAGCCAGAGAGGCCTCGGTCTATACCGGTATTACCATAGCTGAGTATTTCCGCGATATGGGTTATGTCGTGGCCTTGATGGCCGACAGCACGAGCCGATGGGCCGAAGCGATGCGAGAGATATCGACCCGTCTCGAAGAGATGCCCGCCGAGGAAGGTTACCCCGCGTATCTGGCGGCCCGAATTGCGGCGTTCTATGAAAGAGCCGGCCGAGTCCAGTGTACCGGCAGCCCCGAGCGCGAGGGGGCTCTATCGATTATCGGCGCGGTAAGCCCGCCGGGCGGCGATTTGTCCGATTCAGTTGTGCAGGCAACGCTGCACGTGGTCAAGGTGTTCTGGTCGCTCAAAGGCGAGCTTGCCTACCAGAGGCACTTCCCGGCCATTGATTGGCTCACCTCATATTCCTTCTATAAGCAATATCTCAAGGAGTGCTTCGAAGATAAGGACCAGGGGCAGGAAATGGAAGAGTTGATTGTCAAGGCAATGAGCCTGTTGGAGCAGGAGGCTGAGCTTCTTGAGATTGTTCGGCTCGTCGGTGCGGAGGCTTTGTCGCCACAAGATAGACTCGCGCTTGAGACGGCCAGGTCTATCCGCGAAGACTTCCTGCACCAGAACGCCTTTCACAAGGTTGACACCCACACTTCGATGGAAAAACAGTACGAAATGCTAAAAACCGTCCTGCACTTCAAGACCCAGGCCCTTGCTGCCATCGAGGCTGGAGTTGAAACCGCAGAAATCTTCAAGTTGACTGTCCGGGAAGAAATCGCAAGGGCAAAATACATCCCGCAGGATGACATAACCAAAATTCCCAAGATAAGGGAAACAATTGAAGAGCAGATGAAACAATTACAAACCACGACGGTGTAAACAAGGTCTTAAGGATAAGAAGAACGAAACCCAATAATCAATAGAAAATAATCAATTACGAGGGTTTGAAATGCTGGCTGTAAAAGAGTACCAAACAGTTACGAATATCTCCGGCCCGCTGATGCTGGTCGAGATGGTTGACGAGGCCAAATACGGGCACATTGTCGATATTGAGCTCGGTGACGGCTCGATACGTCACGGCCAAATCCTTCAGGTCGAGAACGACAAGGTGCTCGTCCAGGTCTTCGAGGGCACGCGTGGTATCGATGTCACCAGGAGCACCGTTCGGTTTTTAGCAAAGCCGCTGGAATTGGCCGTCTCGCCGGACATCTTAGGCAGAGTTTTCAGCGGGCTGGGCGAGCCGAAAGACGATGGCCCCGCCATCATTCCCGATAAACGTCTGGACATTAACAGCAAGCCGATTAACCCGTATGCCCGCAACTATCCGAACGAATTTATCCAGACCGGAATATCTTCAATTGACGGCTTGAATCCGCTCGTGCGAGGCCAGAAGCTGCCCATATTCTCAGGTGCCGGCCTGCCACACGACCAGATAACCGCTCAGATAGCCCGGCAGGCAACGATTCTCGCAGAGGGTGAAGATTTTGCTGTCGTTTTCGCCGCGATGGGAATCACATTCGAGGCGGCACAGTTCTTTATCGACGACCTGCATCAGACCGGGGCAATAGAACGTGCGGTGATGTTCGTAAACCTTGCAAATGACCCCGCGATTGAGCGGATAGCAACGCCGAGGTTCGCGCTCACCGCTGCTGAATATCTGGCCTACGAGCTGGATATGCACGTGCTGGTAATCTTGAATGATATGACCAACTACTGCGAGGCGCTTCGCGAAATCAGCGCAGCGAGAAAAGAGGTCCCCGGCCGAAGAGGGTATCCGGGTTATCTCTATACGGACCTGGCGACGGTTTATGAAAGGGCTGGCCGAATAAAAGGCAAGAAAGGCTCGATTACGATGGTGCCGGTATTGACAATGCCCGAAGATGACAAGACCCATCCCGTGCCGGACCTGACCGGCTATATTACCGAAGGCCAGATAATTCTGTCCCGTCCACTGCACAGAAAGGCGGTCTCGCCGCCCGTTGACGTCCTGCCCAGCCTGTCGCGACTTAAGGATAAGGGCATCGGCGAAGGCAAAACGCGCGAAGACCACGCCGACCTTTACAACCAGCTTTACGCCGCCTACGCCCGCGGCAAAGAATGTCAGGAGCTGGCAACAATTATGGGCGAAGCCGCCCTGTCGGAAGAAGACAAGAAATATATGGAATTTGCCAATAAGTTCGAGGACAGATACGTCTCGCAGGACTATTATGAGAACCGCTCGATTGAAACAACCCTCGACCTCGGCTGGGAACTCTTGAGCATGTTTGAAAATGTAGAACTAAAGCGTATCGATATCAAACTTATAGAAAAGTATATGCCGAAATTCCGAAAAAAGGAATCGTGACCAGTGACCCGTGTCTCGTGGCTCGTCTTAAAGACAAACGAATGAAAGTAAAAGATTATAAAGATTTGAAGGTTTGGCAAAAGGAAATTGAGATCGTAGATAAAATATACACAATAATTGCCAAGTTTCCCAAGGAAGAGGTATATGGTCTAGTCCTTCAGATGAGGAAAGCAGCCGTATCAATCCCATCAAACATAGCGGAAGGATTTGTAAGGCATCACTCCAAGGAATATAAACAGTTTTTGTATATATCATTGGGTTCATGTGCTGAGTTGGATACACAGCTCATTATTTCTAATAGAAGGAAGTACATAACGAAGGAAGAATTAGAAGAATTAACGGAAGATATAAACCATGAGTCCCGCATGCTTGTAAGCCTCATCAACAAAATCTGACGAGTCACGGGGCACGAGCGACGAACTACGAGCGACGAATTATGCTAACTACCGTTAACGCTACACGAATGGAGCTATTAAGGCTGCGTAAGCGCGTGGCGCTTGCCAGCCGGGGTCATCGTCTGCTCAGCGAAAAAAGAGATGAGATTTCCCGCCAGCTAATTCAGATTGCAAGGCAAATCCAGCCCTTGCGCAAGCGCGTTGAAGCCGAGCTTCTGGAGACGTGCCGGCGGTTCATGCTGGCCCGTGCGACGATGGAGCCGGAAGATATAAAGGCCGCCCTCGAGGTCCCCACGAAGAAGTTCAGCCTGGCCATCGAGTTCGCCCGTATAATGAACGTAAAGGTGCCGCATCTAACCAAAGAAATATCCGGCGAGATTATCTGTTACGGCTTCGCGACGACATCCGGCGAGATGGACGTCGCATTGTTAGCTTTAGAACGTGCTTTCGACCATTTGATTGAGTTGGCTGAGAAGGAAAAGCAGGCCCGCCTGCTGGCTATCGAGCTTCAGATGACCCGCAGAAGGGTCAACGTCTTGGAGCACGTTGTCATCCCAGAATTGCACGAGACTATCAAGTTCATTTTCGATAAATTAGCCGAAGCCGAACGCGACAACACCTCCCGCCTGATGAAAATCACCGATATCATCAGAGCGTGACTCGTATTTCGTGATGCGTATTGCGCATATCGTATTGCGTGAAGTCTTTCACTCCAAGATACGAGTTTTGCTCGTGAAGGAAGTGTGAATCGTGGCTCGTATTTTTTATCGCCGAAGGCGAGGGATGAGCCGGCCTGTGTGATTCATATACTGGCGGTATTCCTCCCCAAAATTCTCAAGCATCATCTCTTCCTCTCGTGGGATGCGTATTAGACACAAAGGAAGAAAAGTCACCAGCAACGCCAAACCGGCAAGCCAATTCTCTATTAACAAAGCCTGTGCAATCGCCCATAACCAGTGAGCTGAATACATCGGATGCCTCATATAGCGATATACACCGGCTGTTACAAGCGTGTGCCCTTCTCTTACCTTCAGTGTGGCCGACCAGTTACGGCCGAGGTCGGCGTGCGACCTCCATAGCAACAAAAGCGCCACGGCAAAAACAGCCGTGCCCACACAGCCCAGCCATCCCGGCAGGTCATAATCGGCAAAGTCAAGCCACGACGTAAACAGATAGAACAAAGGCGCTGCCAGTCCCACGCCGCCGGCGCTAATCAGCAAAATATCCAACACGCTCTTGCGCCTGTTTGCGGTTTTGTTGCCTCTGGCTCTGAATGTATATACCTTGCGTATCACCGAGCCTACAATAAAACCGGCAAGGAAAATAACTTCAAAAGTATTATCGATATTGAGCAATTTGGTCTGCCCCGGCGAATTTTATAATCAAATGCATTTCGTTCTTGTGAATCAATTTTACTATTGTAGCAGTCACCGTCAAACAGATTCGTATCTCGTGATGCGTATTGCGTATATCGTATTGCGTGAAGCGACATAAAAATCACATATTAGTTTCAGTAATGCATAGTCCAAAAAGAGCATATATGTAAAGCGCGTACGCGCTTTACGTATTCCATATTGTTATATTGAAAAGTTACAAAAATCTTTATTCCTTCGCGCTGTTCAGGACGGCGTCTGAACGGAGCGCAGCAGAGCCTGTGCCCGCGAAGGCGGGAACAATAATCGAATTGAAAGGCTTGTGCTCGCGTGGTACCCGCGAGAGCGGGTAGCGGGGGATTTTTCGTTCCAAAGCCAGGGCGAAAAACCACCCCAAAATATCGTTCCTGGCTTTTGCCAATAATTACCAAATTTATCTGGCTTAACATGCCGATAAGTGGTAAAAGGGTGGATATTACAGGGTTCAAGGAGTAAATATGGCATCTGATAAGCTAAGAATGTACAAAACGCCGAAATTCCGTAACCCTCGGCTATTAATGGGTTTCTCGGGCTGGATGGACGGCGGTGACATCTCGACAGGAACGGTAAAGTGCCTTATTGACAAGCTCGGCGCCGAAAAATTTGCCGATATCGACGCCGAGGGATTCTACATCTACAGCTTTCCCGGCTCAATGGAAATAACAGCATTATTTAGACCGCACACGAAGATAGAGAACGGCCTGATTAAATGGTTTGAGGCGCCGACAAATGCGTTTTACTGCAGCGAGGAAAACGATCTGATATTGTTCTTAGGCAAAGAACCTAATCTGCAGTGGGAAGAATTTGTCAAGTGTATCTTCTCGGTGTGTGCAGAATTTGGTGTCGAAATGATATATTTCATAGGCAGCGTTGCCGGCCTGGTGCCTCACACGCGCGAACCGAGACTCTTCTGCTCGGCTTCAAACACAAAACTCAAGGAAGCTTTCCAGCATTACGGCGTAAAATTCACCAACTACGAAGGTCCGGCCAGCATCGTTACTTACCTGACGACCAGTTGTAAGCAGCGGGATTTGAGTATGGTCAGTCTCGTTGCGACCATCCCCGCCTACGTACAGGGTAACAATCCGAAATGCATAGAGGCCGTAACAAGACGACTGGTGGGCATGTTGGGGATACAAGTAGAACTCGATGACCTGAGGACTATTAGCGATGAGTTTGAAAAGAAGTTGAGCGATATTGTGGAGGAGCAGCCGGAATTAGACAGCAACATTCACAAGCTGGAGGAGGACTACGACAACGAGATTTTCAATAGCGAGATGGGTGATTTGAAAAAGTGGCTCGAACAGCAAGGAATCAGAGTCGATTAGCAGCTATTCAAAATTTTCAGCACACGCTCGTAATGATGTATCGGCATTGCGAGGATGACACATCTATTTCCTGGGGTGAGTTTCTTTGGTACTTCCGTACGACATATTCAGCGTCTTGAAGACAAAGGCGTAAATGTCAGCCTGTTCGTCGATGACTTTGGATACCGGTTTGCCGGTGGCTTTTCGGATTTGGGCGGCCACATAGGGCCGTCCCTACTTAATTTATTTTTCTCTTCCTGAAGCTTCGCGAAGGGCCTTGAGAAATCCCGAGTGAACTTGGGACCCCAAACTTTGTGCCTTACCAACATCCTCCCACGCCTCGTCGTATTGGCCTTTATGGTAGTAGGTAATCGCCCGACTGTTGTAGGCACCGGCATACTCTGGGTTTATCGCAAGGGCTTCGTTCAGGTCTGAGATGGCCTGGTCATAAAAGCCTTTGTTGTCACAGGCCACTGCCCGATTGCAATAGGCGTCAGCATGCAGCGGGTCTATCTCAATGGCCCTGGTGCAATCCAGGATGACCTGGTCATGTTCGCCTTTCTTGTGATGGGCATTGGCCCGATTGTTGTAGGTGTCAGCATTTCCCGGGTCTATCTCGAGGGCTTTAGTAAAGTCTGAGATGGCCCGGTCATACTGGGCTTTGTTATAATAGGCTACCCCCCGATTGACGTAGGCTTCAGCATTGCCTGGGTTTATCTCAAGGGCCTTATTGAAGTCCTGGACGGCAAGGTCGTGCTCGCCTTTAGCGCCATAGGCAACCGCCCGATTGTAGTATGCATCAGCTAACCTTGGGTTTGTCTCAATGGCCTTGGTGAATTCTGAGATAGCCATGTCATATTCGCCTTTCCGGGCGTAGGCAATCCCGCGATCGTAGTGGTCAACGGATTTGTCTCTTTCTTTGTCTCTACATCCTACGAGGAATAGACAAAGAACCATGCCCGACCGCAGCAGTATCGTCTTAAACGTTTCTTTGTTCTGAACATGCATCATAACTAACCTGCCTTTCCTGTAGTTGTATACTATCAAATTTCCTTGTTTTCTTCATCACTGAAATGGGGAATCCGGGTTTAAAAAGACATTTAAAGCCCCGTCAGATACGAATTGGGCTAATTTGTGAAAATTTGTTGCAATTTTGAAGTTTGGTCGTTAGTATTCGGCTGAAATGAGCCCTGTTAGAGCGTCCTTGGGCCCAAGGACGCCGTTGGCGCCTGCGCCTGCGCGGGGGCGGGAGCCCAAATCCTACAGCGGGACGAGGTTGTAGAAAATGGCTGAGCCGAGCGAAAATAGTAATAAAGGCGACGATACCGCCGTCAGCAAGGTGGTGAGCAATTTTGCTGATAGCTTGAGCGACGAGCACCGTATGCTGGTAGTTCTCAAGGCACAATTGTACGACGGGACGTGGGAGCCGATGCTCGATGACCTGCGAAACCGCTTGGCGGATAAGCCGTATATATTTAAGCTGGCAGCTCGAATAGAAGACGACATCGAGCGGATCCAGGAAATGCAGAAATTCGAAGAGGAACATAATATCAATTTGACCGACTACGTTGAGCTGACGTAAGAAGGGGGTTCGGAACAAAAGAGAACACCGAATATCGAACAAGGAATATCGAAGGAAGGCAAAACAGAGACAAGTGAGGCTCTTGAGTGAAGGTGTAGTAAAGCGGCGATGAAAAGGTAAAGTTTTATTTTTTTGTGAGGGGTTATGAAAATGCTAAGAATGTCAAGATGCAGATTGGTCCTACCGGCGGTTTTTTTGGTTTTGTTCGCAGCAGCGAGGGCAATTGGAGCGGAAGGCAGTTCGCGGTGGCTTGTTTCGCCGGAGCTGCTCGAACACGCCAAGCTGGAAATGCTGTGGGAAAACGAGCTGCCTATTAAGAAGGCGGACAGTTTAGAGCGGCTGCTTATCCTCGGTAATCGTGTCTATGCACTTTCCGACCGCAATTTTATGATTTCCCTGGACACGGAAAAAGGAAATATAATATTCAGCAGGACTGTTGCGCCGGCTGGTTTTCCGATTGCGGGATTAAAGCTTTATGGTAATGAGCTTATATCGATAGGCGGCAGTAAGCTGGTTCAGATTGATGCGGCATCGGGGGTTGAACGCCGGACCGTGGATGTGGGCTTCGGTATAATCTGCCCTGCCTCGCGGAACAGCTCGTATTTTTATGTGGGCGGAGTCGGGAATCGTTTGCATGTGCTGCGAGTGGAGGATAATGTTCAAATCTTTGAGGTGGCTGCTGAGAACGAGTCTACGATTACTTCAATCACCGCCGATGAGAATTTCGTCATCTTTACTACCGATGTGGGTAACGTGATTAGCATCACGCCGAACAGGCCCAGGCGGCTGTGGCAATTTGACGCCGCCGGTGGTATTGCCGGGCCGATTGTCAAAGAGGGGATGTCATTGTTTTTTTCCAGCAAGGACACGAACGTTTACAGGGTTGATATAGTCGGCCTGCTCGGGGCGAGACTTGTGTGGAAGTTTCAGACGGCCGGAATGCTTGAGAAGGCGCCGCGTGTGACCGAAGAGGTCGTCTATCAGTATGTCCGCGGTAAGGGTGTGACGGCAATAAACAAAGAAAGCGGCAAATTCATGTGGTCGGTGCCGGGAGGTGACGATTTGTTGGCGGAAGCGAGAGGCAAAGCCTACGTGATTACAAAAAACAGGACGTTAGTGGTGATGGATAATGTCAGAGCCAAGAAGCTGTATTCAGTTAATTTTGCGGGAGTTTCGAGATACGCAGCCAATACGGCGGACTCAAGAATTTATATTGCCGATGAGCGCGGCCGGATTGCCTGTTTACAACCGGTTGAATAATTTCGCATTGCGTGATGCGTGATGCGTGATGCATATCGTGGAGAAGTGAAAAGCGCAAAAGCTACCCCGAGCATGGCGGGACTCTCGGTAACGTAAAAATCAAACCAAATTAAGAGATAGCGTATGGCTTAGGAAAATCTTTGAGAGAAAGGAGTTCAAATGGACGTGGAAATTAAGACGGCATTGGTAAGTGTTTCTGACAAGAGCGGTGTGGTTGACTTTGCCAAGAAGCTCAGCAAGATGAAAGTCAAGATAATCAGTACCGGCGGGACAGCTAAAAAACTGAGCGAGGCAGGTGTGAGCGTCGCTGGTATTGAGTCAGTCACAGGCTTTCCGGAAATGATGGACGGCAGAGTAAAAACACTTCATCCCAAGATACACGGCGCGCTGTTAGGACTTCGCGACAAAAACGAGCATACGGCGGCGATGAAGGAGCATAACATCGAGCCGATTGATTTGGTTTGTGTGAATCTGTACCCGTTTGAACAGACGATTGCCAAGGCCGATTGCACATTGGCCGAGGCGATTGAAAATATTGACATCGGCGGGCCGAGTATGATTCGCTCGGCTGCGAAGAACAATAAGTTCGTGACGGTCGTAACAAAACCCGACCAGTACGATAAGGTCATCGAAGAGATGCAGAAAAACGGCGGGGCTGTGAGCCAGGA
>Ga0114923_10001344_pt1 | contig 17126 bp, 16 predicted proteins | sample SumtaG_FD_89578 | JGI IMG/M metagenome (GOLD analysis project Ga0114923, IMG submission 89578) | Deep subsurface microbial communities from Indian Ocean to uncover new lineages of life (NeLLi) - Sumatra_00157 metaG | ecosystem: Environmental > Aquatic > Marine > Oceanic > Sediment | place: near...
AGCTATCGGGGAATACTGTTGTTACTTTACTTCAATCTTTAACCGATAGCGACAAAGTGGTTAATCACGCCAGCGGCGTGACTCTATCCCGCTAAAGCGGGACCTTCGGCCGACTTGGCAACTATCGGGGAATACTGAACGAATCTATATAACAAAAGCCCTTTGCGGTGTCAATTCCACGACATGCTTTTCTCTGCTTATTCCATTATGAATGCTGTCGCAACCCTGTCAATGTGTTAAAAAAAATCCTGCTTTCTTTACCTCCGAAATGACATTCAGAAATTACATGCTAAACTTTATTTCATACAATTCCAGTTTGTCTTTATCGCCGAACACAATAGAGGAGAACGCTATGAGGAGAACACTGATCCTAATGCTTGCCGTGGCCATGATCCTGACCTTTGCCGGCTTGAGTCTGGCGATCCATGCCGATGACCAGGAAGGCTATCAAGGGCGTGGAGGGTTGACCAACGGTGCCAACCTCTGGAAGTACATCACCAAGGAAGAACCCTACACCAAGTGGGCTCTGTGGCCGGGCACGGAAAAGATGTACAAGGGCACCGAACCCCACGGATTCTTCCTCACCACCTATGTTACGAGGGGGGCCAAAAAGGTCATCGAAAAGAAAAAGGGGAAGTTCACCCAGTCCAACATCATCGTCAAGGAAAATTACAAACCGGACAAGACCCTGGCGGCTATCACAGTCATGTATAAGGCCAAGGGCTACAACCCCGAAGCGGGCGACTGGTTTTGGGCCAAGTATAACCCTGACGGCAGTGTTGACAAAGAGGGCAAGGTCGAAGGCTGCATTAAGTGCCACTCAGCCAGGGCCGACAATGGCTGGGTCTATACGGGGGACATCAAGAAATAAGTTCAAGGCGACGAAAGTGTGTATCGACTTGGCGACCCTCCTTCGCGCAAGGCTACGGAGGGCAGGCTGGGCGAAAAAGCAAAATCTCAAACCAAAAGCTCGGTTACCATAAGAGCGATGATTTTTCACCACGGAGACACGGAGGAAAAGGAGAAGGGTCTAATCTTGGGTATAGCCCGGTTTCCACGAACGCGGCGTTTTTTACCACTGAGTTAAATGAGGACACCGAGAAAATCAAAACAGGGGTTAAAACGATCGTCATTTCGGGCGAAGCGACAGCGATGACCCGGAATCCAGCCTGGGTTGTCATTGCGAGCCCTACAATAGTTCAACTTCCTAATTCTTCCTCCCCCTGTTGAGGGGGGAGGATTGAGGTGGGGGTGACTGGTATTCGCCATGTGAAGCGATCCAGATCACTGTAAAATCGATCACAGCTTAAACGCAGAGGTTCGCAGAGGTAATCACAAGAAGCCATCGCAGAGTGCCGCAGAGAACGTTAAAAACAAGAAAATGGATATCTTTGAGATCTGAGGACTGAGATTTGAGATTTGAGATCATGTTCGTGCTAACGAATGACGAACGGGTGGTGAAAAAGAACTGAACCTTATAAAGTTTTTGCTTGATTTAACCCCGTGCAACCCTGCTCGCCGGGGCGTAGCTTAAGCGAAGACTGGTGTACGCCGTGGTGGATAAATCTCTTGAATTTTGGTAAGGCACTAATCGGCTGTGAAAAACCTGGTGCCATTTACAGGCACACATTCTCCGGACTGCTGACAATAGCTGCTCTGTGTCTCCTTGTACTTATTACGTTTCCAGGCCTTGTTGGAGCCCAAGGCAAGCGGAGAGGGCTGGAAACCCTGAATCCGTCCTTTCAGAAGAGCGTATTGAGAGGCTGGAGATACTTCCAAACCAGCTTTGCCGATGACGGGGTCGCCTGTGTTCACTGCCACAGGGATCATTCGGATATTGTCCCCTGGGCCGGGAGCTACCCCAAGGTGCAGATCTTCGACGGAACTCCCTACCGGGTAAAAACACTCGGGATGGTGATTATCGAGACCTTGGACACGCACACCGATCTGGAACCCAGCCAAAGGGGAGAAATGGCTGAAGATCTTCTGGCCTATATCGCCTGGTGGGGAGACGGTCAGCCATCTGCGCCGGGAATCTCCGTCAACGGGATGACGCCCGAGGAGGATTTAGCCGAACTCAGAGAGGCCGTCAGCCGAGGCCGATCTCTCTTCAATCGGAGAGAACCCACCTCATGTATCAACTGTCATACTGCTGGAGACCAGCACGACAATTACCGCAAATCGCTTAAGGATGTTTTTCTGGGGTTTCCGCGGTCCGACGGAACAGGAGAAAGAACTGTCTCCCTGGACGCATATTTGCTGAACCATTACAGAAGCCAGGGAGTTGTCATGAGTGGAGGGAGTATAACGGACATAGCCGCCTATCTCGCCGACCTGTCCCGTGGAAAACTCCAGAGGCCTGGAACGCGACAAACTGGTGGGAACCTCACCCCATGACCCGTGATCTCCAACCATGTTCTGTATTAAGTAGAGCAGGGTGGCGATCCACTTCACTGGTCCTTATGCTTGTTCTCTTAATTTCTTCCCAGGGGGTTCATGCCGATGACACCCTCATCAGTGGGACTGTCAGAGCCGCGGAGGGCGGATCGCTGAATGGCTTGGTTATGATCGAGAAAGGACGCCTTTACGGCAAGAAATTCAGGTATGGAGGCCTCATAAGGAACGGGATATTTTCCGTCAAGGTAGACGGTGGGGGATCCTACGGTCTGCATCTGTTCGCTACCGGTTACGTCTATTTTCCCCTTGGCCTCCAGGTTGAAGGCGGAAAGGACAACAGGGGGCAGTATAAACTTCCACCCAACCCGGCCAGGGCAATGGCCCCGGTCATCAAGGAGGTAGGCTTTAGTTCAGATTCCAAAGCCACCAGGATCACCTTGTCGGTATCTGACCCCAACCACGATCTCAGCCACCAGGTACTCGCTCTGAACGTCTCAACCGGGGAAGGCTTCAGAATGAGCCCTCCCGGATTCGTGCTCCCCTTCACCAAAATCTACCCGGAAGGCATTTACACCCTTTATTCTAGCCAATCTGAAGAGTTCGATCCCTTAAACTGGTATTTCGTCGCCGCGGACAACAAGTGCTACAACTCCCCCGTGCTGGGCAGTCCCTTTTCACCGGATGGGGTCGTACTCGCAAAGACAGTTAGAAGCGGGTCAGATGGCAGCCCCTCGGGACCCGACAGCGAAGTGAACACTGAGGGATTGACCGTTTCAGGGCTTACGGTCTTCACCAACAACTGTTCCATGTGTCATCTTGCAGAAAGCAAAAAGACCAAGGTGGGGCCTGGCCTTAAAGGACTTTACAACCTGGGAAAAACCCCCGCCCGGGGTAAGCCCGTAACTGATGAAGTAATAAGAAAGCAGATCCTTGAAGGCGGTATCGACATGCCCCCTTATTCTCACCTTACGGAAAAAGAAGTCTCAGCGGTGGTGGAGTATTTGAAGACACTGTAACAGCAGGTTCAAAGTTAAGGGACAAAGGGGAAAGGTTTATTCTCCCCTTATCTCTTATCTCCTATCACTTATCCCTTCCCTTTTCCCTTTAACTATTTACCTTTTCCCTGCTTTTCCCCCTTCTTCCCTTTTCCCTGCGAATCGTTCAAAATCCAGCATGAAATCAAACTGATCAAACTCCGGGTAGGAGGGAACCATGGCCGGCTGGATCATTCTGGGCGTCATCGTCCTCGTAGGCATTTGGATTATCGCAATTTTCAACAAACTGGTGAAGAATCGAAACCTCGTGCTTGAAGGCTGGAGCGGTATCGATGTGCAGCTTAAACGCCGTTACGATCTGATCCCCAACCTGGTCGAGACTGTGAAAGGGTACGCCGGTCATGAGAAAGAAGTCCTGGAAAAAGTTGTTGAGCTCAGGAACTCAGCGGCCCAGGCTCAGACGGCCAGTGAAAAGGCCCCTCTCGAGAACATGCTCACCCAGACTCTGCGCCAGCTGTTCGCGCTGGCAGAGGCCTATCCCGACCTTAAAGCCAACCAGAACTTTCTGGACCTGCAAGGGCAGTTGGCGGAGATCGAGGAACAGATCCAGTTCGCCCGGCGCTACTACAATGGAACAGCACGAGACATGAACATTCTTGTCCAGTCGTTCCCCTCAAACCTCATCGCCAGATCTTTCAGTTTCAACGAGGCTGATTACTTCGAGATCGAGCTTGCCACCGAACGGGAGACTCCCAAGGTGCAGTTTTAATGATCAGGAAAAAATATCTCGCGATTGTATTGCCCCTGATCGCTCTGATCCTCCTTGCCAGCACCACCCACGCCGTCGAGGAGATCCTGGATTGGCACAGCGAAATCACTGTCCATCAGGACAGCTCTATGACTGTGACCGAAACTATTCGGGTCAGAGCCGAAGGGAACAGAATCAAAAGGGGGATCTACAGGGATTTTCCAACAACCTACCGGGACCGGGCCGGTAACAAGGTCAAGATCCACTTTGATATCCAATCCATCGGACGTGACGGCAGTCCTGAGCCCTACAACACAGAGAATCTCAGCAACGGAGTGCGTATATACATTGGCAAAAGCTCCGTGTTCCTGAAGCCTGGTGAATACACCTATTACATCACCTACTCTACCGATCGGCAGCTCGGCTACTATAAAAACCATGACGAGCTTTACTGGAACGTCACAGGCAACGGTTGGGAGATGCCCATTCTCAAGGCCACGGCTTCCGTAACTCTGCCTTCCACAGTTCCGTCAAGTACTCTGAAGATGGCAGGGTACCTCGGTCTTCGGGGAAGCACGGAGCAGAATGTCACCTGGAACGTCAACGACGCGGGTCAGGTTGTCTACACCAGCGGCCGTCTCCTGAATTCCCGGGAGGGTCTCACCATCGTCCTGGGATGGCCCAAAGGACACGTTGCCCAACCTGCGCGTGGTTACAGAATATCTGTTTTTTTCTCAGACAACTGGCCTCTTGTGTTCGGACTCATCGGGCTGGTGATGGCTCTTATCTATTACTTGTGGGCCTGGAGCAAAGTCGGGAGAGACCCGGATAAGGGAACCGTAATCCCCAGGTTCGAACCACCTGACAAACTGTCCCCCGCCGCCATGCGCTATATCATGGAAATGGGTTTTGACAACAAGGCCTTCGCGTCGGCCGTGATCAGCCTAGCTGTCAAAGGGTACCTCACTATCAGCGAGGAGGACAAAGTCTTCGGTCTTTCCACTACCTATACGTTAAGGAGAGCCGGGGAGGGACCAAGGACGGCTCTGACCAGAGGCGAACAAAAACTGGTGAAAAAACTATTCCCCGGAAATGCGAAAACGCTCAAGCTGGAGAGCAAAAACCACAAGAAGGTGTCAGGAGCTATAGACGCACTCAAGAACATGCTGAAGGAAGAGTATCACCGGTCTACTTTCGTCAACAACAGCGGGTACATGGCGCCCGGCGTACTCCTTTCCATCGCCTCTGTGCTTGCCACCGGCCTGGCAGCGGGTCCACTCGTCGCCCCGCTCTTTTTCAGCATCCTGTGGCTCTTCCCTTGGACCGCTGCGACGCTCTTTCTCTGGGTGTCGAGAAAATATTTCATGGCGTTTGTTTTCTCCTTTTTCCTTGTTGTTGCGACGGTAGTCTTTATAAAAATCACCTCCATATTTTTTGTTGTGGTCCTTATTCTTATCGTAGGGGGTAACCTGCTATTTTACATCCTGCTCAAGGCACCGACAAAGCTGGGACGCAGGATCATGGACAGGATCGAGGGGTTTAAAATGTACCTCTCCACCGCAGAGGAACACCGTCTGGAAATGCTCCACCCCCCGGATAAAACACCCGAGCTGTTCGAGAGGTATCTACCCTATGCGCTGGCCCTGGAGGTGGACCAGGAGTGGTCCGAGAAGTTCGCCAGTGTGCTGTACCGGGCCGCTGCAAACGAGGGGTATTCTCCGCACTGGTACCACGGCCACCACTGGGACAGCATGCACACAGGCCGTTTCGCTTCCGATCTGGGTTCCTCCCTTTCATCGGCGATCTCGTCTGCTTCCACTGCCCCGGGGTCTTCCTCCGGTTTTGGCGGCGGGGGTAGTTCAGGTGGTGGCGGCGGTGGGGGGGGAGGAGGAGGTTGGTAAAACGCGCACTCGCTTTTTACCAACAGTCCAATGTCCATCCGCCTTCGCCAAGGCTAGGGCGGACAAGATGTCCAAAGTCCAAAGGGAAGAACGAAAAAACAGTTTCAACCAATTTCAAATATTTATGAAAATTACAGCGACCATGCTCATGCTGCTCCTGTTACCGGTTCTGACCATGGCGAACGAGATTTTTACTCCCGATCATACTCAGGAAAGTGGTTCCCACCTTCCTGAGTGTCCCGACAGCCCTAACTGCGTGTCGAGCAAGGCTCAAGATCCTGCAAAGCGGGTCGAGTCGTTCCCTTTGAGAGGTACCCCGTCCGAATCGTTGAGGCGGCTTGAAGAGATCATCCATGCCATGCCGCGAGCAACAATCGCTGCCAGTTCACCAGGCAGGATCCAGGCGGAGTTTCGCTCAATCCTCGGCTTTGTGGACGACATCCTGTTTCAGGTGGCCCCTGACGGGAAGGTGATCCATGTACGGTCCGCGGCGCGCACGGGGCACTGGGACCTGGGTGTGAACCGAAAGCGGGTGGAAAGGATAAGGAAGCAATACGTGGGTTCTGGAAAGGAACAGTTCTGAGGGCGAAGGGAGGGTGGGCAGTGCGGAGTGCGTCTGGTTTGGCTCGTCAGGTGCGGAGTGCGGAAAAATAGTTTGACGGGGCGACATAACGATTGAGGGACTTGGTGAAAGGGCCGATTTCTATAAAAGCAGCAAAAGCATTGATATTGTATTTTGGATCTTAACTAATTTGAGATCTGAGATTGGATTCTTGAATCTTTAGCCTTTGGACCAAAAAGAAGCCCGGCTTGCGCCGGGCTCTTACGATTTGTCGTTACTTCCCCCTATCCCGCTTTCTCAACGTTCTCGGCCTGGGGGCCCTTTGGCCCATCTACAATGTCGAAGGTAACCCTCTCCCCCTCCTGAAGAGTCTTAAAACCCTCATCCTTTATGGCCGAGAAGTGAACAAAGACATCAGGGCCATCGTCCTGCTGTATGAAACCAAAACCTTTTGCCTCGTTAAACCACTTTACTGAACCTTCCGCCATTTCCATACTCCTTTAATTCGCTGTGGTGTTGTTGATAGGGTCGCAAAAAGTCCATTCGCGGCTTTTTGCTCAAAGGAAGCGGAAAATGTCATTTTCGCTTTCCTTACAAATCAATGACTCACACCACCAGACATTGAATTGGGCGCCCCACTCAGGGCGCAATAATGACTTTTTCCAAAGTCATCACTGTTCCGATGGACCCCTTCCACCGGCTAAAGAACAAAAAAGCACAGTCGTCACGACTGTGCTTACCGCTCCCATCAACTAAGTGTGAATTCCCCACATAACAAGTCCTTGTATTCCCTTCAAATTGATTAGCATAGTTGCCGAGGGAACTCAAGAGGCAAGCTTTCTCCCTCCCACCCCTGCTTATCGATATCCAATACCTTCAATGTCGGCGCACATTGGTGTTAAAAAATTTGACACAAAGGTGTTTATAGTGCTACGAATTTAATATTCTGTAGCACTAGGCTTGTCGGGAGACCTGTATGCACATGGCGGACGCCCTGATATCCCCCGCTGTAGGTGGTACTGCATGGGCCGCCACAGCAGGACTCATTGGATATTCATCCCGCAAACTCAGGGACGGGATGGATTATCGCAGAATACCTCTTATGGCTGTTCTGGGAGCTTTTATCTTCGCTGCCCAGATGATCAATTTCACCATTCCGGCGACAGGATCCAGCGGTCACCTTGGAGGAGGGTTGATCCTTGCCATTCTCCTGGGTCCCTACGCCGGTTTTCTAACACTCGCCTCAGTCCTTATTATTCAGGCTCTTTTTTTCGCTGATGGAGGTCTGCTTGCTCTTGGGAGCAATATCTTCAACCTCGGTTTTTTCACATGCTTCGTAGTCTATCCTATTTTATATCGAAAGATAGCCGGCAATCATCACAGAAAATGGTTGATCGTGACCGGCGCCATGATCGGTGCGGTCGCAGGGCTTCAGTTCGGGTCCCTGGCTGTGGTTACCCAGACCTTCCTTTCCGGTATCTCAGAACTTCCCTTCCGCACCTTTGTCCTCGTTATGCAGCCGATCCATCTGGCAATCGGCCTTGTGGAAGGACTTGCAACGGTCGCTGTGATTCTTTTCGTACTGAAAGCACGACCGGAAATTCTGAAGGGTCCTATCCCTGTAGCCCCACGGGTAAAGCCACTTTCCTTAAAGAACCTGACCATCGGTTTTCTTTTCGCCACCCTTGTTATTGCCACCGGTTTGAGCTGGTTTTCCTCAAAACATCCCGATGGACTTGAGTGGTCGGTGCTTCGCGTGATCGGGACCGGAGAGATCCTAGAGTCCCAAGGGAAAATACATCGTTCCCTCGCAGATCTTCAGGAAAAGACCGCCATTTTACCAGGCTACCGCCTCGATAGAGAGACTAAGCTGGACGAAACCGACATCAGCGGAGAATCGACCGCTGGGCCATCTGCCGACATGGGCACTTCTCTTCCTGGACTTGTGGGTGGAGTGCTTACACTGCTTCTCGCCGGTGTAGCCTGGCTGTTCCTCAAACAGCATCATAGCCGGACCTTGACGAAGGACAAAATCCACACTGCTTCCGTTGGAAGTGACCGCCGGTGAATAGCCTCAGAGCGAAGGTGACACCTGGGAGCCTGTCGGAATAGCCATGGGTAAACTCGAGCATCAATTTTACGAGATCGGACATCTGGACACCCTTGCCGGCCAGGATACCGCTGTCCACCGTCTGGACCCCCGAGCTAAACTCATCACCACGGTGGTTTTTATCGTCACTATCGTATCCTTCGGTAAATACCAGATATCCGCACTCATCCCTTTTGTTCTCTATCCGTTATTTCTCCTCGCTGCCGGTAACCTTCCTCTGCCATTCATCTTGAAAAAGATCCTCCTGGTTTCCCCCTTTGCCGTTCTGGTGGGAATTTTTAACCCCATGCTGGACCAGGACGCTATCATGATGATCGGCAGCCTGCCTGTCACCGGCGGCTGGGTATCCTTCGCTTCCATTCTCGTCCGTTTCACGCTGACTGTCGGGGCCGCCTTGACCCTCGTAGCGGTAACCGGATTTAACGCTGTGTGCATGGCTCTGGAAAAACTGGGAGCACCCCGTATTTTCGCCTTACAGCTTCTTTTTCTCTACCGCTACCTTTTTGTGCTTGTAGATGAGGCAGCGCGCATGGTCCGGGCACGTTCTCTCAGGGTGTTCAACGGAAAAGGAATGAATATTACCGCTTATGGTTCCCTGCTGGGGCACTTGCTTCTTCGCACCTTAAACCGCGCCCAGAGAATTCACTCCGCGATGTGGTGCCGGGGTTTTGACGGTAACATCCGGGTCATGAGGCCCCTGTCCTTCGGGCGAACCGAATATATTTTCATGGCAGGATGGATCTCACTTTTTATCGTCTGGCGCCTTATTAATCTCCCCTTTTGGCTGGGGACAACTGTTTTGGGGTTCATAGGATGAGCCATCACATTGTCGAAGCACAGGATCTTCACTTTACATATCCGGACGGTACCAAGGTGCTGCGCGGAATCTCCTTCCTCATCACTCACGGAGAATCGGTGGCCATTGTAGGGGCAAACGGAGCGGGCAAATCCACCTTGCTTCTCCATCTCAACGGGTACCTGACCTCGACGACCGGAGTCATTCGCATCGGCGACAGCCGGCTCTTACCGGAGAACCTCAAACAGGTGCGGCGCGCTGTCGGACTCGTGTTCCAGGATCCAGACGACCAGCTTTTCATGCCGACCGTCTTTGACGACGTCGCTTTCGGCCCCCTCAACATGGGCCTGTCCGCAGCTGAGGTCCAAACCAGGGTCAGAACTGCACTGGAAACAGTAGGCGCCTGGCACCTTCACGACCGGCCTCCTTACAGACTGTCTGGTGGGGAGAAGCGCTCCGTAGCCATAGCAACAGTGCTTTCCATGTCGCCGGACATCCTTGTCATGGATGAACCATCTTCCAACCTTGATCCGAAATCCCGGCGGGGGCTTATCGATCTTCTGAAGGGATTTACGCACACGAAGATCATCGCCACGCACGACCTTGACATGGTCATGGACCTGTGCCGGCGAACCCTCGTCATCCGTGAGGGGAAGATCATCGCCGACGGTCCCACCGGGGAGATCATGCACAACGAAGAACTGCTGGCCTCAAGCAACCTGGAAAAACCCCTCGGGTTAAGACCCTGTCATATCTGCGCGGAGGGGATTCAGAAAGGCACGGGAGGCGGAGACACGGTAACACGGTGACGCGGAGGGAACCTGGAACTTGGAACATAAAACCAGGAACCTGAGCAAAGCGAGTATCTGAGATCTGCGATTTGAGATCATTTCCCGGATGAGCCTCTTCTACGCCAAGCTGACACCAGCCTTTCCGGCCCTGGTTTATCCCAATGTTGATGACTTCGCAAAAAACCATCAATGCGCCCCGGGTGGGGCGCCCAGATCAATGACCGTTAATTAAAGTCATTGATCTGTGAAGAAAGCGGAAATGACACTTTTCGCTTTTAAGTAGAGCAAAAAGCCACGAATGGACTTTTTGCGACCCTATCAAAGTTGACAGGAATCGTGTCTATGGTAATTTTCGGATCGGGAAACTTTCATGGGGTTTGAGGGAAACCGCCTGACACGGTAACGTGGGGATGGGTGGCATGGGGGCGTGGGAGTAGGGGAGCATGGGAGAGAATACTCTGCCATTTAAGGCAGAACGCAGTGATGGTCCGAAATCCAGCCGTGTTTGTCATCGCGAGCCGTTATCTGAGCGAAGCGATCTCAGATCCAAATAACAACAGTAAAGGCGGCCTCACACAGAAACTCAGAGCAAACCTTGGATATTGGATATTGGATCTGGAATCTGGAATTTAGCTCAATGGGAGGTAATTAAATGACGTCACCAGGGATCGAGGCAGCCAGCCTCAGGATGGAGTTCGGTCGCATTGTTGCGGTTGATGATATCTCTTTTTCTGTCCAGACCGGGGAGGTCCTCGGTTTTCTTGGACCCAACGGCGCCGGTAAAACAACTACAATGAGAATACTTACCGGTTTTCTGAGGCCAGCGAAGGGGGATGTCCTCATATGCGGTATCAACATGCTCGAAAAACCAGTAAAAGCAAAAGCTCAGATCGGTTACCTGCCCGAGGGAGCTCCCCTTTATCCTGAACTGACTCCGGCCACGTTCCTTAGATTCACTGGGCAAGCCAGGGGCCTGAGTGGCAAGGACCTTGAGGACCGCATGGCTGAAACGGCTGACCAGGTGCATCTCAGGGAGGTCTGGAACCAGTCCATCGAAACCCTTTCAAAAGGTTATAAACGCCGGCTCGGTCTTGCACAGGCGATCCTTCACAACCCGGGTGTCCTCATTCTCGACGAACCGACCGATGGCCTCGATCCCAACCAGAAACAGGAAGTGAGACAGCTTGTAAAGGAGATGGCCCAATCCAAGGCTATCATCATATCCACGCATATCCTGGAGGAAGTACACGCAGTCTGTACCCGCGCTGTGATCCTTTCACGCGGTCGTATCGTAGCTGACGGAACTCCTGGAGAACTGGAAAACATGGCTTCGGATCACAACGCCGTCAGCATACTCCTGGCATCGACGGGAGCATCCCAATTCGCCGAAAAGCTCGAGAATATCACTTCAGTCAGGACTGTGAAAGTAACACCTGAAGGCGAGGGGCGATGCCTCATCCAGGCTTTCCCCTCCAGGGGCAGTGCAATTTTGACCCAGGTCACGGATCTCATCAGGGAACAGGACATCAGCATTCTAGAACTCAGGCAGGAACCGGGGCGGCTCGACGAGGTGTTCCGAAACCTCACCATCCCGAAAACGGAATCTGCTCACGGAGGTCAGGCATGAACATCAGCGCCATATACAGACGGGAAATGAGGAGCTATTTCTCGACCCCGCTGGCCTATGTCTTTATCGTTATCTTCCTCATGCTGGCAGGTATTTTCACTTTCTATTTGGGCGGTTTTTTCCCCCGCGCCCAGGCAGACCTGGAGCCTTTCTTCACCTGGCATCCCTGGCTCTACCTGTTCCTTGCCCCGGCACTAGGCATGCGGCTTTGGGCCGAGGAAAAAAAAACGGGCACCTTCGAACTCCTCATGACGCTCCCTGTGTCCGTAGGTGACGCGGTCCTGGCAAAATTCCTGGCCGCGTGGTCCATGATGGGGATCTCTCTTGCCCTCACCTTCCCCATCTGGATCACAGTCAATGTGCTTGGGAATCCTGATAACGGGGTGATCGTTGCAGGTTACTTCGGAAGCCTGCTCATGTCAGGCGCTTACCTGGCTGTGTCAGCCTGTGTCTCATCCACTACACGTAACCAGGTGATCGCTTTCGTGGTGTCGATCGCTGGGTGCTTTACCTTTCTGCTCCTGGGCTTTCCCCTCATTCTGGACCTCTTCAGGCCGTGGCTTCCGAGTGCTGCCATCAACTTCATCGCCACGCTGGGGTTCCTTCAGCACTACGAATCCATCGTAAGAGGGGTCGTGGACGCAAGGGACGTTCTTTATTTCATCACCTTCATCGGCCTTTGGCTCTACGCTGGAGCCTGGTCTGTGGATCATCACCGTAGTTAGGAATCTGAACGACGATCCATGCAGATTCCTAACTCTTATTTTTCCGACGAGCGGTTTAGTCCATAAAGGCAATATTTTTAGGGTGTTGAGTGCCTCACCACCGTGATTGACCGGTTGAGTAACCGAGTTTGATAGGGTCGCCAAAAATTCATTCGTGGTTTTTTGCTCCTCGGAAAGCGAAAAGCGTGGTTTTCGCTTTCCTTACAACTTGATGACTTTTTGCGAAGTCATCAAGTTTCAAAGAAGAAGCTCATATAATATTGTTACGAAAGAAATTCTGCAGCGAATTGGAGTTTTTCTGATTCGCTGCCAGGGGAATAAAAATGGATCGAAGAACCTTTTTCTCGCCGGTAGGTCTCCTGGCTGCAGTAGTCCTGTTTGTTGCCATCAACCTGGCAGCCGGTCCGGTTCTGCGTTGGGCCCGTATCGACCTGACCCAGGGAGACCTCCACAGCCTCTCGGAGGGAACCATCAACATCCTTCAGGAACTGGAAAGCACCATCACCTTGAAGCTGTTCTGGTCCGATGACGCTGCCGGAGACCTTCCTGGACTGAAAGTTTTCGCAAGGAGAGTAAAGGAGACTCTGGAAGAATACGAAACCCGGGCCGGAGGAAAGATCCAATTCTCTGCCATCGACCCGAAACCTTTTTCCGAAGAGGAGGATGAGGCTGTTGGGTTCGGACTTCAGGGTGTCAACGTTCAGGGTGGAACCGACAATCTCTACTTCGGGCTGGCAGCAACAGCTGAAGATGGGCGCAGCCTCATAATACCTTTCATACAGGCCGACAGAGAGGTCTTTCTGGAGTACGATATCAGCCAGATGATCCACACGCTGGCCAATCCTGAAAAGATCAAGGTTGGCCTGCTCAGCGCCCTGCCCATTGCGGGAGGTCCTACCCCGGAAAACTACTTCCAGACACAGGTGCCATGGATGATCTCTGATCAACTGAACCGTCAGTTCGAGGTGGAGGTCATCCTTAGTGAGAGGGTCATACCGGAAGATGTCGATGTCCTCATGGTGGTCCATCCCCACGACCTCGCAGATAGCGCACTATATGCAGTAGACCAATTTGTGCTCACGGGGGGCCGGGCTCTCATTTTCGCCGATCCGGTGAGTGAATTCACATCCGCCGGCAGCCCGGGCGCAGGAGTTTCCAGCGAGGGTACAGCTGACGCCTTACTGGCAACGTGGGGCGTGAAAATGGAGCCTGGCAAGGTTGTGGGTGACATGACTGCTTCCCAGAGAGTTTCCTACATGGACGACAACCGCACCAAAACAGTCAATTACCTGCCGTGGATCACCCTCAGGGAGGACCTCATTAACAGGGAAGAGGTGACGACAGCTCAACTCGACAACCTGAACCTCGCAAGCGCAGGATCCCTGTTACAGACTGAGGATGCCCGGACAAGCCTGGTCCCCCTCCTGTACTCGAGCACACGCTCCATGCTTATCGACGGCGCCAAGGTCGCCTTCAGGCCCGATCCGGCTAAACTCATGTCGGAGTTCTCTCCTTCGGGAGTTTCCTTCACCCTCGCTGCAAGGATTAGCGGGCCGGCGACAACAGCGTTCCCCGACGGGCCGCCGTTTATTGGTGGTACGGATGAAGAGGAGAAAAAAGAACTCGGCGAACACCTTACTGATTCCAAAGAGGGCATTAACATCTTTATCATTGCTGACAGTGACATGCTCCAGGACCGCTTCTGGGTGGAGATCCAGAACTTCTTCGGCCAGAGGCTCGCCATGCCAACGGCCAACAACGCCGACCTGGTCATCAACCTCCTGGATCAACTCGGCGGCAGTTCTGACCTCATCGGGATCCGCAGCCGCCCTTCCACCTTCCGCCCCTTCGAACTGTTTAATCGTGTTTCCCAGGAAGCGGAATTGAAGTACAGGGTCAAGGAACAGGAGATCGTATCCCGGCTTGAGGCGGCGGAAAAAAAGCTCAATGAGCTTCAGGCCCGAAGGCAGGATCCGGAATCTCCTGAAATGACGCCTCAGCAGGAAGAGGAACTGGAGAACTTCCGTGAGGAGAGAGTGAAGGTCCGCAGGGAGCTTCGAGATGTGCAGTTCGAGCTGCGGAGGGATATTGAAAGGCTGCAGGTCTGGATAAAGTTCATCAATATAGGCCTTGTACCGCTATTGCTGGTCGTAATAGTTGCGGGGATGTGGGCGGTGCGGAGGAGGAAATCCGCAGAAGGTACATAAGAGGGGGAGTGGGTGTAAAACCTTGGAACCTGGAGTTTCTATTCTGCGTCCTGCGTTCTGCGTCCCATGTTATTTCCCTATTCCATATTCACCATTCCAGATTTCTTGAAATCTGAGACCTAATTTTCTGAGGCATTGATCCAGAAAATTAGATCACCCAACCATCAGCAGGTCGATCATGGTCAGGTCGGCTATGACCAGTCCCTTTTCATCCGTTACCGGGATTTCATCCACGTTCGCGGCTACCATGCGTTCCAGCACCTCCTCCACCTCATCGTCCATCCCGGCAGAGAAGGTCCCCTCTGTCATGAGATCTCCCGCGGTCGAACAGGTGATGAGCCCCATAACATGTCTCGGGTTCAAACTCGACCCATGGCTACCGGCAAAAACATACATGACCAGGCGGCCGAGGGTAATGTTTCCCAAAAGATGGTTTTCCTCGTCCACTACGTAAAGTTGGCGGCTGTGCCGGTGCCACTCCATGGCCTTGGGTAATTCGGCGATGGGAGTGTCCTGTTTGACCAACGGCACCTGCCGATTCTTGTGCCGGGCAACGACGTCGCGCATCCGCATCGGTTCACTACGCTTGGTTCTACGGCCCCGGGAACTCATCAATCTCCTCCTGTACTGTTAGCCTCTCCCGACTTGATCAAAGCTGTCTTGACGAGAAGAGGGGAGATCAGTTCATTGATAACGACAGAAGCCAAGATCGCATTGACCATGATCCTGGCAGCGGACACATCACCCACATACTCCTTGGCAGCCAGAACGAGGCCTATGGAAACTCCTGCCTGCGGAAGAAGTCCAAAGGGAAGGTACTTTCTCACAACCGTCGGGGCCGCTGATATGACACCGCCGAGATAGGAACCTCCCAGCTTACCGACGGTCCTCATTGTGATGATCACCACAGTGAGAGTTCCGGCCGCCGCCAAGGCACCTATCTGCAGGTGCGCACCCGCGAGAACAAAGAACATAGCGAAGAGAGGCTCCTCTACTTTATCTACTACTTCAAACCACGGCTCCGGCTGTTTCATGGTGTTGACCAGGACAAGTCCCAGCATCATGCATGCCAAAAGAGATGAAGTGTGGAGTGTCAGAGCAAGACCGCTGGTGACGAAAATGGTACCCAGAGTGAGCCCCAGAAGAGCTCCCCGTCTTCTGATCACCGGAACCACCAGCCTGAGCAGCAGTCCGGCAGCCGACCCGATCAGGAGAGCGATCATGATCTCCTTGCCCGGTTCCACAAGCCCGGCCTGCACCAGGGAGACACCCTTTCCACCAAGACTCCCTACGATCCCGGCGGCCATGCTGAAAAGGACCAGGGTGATCCCGTCGTCGAGGGTAACGATCCCCAGGAGAACCGTGGTCATTGGGCCTTTCGCTTTGTATTCATGGACGACACCGAGGACCGCGGCGGGGGCTGTTGCGGCGCATATGGCGCCTAACAGAATACCGACTGCGACAAGCGTGCTGCCTGGTTCAATACCGGCTCCGGGCAAATAAGGAAAAAGGAAAATTACCGAGACGGCCACAAGAAAGGCCACCAGAAAAGCCTGCACAAGGGTGATGACTATGATGGTATGTCCAAGCTTCTTCAACTTGCCAAACTTCAAGGCGCCGCCGATGGAAAAGGCTATGATGCCCAGGGCAATGTCAGTTACGATGGCAAGATCGTGCTCAAGGATATCTGCGTTCAGGATACCGGTCAATGATGGGCTGACCAGCATCCCGGCAAGTATGTAGCCGCTTATCCTTGGAAGGTTCAGCGCATGGGCCGCCCTCCCCCCCGCATAGCCGGAAAGGATAAGGATGCCCAGGTAAAGAAGAGGATGGGCGCTGTCAAGAACGCCGGTCCAACCCTCGGCCATGATTCGTCTCCTGAATAGGTTCTTACTATAATTGATGACTTCGCAAAAAGTCATCAACGCGCCCCGTGTGGGGCGCCCAAATCTATGACCGCCAGTGTAAGTCATTGATTTGTAAGGAAAGCGAACATGACACTTTTCGCTTTCCGTGGAGCAAAAAGCCACGAATGGACTTTTTGCGACCCTATCATAACTAGAATACCATCTTTCCGGACTATGATAACCTCGTAAACAGTTTCTTCGAGCTTGATGGACTTTTTGCGACCCTATCAATGTCAACTGACAAATAATGAGGTACCTGAATTGAAAGAAGCAAAAAATCTTCTGCTCGTAGACGATACAGAGCTGGTTCTGACTATGGAAAAATCCTTTTTCGAGCGCCGGGAATTTATCCTGCATACC
>Ga0114923_10001345_pt1 | contig 17121 bp, 17 predicted proteins | sample SumtaG_FD_89578 | JGI IMG/M metagenome (GOLD analysis project Ga0114923, IMG submission 89578) | Deep subsurface microbial communities from Indian Ocean to uncover new lineages of life (NeLLi) - Sumatra_00157 metaG | ecosystem: Environmental > Aquatic > Marine > Oceanic > Sediment | place: near...
ATTGCTTTAGGATTAAGAGCATCCTATTTGAAAGTGCCTTTCATGCCTTTAAAAGGTATTATAGGAACTGATATGCCAAAAGTAAGGAATGATATTAAACAATTTAAAGATCCCTTGGGCTCAGATACAGAGTTAATGGCATTGCCCAGAATAGATTTGGATGTGGCGATCTTACACGTTCCTTATGCAGATGAATATGGAAATGGAAATATTGCTGGAGCTGTTTGGATGGATGACGATATGGCAAAAACCGCTAAAAAAACGATTATAATAACGGAAAAGTTAGTCGAAACAGAGGATATTAGGTATTTACCAGGAAAAGCGCAATTACCAATGCAAACAACAACCGCGGTAGTTAAGATCCCTTTCGGAGCACACCCTACAAGTTGTTATCCGTTCTATACATTCGATCCCCTTCATATTCAAGCATATTTAAAAACAGATTTTAAAAATTATAAAGAGAAATATATTACTGGAAAAAATTCAGCTCAATATTTAGAGGAGGCTGGAGGAGTTCAAACTATTTTAAATATATTATTATAGGAGGAAAAAGTATGACTGAGTTTTCAAAAGATTATACTATAGATGAATTAATGACAGTTTTAATGGCGAGAGAAGTCAGAAATGATGATGTTATGATCGTAGGGGTGGCAACACCAATGGTCTGGGCAGCTTTTACTCTAGCAAAATTAACACATGCCCCTGATGCAATTTATCATTACATTATGGGGAATACTTTTGTTATTGAACCACGACAGGTTTCTCTTCTTTATTTAGAAATGAATACAGCACGAGCGTATAGATTCCAAAATTCTGTTGAATGTACATTAGAATCATTACCCTCTGATAAACTTACCACCATTGAATTTTTTCGACCAGCACAAATTGACCAATATGGGAATTCTAACAATATTTGTATAGGTGATTGGGAGAAGCCAAAAATTAGACTACCTGGAGCTGCAGGTATTCTAGATTTTAGCATGTTTTATGCTCGTGGCTCTTTCCTTTATACGCCGCGTCATGATACAAGAACTTTTGTGCCAACTGAAAAGATATTTTTTATCTCTGGTGTAGGATTTCCAAATGGAGAACCTTCAATCTGTGGTGGTTTAGGACCTCAATGTGTAATAACAAATCTAGCTTATTTAAATTTTGATGATGAAACAAAAAGGATGAAATTAAATTCAATCCATCCAAATATTGACATTGAAACCGTAAATAATTCCACAGGATTCGATTTGATTATTCCGAATGATTTAAAAGAAACTAAACCTCCTACCGTTAAAGAAATAAACCTATTAAGAGAGAAGGTTGATCCTTTAAAGATAAGAAAATTAGAAGTTCTTTCAGGCAATGAACGAGAAGAGCTATTAGATGATATAATTCAAAAAGAATTAGCAAAGCAAAATAAGTTTCCGAAATTACTAATTAGTTAATTGTAAATATCAAGAGAATGTCTTCTCGTTTATTTAACTTTAAAAATGGGAATATGAAACAAATCTAATGTTTAATTACAGAATTATCAAAATACTCTACTTTAGAATATAATTCTATTTTTCGACCTTTTTCTTTAAAAAATATTAAATTATTCTCTGATAATTTATCGATATGATATTTAACTGTGTTTCGAGCAAGATTTATCTTTTTAGAAATCTCAGATGATGAAATTCCTGGGTTTTTCTGAATTAATTCAAAAATTTTTGATGTAGTTTCCGATTTCGTTGGTAGGTTTTTAAAGTTTTCAATTGATTCAATTGAAGTTGTAATTGGAAAATAAATAGTATATTGCCCATGTTTTTCTTTTTTTATAATATGATTCTTCAATAAAACATCTAAATGCCATTGTAATTGTCCTTTTTGTAGATCACAGTTTCGCAGCAATTGATTTTGATGAATTCCAGGATTATTGAGGATTTCCCTTAATATATTTAAACGATTTTCATTTTCAAAAATATCTGAAAGAGTTAAATAAGATTTACCTTTTTGACTATAAGATTTTCTTATAAAATAACCTCTGTATTCTTTTACTGTAAGCACTTCAAAAATAGATAGCAATACAATGACAGCCATTAAAATAGATACTAGTATTATTCCAAGAAAGATTTCTTCATTAAGACCAAAAAAACCATCCAATAAATTAATTAACTGACATAAAACAACTATTAATATTACAAGAGAGAAAATAAACAGAATAAATTTGAATAAAAAAAAATGAGTATATTTTTTAGATTTTTTATTATTATTCACTTTCTCATTCACTTTCTCTAAAACCTTTGAGATTTATTCTTTTTCGATTTTAGTACTTTTTAATTTTAAGAATGGAAACATAAAGGGTATATCATTTGCATATTCTAGGAATCCATCTCCATATTTAGCTTTTAAGGCAATTTCTTCAATCTTCCCTAAAAATATATAAGCCAATACTTCGCCAATCCACATTAAAAATATAAAAGTATAACCATCGATATAAAAAGGAAGAAAATGAAAAATTGGTGATGTTTGAAAAGCTACTACTGTCATGCCAAATGTCATGATAATAAAGGCAATGTATTGAGGATGTCTTACTATTTTATATGGTCCTTTTCGAATTAACTGTTTTCTGTGTGTTAATTGATACATTAAACAATAGATATATAATATAAATCCAAATATTACAAAATAGATTCCATAAGTTCTTAATAAGAATCCAATATCGTATATTAGAATGCTAGGATTTTGAAAAAAGAGTATTATATAAGTTATTAATGGCACGCTCATTATACCAAACCATATAGATGTGCAAGGTACATATTGGAAAATTGGAATTAATATGGAAGAAATACTAGTAAAAATCGAATTGATTTTAGTTTTAATCTTAATATGATTACGAATCATTCTCATTTACCATTGAAATCTTTATTTTCTTTATAAAATTAGAAATAATCACACTTATAAAGATTTAAGGTGCACTTTTCGAACAATATTAGATAGTTGTAAATTCTTTCGGGTAGAAAGCGAGAATATTTAATAAGCGAAATTATCCAAAAAGAATTAATAATAGAGAAAAGGTTCCCTAAACTTTTAAACTATTAATAATATGTATTAATGTGAATTTCTTATGGATGAAAAAAATCAAAAAAATCATACTATAGAGCTAATTAAGAATAGAAAAACGATTCGCACATATAATCCCAAACCACTAACTCAAGACGAGATTGATGCGATCGTTCAAGGCGCAATGAGGGCACCTACGGCCGGAAACATGATGTTTTATTCCATCATACAAGTAACCGACCAAAAAATAAAGGATAGATTAGTAGAAACCTGCGATAACCAACCGCATATTGCGAAAGCACCCCTAATTCTATTGTTTTTAGCAGATATGCAACGCTGGTGGGATTATTTTAAGGTTTGCAAAGTAGAAGAAATGTGCCAAGAAAGGAGTAAAGATTTTCAAACACCACAAGAATCTGACTTGCTTCTCGCTTGTTGCGACGCATTGATCGCGGCCCAAAACGCAGTTATTGCTGCTGAGGCTTTAGGTATTGGGTCGTGCTATATTGGTGATATTATGGAAAACTATGAAATTCATCGAGAGATGTTTGATCTTCCAAAATGGGCATTTCCCATAACATTGTTGTGTTTTGGGTATCCAAAAGGAGATAAAAATAAAATACCGCTTACCTCACGCTTTCCTCAAAAATTTATCCATTTTACCAACAAATATTCAAGGTTAAGCGAACAGGATTTTACTGAAATGCTTAGAAATGATAGGAGAGGGATGCAGATAAAAGATGCGCAAAATATGGGGCAAAATCTTTATCTATCTAAGCTAGGAGCAGACTATTCATTAGAAATGCGTCGTTCTGTCAAGGTTGCGATTAAAGAATGGATTAAAAAAGAATAAAATTATATAAATTTTTAATAAAAAAGTTAGATATCTAAATTCATTAAATAATGCCATCCCATGCGGCTCGTTCTTTATCGAGAAATTTTTCAACTACTTTAAATTGTTTACCGATTAGCATTGTCGATCTCTTGTCACTATTGTAAGGGAGCCATTTAGGAATACCATCGTGGTTAGGATTTCCAGTACGAGCAAATGCAATCCAAGCATCCATCATGTTTTTGCTAATGGCTTCAGTTTCAGGATTTTTACCGGCAAAATCCGCCATGCCGGGGGCATCAAGTGTGTTAAAAACGAATGGTATTTCGAGCGCGTGACAAGCCCCTAAAATTCCGTCTAATGCTGGGGATGGCCAAGTAAATAAGTAATTATATGTATTGGACTGATGTGTACTCTGTGCTTCAAGTAATTGTATCGTTGAAATGCGAAAAATGTAATCGGTGAGAAGAGCGTTCATTATCTCTATAGGTATTGTGGAAAATTTTCCTTCCCTCGCCTCTCTGTAAGTATCGATCATTACTTTGCTCTTGCTCATATCAATGCCTAGTCTGCCTAAAAATCCGATTAAGAGTTTTTCCCCATCAACATCACCCATCTTGCTTATTTCAGGACTAAGTGCTGTAAATAACTTAGCTTCTTCTAAATTAGTACCTATTAAAAATTCAAGATTTTTACAATCTCCGTTTTGAAATACCTTTAATGGATGTATAGGTAGCGTGTCACCATCAATTAGAGGACGAAAAGCAAGGAGATTTGTAGGATCTTCAGTGAGAAGTTTGTTCTGTGCTTCAATGATTTTCTCAGGTGATATTTCACGCAACGCGTTAAGGTCTCCCCTTTGAATTCCTAACATGCGCATTAAACTTTTTGTAGGTTTCTTGGTAACTTTCGGATCAATGGTAGGGGCGCTTTGAGCAATAATGCGATGGAAGAGACCCTTAGCAGCTGGCATTGCGGGTAGTGTAACAACAGCATAACCTCCAGCAGACTCACCAAAAATTGTAACATTCGCAGGATCACCACCAAATAATTCGATATTTGCTTGAACCCATTCCAACGCTAATATTTGATCCAGTTGTCCTACATTGGCAGTAACATCCGGTATATATAAATAACCTAAGGCTCCTAACCGATAATTAATAGTAACTACTACAATATCCCCACGCTGTGCTAAGGTTGAACCATTATACATAGGGTCGATCCCACCTCCCATAATAAAAGCACCACCATGTATCCAGAACATTACTGGGCGTTTATTATTATCTGCGGCGGGCGTCCAAATATTAAGCGTTAAGCAATCCTCACTTTCGGGTTTAAGTTTGTCCTTAATTTCTTCGAGCTGAGTATATCCTTGAAAAGCACAAAAACCATATTTGGTAGTATCAAGCACATCATCCCAATTCTTTTTCGAAACGGGAGGAGAAAATCGTAAGTCGCCTAAAGGAGGTTCCCCATAAGGAATTCCTTTAAATATTTCTAATCCGTTTTCCTTAATGCCTTGTATCTTTCCAGACTTAGTTTCAATAATAGATGTTTTATTCATTTTCTTTCATTTTTTTTTATTTTAATTGGTTAATATTATTTATTAAACTAAAAAAGTATACTTTTCTAATGGATAATAAGAAAAATATCTATTATAAAAAGAAATAACACATAAAAGAAATGAAATAAAAAAAAAATTCTGACTTGTTTTAATATTCTATTGTAGTTGATTATAGCCCTATTTCAGAAAAAGGACATACCCCGCAGATATCGAAAAAGAAAAAATCTACTGAAAACATATTCTATAAAATTGAAGTATTTTAATATTTAATCAATTTATTAGTTATCAATGAAGGATATTAAATTAAATATAAATTCAGATGATATTTTAGCGTTAATCAAGGTTATTGATTTAATTGAAGAATTTATAGGAAAGAATATAATTAGAAAGTACAAAGTTAACTTTAGTGATATTAAGAGAAAAGCAATTTCTTTAAAATCTTTAGGAATTGGAGATAATGAGAAGAAAAAAAAACAATACCATAATATTTTAAAAAAGTTAAGTTTACTAGTAAAACGCGAGCACCGTATCAATACTTTTTTTATTACAGGAGCTCATGGCGGAGTAATTATAAATGATATTGGGTTCTGTGAATTTGATTCTCCAGATTATGCCATAGATATTCTATTAAAGAAAATGCAATTAGCTATTGAAACAAATATGCCTTATAACCTTGAAATTGCTATATGTTGTTTGGAGTGGCTAAGTCGAAACTCTTCTGATAAATTTTCTGAATTTTTAAGGTTATTCAATCTTGGGAAATTTGAAATAATAAATCCTACATATTCTCAACCTTATAATTTAATTATAGGTTCTGAATCTAATATCAAACAATTTGAGTATGGATTGAAGAATTTAAAGAAGTTAGGGTTAAGTTCAAACATTTATTATTGCTCAGAAAGCTCAATTCACCCCCAAATGCCTCAAATCTTAAGAATGTTTAATATTATGCGGGGTTCATTAAGAACTCGACTAATGGGTGTAAATCCCTCCTCTAATTCGGCAAGTATTAGTTGGGTAGGTTTAGATAATACAAAAATCGATGCGATGATAGAACAATCTGGAGTTTTTAATGGAGAATATTGGCATGGCACATTTTTTAAAGAGATACCAAATCTATTATTTCAAGCTGTTGCTCGTCCTTTTATGGATTATATTGTGTATTCTTCTCTTGAAGATCTTGTTGTGTCTCAACCAAATCATGAAGAAATCTGGCGAGTCTCTCAATTCTCAGAAATTTTTGGGAAATTTTTACTATGTTCGGAATTTTTCAAGCTAATCGATAAAGAGGGCGAATTTAAATATCAGCGGGACGATTTTCTAATTGGAGATATAATTTTTCTTCCTACTAAATTGTTTCTTCAAAACAAAAATTCTGAAATAAGTATTCTATCAGCAGAAATATTAAATTGCATTTTAGGATTTGTCAAAATAAAATCTAATGATTCGTTTTTAGAGGAATTATGGAAAAAGTTATTATTAACTCAAGCTCATGACTGCTACGCTGTACCTTTTATACGATCAGGTGATTATTCTCAAGTACAATTAAATAAAGACGAATTTAATAAGTTAGAAATCAATGAAACAAATATATCGATTTCTGAATTATGTATCCAAATACACGAAGAAATTCAGAATAAATGTAATGAGTTTATTAAAAAATCACTTATACACTTATCAGAAGGATTATGTAAAGACAAAAAAAATTTAAATGAAGTTTCAAAAAGTCTATTAGTTTTTAATCCAACTCCTTATTCAAGACAAGATATAGTTTCAATACAACTAAAACTAGATACCCGAACAAATAGAGATCTCATTAAACAAGAAAAAAGAATTAATTATCAATATCATGATTCAACTTTAAAATTTATTTCAGATATCCCTGGATTTGGATATAAAATCTATACCTTTACAGAAAAAAATATCAAAAAACCAATAATTGAGCCTTTTTTCCCATATGAATTAAAGATTTTAGACGACTTTAAAACAATTGAAGTTAAATTTAAGAATAGTATAGTTTATGAACTAAAATTTCAAGCTAGTCTTAATTATGAATTACATTTAAAAGAAGAATATATCGATAATGTGGAAAAACGATATATAATAATAGGAAAGACTACGAATTACACATTCAAAATTAAAATAATTCAATATAATGGAGTGAATAGACTTGAGTTTTTTATTGATTCTAATTCGTTAAAAGAAGTCATTCTCAAGCCAAAACTTAAAATTGAAAGATCTCTTATTAACTATCCTTTTGGAATTGAAGAGACGAAAAGATCGAGAATTCAGACTTTAGATTTCCTGTGGTTAAAAGGATACAAGCAAGGAATAATATATATTCAAAAAAATAGTCAAAAATTTATTATAAATCGAAAGAATTTTGAAACTCGGAACTTATTATTTACAAAAGGAAAATTTGAATTCGCAATATCTATTACAGATGAAACTGATTCAAATTCTCCCTTATTTTATGTGAATTCGTTTTATTTTAAATTATTGGGAATTTACTTTGATGGAAAATTTGAATTAAATAAAATCAGTGATTCTTTCCTTTCTGTTAAGCCTCCTATATCTGTTATAAATTTATGGCGCCGTGAAAATAGCTCATATTTAAGACTCTTTAATCCAAGTAATAAAGAAGTAAATATCCAATTAGACGGAGAATTAATAAAAAATCAATTAAAAGAACTTGATTTTAATTATAATGAAATTTCATTATTAGAGTCTAATGAACTAAGAATTAGACCTTGGAAAATTAAAATGTTTAAACTATAATTTAAAAAACAAGTTAATATTAACTATTTTTTTTTACTTCAAGGGTTATTTTATCAAAAATTTTATGAATAGAGTTATAGATATTGAATTTACCGTCTTCTAAAGCGCTTTTTACAATATTATTTACTTCGTTTTCGTCTACGAAATTTTCCATGATAAGCTTTTCGACTTTGGTAAAAAGAAGTTCCTTAATTTTGTAAGAAAATCGACTTTTTTTCTTTTCGGTAATAATACCTGAAAGTTCAACATGTTCTTTATGATCCCAAATACATTGGAGAAGTTCGTCTATACCCTCGCCACTGATTGCATCAGTCAATACAACTGGGGGCCGATACCCGCTCTGAAATATTGTATCGTCGAGCATCATTTCAATTTGTACGGCTATGTCTTCTCCTCCTAAATCTTTTTTGTTAACATCGTAGATGTCTCCTATTTCAATAATCCCTGCTTTTTGCATTTGAATAACATCTCCATAGCCAGGAACCAAAATTACAACAACAGTATAGACTAAGTTGTATACATCGAATTCAGCTTGTCCGACGCCAACAGTTTCAATAATGATTATATCCATGCCAAAAGCTTCGTATAGCATGGTAATGTCAAAAACTGCTCTTGAAATACCTCCTTTATACCCTCTTGATGCAAGGCTACGCATAAAAACGTTAGGGTGTAAGCAGATATTAGTCATTCTAACTCTATCCCCTAAAAAAGCACCTCCACTAAAAGGAGACGTTGGATCTACGGAAATAATACCTACAGTTTTTCCTTCGTCTAATATTTTTTGAGCTATGGCCCCGGTTAAAGTGCTCTTTCCAACGCCAGGAGAACCTGTAAGTCCAATAATATAAGAGTCGTGTTTTATGTTTTCAAAATGCTTGAAAATCTTAGAAGCCTTCTCAGGTTCGTTTTCAACAATAGTTATTAATCTGGCTAAAGCAATTTTATCTTTCTTTTTAAATCTGTTAATTAAAGATTCTATAATGTCGTCATTCGTCAATAAAGATACATCCTCAAATAAATTTTTGATATGAAATATTAATTAGATAAAAAAATAAAACATGTTTTTTTTATTTTTTGACATGAGTTTTAATAAACTCAACAATGTCATTTGTCATCGAACCAGGTCCATAAATGTTAGCTACACCCATCTCTTTTAATTTTGGAAAATCTTGAGCGGGAATAACTCCCCCTACTAAGACAAGAATGTTGTTAAGCACTCCTTTTTCCTTTAAAAGATCAATCACTTGTTTTGTATATGCGAAATGAGCCCCGCTGTGTATAGATAAACCAAGAACATCAACATCCTCCTGAATTGCTGTTTCTACGATCTGTTTTGCATTCTGAAAACCTCCGAAAATGAGTTCCATGCCTGCATCTCTTATAGCTCTTGATACCACGATACCCCCCCTCCAGTGCCCATCAATTCCTGGTTTAGACATTAATACTCTAATCTTTTTCTCACTCATACTTTCCACCTCAGTTAAATTGCTAATGGGGGTTCCCAAATACCCCATATTTCTCTGTAAATATCACATATTTCACCTATTGTTGCCCCTTCTTTTGTAGCTTCCATTATTATAGGCATCACATTTTCTTCTTTTTCACAGACACTCCTTAGTTTATCTAAAATCTTCTCTAACTTGGCGTTGTCTCTCCTTGCTTTTAACTTGTTAATCCGATTAACTTCAATATCTATGGCTGTTTGCGACGTTCTGAAGACATCTGTGACTGTGTCGTATGGAACTTTATATTTATTGATACCTAACATGATTTCTTCCCCTTTTTCAATGCGTACCCTTCTTTTATGGAACGCGTCTCTCATTTCTTTGTAGAGCCAACCAGTAGATAAAGCTTTATCTATGGTGCCAACCTTTTGAATTTTGTCCATATATTTCCATACTCTTTCTTCAACCTCATCAGTTAACCACTCTACGTAATAACTCCCTGCTAATGGATCTATTGTGTTAGTTATTCTAGTTTCATCTGCGATTACTTGCTGAGTTCTTAACGCAACTAAGGCGGCTTCCTCTGAAGGTAGACAAATAGCCTCATCGTAAGAATTTGTATGGAGCGATTGACATCCACCTAGATTAGCCTCTAAACCTTGAATTGCTGTTCGTACAATGTTAATCATAGGCAATTGCGCTGTTAAAGAGCTTCCTGCGGTTTGTACGTGAAACCTAAAACCAAGATTTTTAGGATTTTTAACTTCATATTTATCTTTCATTAGCTTGTGCCATATCCTTCGAGCTGCGCGATATTTTGCAATTTCTTCAAAAAAATCTTTGTGAGCTGCTAAATGAAAAGCTAACCTTCCAACAAAATCGTCAGCCTTCCAGCCTCTCTCGATTAAGTTGTCAATATGAGAACAAGCGCTCGCAAAAACAAATCCAAGTTCTTGAATTGCATCAATGCCACCCTCTCTGTAATTATATCCCGTAAAATTGATGGGATGCCATTTTGGAACGTTCTTTTGAGCTACTGTCCATTCAATAAAATCGCACGCCACTCGCAACAAATGATTTGGTGGACTGTTTTTATAAGGGATATAGCCAACTGTCATCGTAAGTATATCGTTTTGTGTAGTACCCATTAAATCTTTTAAATCATACCCGCGCATTTTTGCCATGTTAAAATACATTGCACACACAGGAGCACACGTAAAGGGTTCAATAACTAAAGCTACGCTAATTTTATCTATGGGTATGTCTTCTGTAAGCGCAAAAAGGCTGTCAATGCAATAAAGCGGAACACCAGATGTACCAACCTCTGGTGCGGCATCGGGGTTTGTAGGGTCAATTCCATTAAAAGTGAGAGCGTCAACGGCAGCACTGAACCCTGTTTCACCGTTCTCGTATAAATACTTCCATCGTAAATTAGTCTCTTCTGGAGTTCCGTGGCCTGAAAATAACCTCATAGTCCATAATCTTCCACGATACATGGTAGGATAAACCCCTCTTGTATAAGGTTCTTGACCGGGAAAGTTTACAGTTTCTAAATAATCTCCTTTTACATCTAATGGAGTGTATAGCTTTTTTATCGGAATCTCAGAATCGGTTACGAATTTGGCATCGCGTTCTTTTGATTCTTTTAACTTTTCTTCCCATTTCTCTTTTTCTATTTTAATTTTTTCTAAATAATCTTTATCAAACATAGTAAAAATCACAATTTATTTGGCTACTTAATGGTAAATTTTCATTCAATTTAAAATACATTTTTGGACCAAAAAAATTTTGATTATAAAAAATTTGTATAAAAGTTTGATGACTTTTTTCTGCATTTTATAAATAGGCTTTATCTATAAAGCAAAAAATATAATCCTCTAAGAAAATTATTTTTGAATACAGGTTTCTTAAGCTCTTTCTTTAAGGGGACCCTTATAATATCTACATGTCGGACATCCAAAACATCTTTCTTGTTTAAACGCTCCGCAATTCTTACAGTCAGCCCCACACGGAGGTTTATCAGCATCGTGATTAATTAATGAAAAATTGAAAGGTAAAAAAAGATCTTCAGAAGGCTCTCTACAAATCAAAATATTTGTTTTATGAATTCCCGGCAGTGAATATAACATACACGATTTAAGTATTGTTTCAAATGTCTTTTCATTTTCTCCAAAAAACAGTAATGCAAGGTTGTATTGACCCATCAGTTCATAGTAATAAATTACTCTTGGACATTTTTTATATACCTTTATAAGCGTTTCTAAAGCGTTAAAATCTACTTCTAATAATATAAATCCTAGCTTAAACTGTAGCTTTGTAAAATTAAGTAATACACTTAATTTAATTAATTTCTTGTTTAACAAATTTTCAAATCTATTCTTAATAGCAACATGGGATAATCCAAGCTTTTTTCCTAATTTTGAGTAATTAATTTTACTATCTTCTTTTATAGAATTTAAAATAGCTAAATTAACTTTATCAAGTTTAAATTTCTTCATTTCGCAATATTTAATCATAGAGTTTTAATTCTTAAAAATTTAATTCCTATATCTTATTATAAATTAGAATTAATTGATAATCAAATTTAAAATAAAAAAAAAAATTGGTTAGAAGTTGATTTATTATTACATATTAACAATGGTGTCGTTCGCAAAAATTAAATCGACTACTTCATCGTAAGCAATTAATTTAATTTTATCAGAAATGAAGTTTTTAATTCCACGTATTTCTATGTCTTCTTTATTTGCAACAATAGTTACGTTTTTATCAAGAGCATTTGAAACCGTTTTATTAGTTTTGTTTGCAAAATAGACAGCGTTTTGAAGCAAAAGAATTGTTACTGCGTCCTCTTCAGTATGTTCTGAAGCAAGCTCTACGCCAGTAATATCTTCACTTGTAATAAAATACAACACTTTTTTACCCATATTTTTTCAAACCTCCTAAAATGGTATGGTTACGGTTGAATCCGCAATCATTTTTAATATTTCATCATGTTCTTTGATTTCTACAGCGTCTATTAGGTCGTCCTTTGTAAGACCAAGCTCATCAAGCGACTTTTTATCAACAAAAATATCTAAATCGATATTTTTTATAAACTCGATGTGCATAGCATACATAGTTTTATCGACATCCTTAGTAAAGGTATATACAGCGTCGTTAATTGCAATAGTAATTGGATCAAAGTCAGCACTAAGAGCAACCGTCATTCTCAATCCTTCGACAGGATATAGCGTTCCATGAGGCGGTTGCCGTAAAAGGATAACTACATTTTTTTCTTCTGACATTTTTTATCACCTAACTACAAATTACTATAAGTTTATCAGTTTCTTCTATAATCTTCGCGAGATCAGGTGTTCCTGCTCGCTTCACATCGCCGCATTCCTTTGTCAAACAGTTTTTCATAGTACCTCTGACTAAAAGACATAGATTACATAGTCTAACGGTGGCTCCTTTATTTAGTATTTCCCTAAACCCTTCTTCGATGTTAAAAATACCTTTAATTTTCTTCTGGTTTCCTAATACAGCGTTAACGGCGTCCATATAGCAAAAGATGCGTACATTGATTCCTTTATCTAATGCCACGCTAGATATCTTACAAACCGTTTCAGCAGCTTGCGTTTGGTAAGGTCCATCAAAGAAAAGAATTCCTAGTTTCATTATTTTTAAACTCCTTGTATACTATTTTATTTCCTCATGAAAAGCAAATAAGCCAGAAACCAGGCGCCTAGTATAATAAACGCAGTGGAAACTAAACTACCGACAGATAAAAGCGGAACTCCGCTTAGGGTATTCCCAATATTACAACCCATTGCAACTACTGCTCCAAAACCCATTGCTAATCCACCAATAAATTGGATTAATATCCTTTTTCCATCTTTAGGGCTTCTTAATTTAAATTCACCAGCTATCATCGAACTAATAAAAGCACCGATTACAATACCTACTACTAAGAATACTTCCCAGCTTAATGCTGAATCAAGACCAGTAATCCAATATTTGAGCCAACCAGCCCATCCACTAGTAATTCCTAAAGCATAATTTCTACCCGTTGCTGCTGAAGATACATATGCAAACAAAGCTAAAATTCCAATTGCGCTTCCAGTAATAGCCCATGACCATCCATTTTTAAAAATCTTCTTACCAATATCAGAAAAATCAAACATCTTATTGTCAGCTGTTTTTCTCGATTTCAACATAGGCCATATCCAAAAGTAGAGTACAACAACAATCCCAACAATCCCGATTATGAGCATAAATATTGGAGTAAGTTCTGAGCCAAAAACAGTAAGATTAGCTCCTGTTCCAACTTCGCTGATTTTATAGGTTTGTAATATCGTTTTGGCTTCTGACCATGCTCCTGATTTGGTTATGTAGGCTCCAAGCGAGTATCCAAGCAATGCTACTAAGGATCCCATCATTCCTTCCCCGACTCTATATGTAGTTCCACTAGCACAACCCGCAGCCAATGTCATACCCATCCCAAAGATTAATCCCCCTACAATATTTGCTACTGGAGCAAAAGGTTTAGGGTTTAATGTAATTATGTTCCCAAAGGCCATTACTGCAAATCCAAGCATAGAAATTAAAATCGCGAGGATTACTGACTTTATAAGAGTGAATTCTTTTAAAACAATAATGTCTCTAAAAGCAGAATTCATACAAAAACGACCGCGTTGTAAAATAATCCCAAAGATTATTCCTAGAATCAATCCAGGTAATAATACTACCAAAATATCTACCATCTCTTTTTCATCCTCCTATCTATTTTATTTTTACTAAGATTTCCCATTCTGAATTGCCGACTTTTTCTACAGAAAGAACTTCGTTCCCCATCGATTTCAATGTTTCTGGAATTCGCTCCGCAGAAAGAGGATAATCTATAAGAATTTTCAGAACTTCACCTGAACCCATCTTTTTAACTTTCCTCTTACTTTTAACATCAGGATAAGGACAAACCTCTCCTCTGCAATCTAATATATCGTTTACATCAACCATTTTTCATCAATCCATGTTTTTCTTTCATTTTTAAGTTTTATTTTATTATAATATTATATTTTTAAGCTTTTTTGTATTATAATATTACAATTTGAAATGAAATAATTATATTCATATTAAGATAGTTATAAACTTTTCTTAAAAAAATTCACATAAAAGTAAATTCAATGAATTAACCATAAGATGATCATATAACTGACATAAAGAGAAAAGTTAATGGATGTATTAAAATAGGTGAAAAAATTTTAATAACACCCATGGCAGTTCTTATTGATATAATTAATTAATGTTTATAAATTATTTCATTTCTTAATAATATCAATTTAATTATGTTACAATATTAAATGTTTTATTTAATTAAACCCAACAATTTAGAAAAACACTTTTTTAAATTAAAAAAATAAAAACAACAAGTTATGGAATGAGTTCACACAAAAAATAAATGATCAATCAATATATTTACCCCTATACCGATTAGAATAACCCCACCAATCAATTCGACTTTATTCCCGAAAAATCGACCAACTTTATTTCCAATAAGAACTCCGAGGACGGAAAAACCAAAGGCTATAGTTCCAATTAAAATTACTGGAACTAAAATAGAGACACTCAAAAGGGCAAAACTTAATCCTATAGCCAACGCGTCAATGCTTGTTGCAATGCCTAATAATATTAAAACTAAAAATTTGAGGGGGTTGATTTTTTTATCCTCATCTAAGTCAGTTTTTCTAGATTCGTAAATCATTTTAGTTCCAATTACTAAAAGTAGAGTGAACGCAATCCAATGATCAATATTCGATATTAAATGTGCGATAAACATTCCTCCAAGCCAACCTAAAAATGTAAAAAATCCTTGGAAAAAACCCGTGGAAGAAGCAATTTTTAATGAGTGTTTTAATTTAACATCTTTAATAATGATTCCACTAGAGATTGAAACTGCAAACGCATCCATTGCCAAAGCAATTGCGATTAAAACTAATAAAATAAAATCCATAATTTAATTTAGGCTAAACTTTTTTTTTAATCTACTTAATATGTAAAGTAGTAAATTAAATTCTTTTAATAAACTCTATCTAATGAGAATAGAATAAGTATTTTGTGAGAAATAAATGACTTTTCAAAATAATGATACGAATAACATTAGCCAAGAACTAGATTTGGGAAAAAAATCTATTGCAATTAAAGTTTCTAACCTTGCTAAAAGATTTGAGGATCTTATCGCTGTAAACAATGTTTCTTTTGAAATTTTTGAAGGAGAAATCGTAGGGATTCTTGGTCCTAATGGTGCTGGTAAAACTACCACTATTCGATTATTAACTGGTATTTTCAAATTAGAAGGCAAGGCAAAGATTGAAATTTTTAACGAAGATATAACGAAAAATCTAAGTAAATATAAAATAAACTTTGGAATCGTTCCAGAAGTTAGTAATGCTTTTTCCGATTTTACGATATGGCAGAACCTTAAGTTTTCAGGCGGTATATATGGTTTTCCGAAGGAAAAGATTGAAAAACGCTCAAAAAAATTACTAGAACAATTTGGTTTAATCGATAAAATGCATTCTAAAACAAAAGCACTATCAAAAGGGCTAAAACAGCGTCTTAATTTTTGTTTAGCGTTACTTCACCAGCCACCTATTTTAATTCTTGACGAACCTACAAGTGGTTTAGATCCAATTTCCGTTAAATTAATGAGAAACCGCATTCTTCAATTGAAAAAGGAAGGTAAAACGATCTTAATTACTACTCACGATATGCAAGAAGCACAAACCATTTGCGATAGAATTTTGATTATGAATAGAGGGAAAATTATAGCTGATGAGAGTCCTAATACCCTTCGTGAGCGATTTAAATCTACATCAACAATTCTATTTAAAATTGATGGAGTTTTATCGAACGATCAAAAAAACACCTTGTTGGACACATTTAATATAATAAAGGAAGAAAATAATTATTATGTTTTTTCTAGCGACAATGCTATTAAAGATATATCTAAGTTATATAATTATTCTAAAGAGAACAACTTAAACATTTCAGATTTTAAAGTCAAAGAAACATCGTTAGAAGAAGTATTTATCCATCTAATAAAAAAAGATTCAATTTCTATAGGGGATTAAATAATGATAACAGATGGTTTAAACAGAATTTGGATATTAAGTAAGAAAAACGTCTCGCTATACATAAAAAGAGGTCCAGTTTTAATTTTTGGTCTAATGTTTCCTTTCTTTATGACACTTTCTTGGGTGATAGGTAGAGATATCTCAATAAACCATGTGTTTATTGGAATTGTATCTATGACATCTTTTTTCACTGCTACAGCAATTAGTCCTGTTGTATTACCAATTGAAACTCGTGAAAAATCGTTAGAACGAATTTCTGAAGTAATGCTAATTATAAATCTTATTAAGTTCCCTTTACTATTTATAAGTGGAATTTTTATTCCTCTTCAAAATTTACCTTCGAATCTATTGTTTTTA
>Ga0114923_10001346_pt1 | contig 17116 bp, 16 predicted proteins | sample SumtaG_FD_89578 | JGI IMG/M metagenome (GOLD analysis project Ga0114923, IMG submission 89578) | Deep subsurface microbial communities from Indian Ocean to uncover new lineages of life (NeLLi) - Sumatra_00157 metaG | ecosystem: Environmental > Aquatic > Marine > Oceanic > Sediment | place: near...
CATTCTTTGCCCCCTCCGCATTCTCCCGCAAGCGGGAGCTGCGGTTTCCCCCACAGATAAGTTTTAAAAACACGGCGCCCTCCCGCCAGTCACTCCAGAAAAGATATCATGACCCCAGTGTATGATGTCGGGTAGTTAATGTACTTCTTAGTAACTCATACGATTCTATTATTGTAAAAAAGGACCTTATATGGCTCAATTCACAGGGAATGCACTGGCCGTCCTGATCGGGAGTCTTCCCATAGCCGACCATGATCAGGCCGTTGGCCTGGTCTCCAAATACACACCCGATATTCCTTTATGGGTTCAGCTCCCGGCCTATCCGGAAGAGGGCATGATGATCCAATTTCTGCCCGGCATCCCGGGTGTTGTCCAAGACCAAGACAAAACCTTCATTGATACCTCAGTATCAACCTTTGAAGGCGACCTGCTCAAATTCTACGAGGACTATCTTGCAATAACCGAAGGCGGCTCGCCGCTGGACAACACGCGATTTGTCCTTACCCCGAAAACCGCAAGAGGCTTCTTTACCCTGCTCGATGTGATAAAATCAGCCCCGCGGCTACCTGTAGCTCTCAAAGGCCAGATCACCGGACCAGTGACCCTGGCCACGGGATTGACGGACCAGAATGGACGCGCTATTTTTTACGATGACAGGCTCCTGGACGCGGCAGTCAAAACCCTTGCCATGAAGGCACGCTGGCAGGCGGAAAAATTGTCGCAATGGGGTATCCCGGCAATCATCTTCATAGACGAACCTGGTCTGGCCGGGTTTGGCACATCCGCCTTTATCAGCATATCGCGGGAAGACGTATCCCGCGTCCTTTCGGAAGTCATCGATGCCATACATCAAGGAGGGGGCCTTGCCGGGGTTCACGTTTGTGCGAACACCGATTGGTCGTTAATCCTCGATTCCGCGGTAGATATACTCAGCTTTGATGCCTACGGTTTCTTTGACCGGCTGGCCCTGTACGAGGAATCTCTCAAGACCTTTTTCAATCAGGGCCGGATCCTGGCCTGGGGCATTGTTCCCACCTCGGACAACGAGGAGATTGAAAAGGAAGGTGCCTCAAGCCTTACAGCAAAATGGGAAGCTCACGCAGATCGCTTAGAGTCTATGGGCATAGAACGCACCAAGATCCTAACACAGTCTCTGATTACGCCAAGCTGCGGCACCGGCTCCCTGACACCGGATGAAGCAATCAAGGTGCTTGAAATGACCCGCGAGGTCTCACAGACCCTGCGCTCTCGAGCTTAATTATGAAAACATGTATCCTTTTTCTGTTTGTAACCTTTTTATTTCTTACCTGTGGTTTTGCCGACAACGTATATGCTTCACCGTTCAAGGGGCCGTGGGGAGAGCAGAGTACTAAAAAGACTTCCAACAAACAAATAAACACCAATTTTAACCCGCTTCGTTCCCTGGTTGAATTCTACAGGAACTACATGTCACCAATAAGCAGCAAAAGATGTCCCATGTATCCCTCCTGTTCGCAATACAGCCTGCTTTGTTTTGAAAAACACGGGCTTCTCATGGGATGGGTGATGACTTGCGACCGGCTGCTCCACGAGCCGGATGAAATGCGCAAGGCTCCCGTAGTTTACATAAACGGGCAAGAAAAATCTTATGATCCCCCGGAAAACAATGACTTCTGGTGGCACAGTGAACACTAAGGCAACACGACTTATCTCTGCTGTAATCATCACCATTTGTCTCTTGCCGCTCTATTCGCACGCCGGCCAGGGAGTTCTCCTCGATTCCGGCCGTCAATTCCGGTTTGCCGAATATTATTTTCAAAAGGGCGAGTATTACAGGGCAATCGGAGAGTACGAGCGGTTCATATATTTTTTCCCAAAGGCTAAAGAAGTTGAACTTGCTAAGTACAGGATCGGGCTGTCCTATCTTAAAGGTGAGCGGTATCAGGAAGCGATTCAGGCGTTTAAACTTCTGATAGATGAATATCAGAACTCAGCGTGTGCCATTAAATCTTATTTTAGGATAAGTGAGGCATATGTTCGGCTCAAGCACTATGATGAAGCCCTCATCAATCTTGAGAATCTAATGACCATTGCACCTGATCAAGAGAGCAAGGATGAAGCCCATTATCAGTGTGGCTGGGTCTATCTGGAAAAGGGCTCGTGGGAAAATGCCGAAATCTGTTTTGATAAGATCTCTTCTCAAAATCAAGAAAAATACAGGCTCAAGCAGCTCTCAGAAGAGCTTGAAAAGAAAAAACTCCTCAAGCGTAAAGACCCTGCCGCGGCAGGGCTGCTCGCCGTTATGCCGGGCGCGGGCCACGTGTATTGTGAAAGATACAGGGACGCATTAGTCTCCTTTCTGGCGAACGGGGCGTTGATCCTTGCCGCTTGCGAGGCATTTGATCACGACCAGGATGCACTTGGCGGCATTATCACCTTTGTCGAGGTCGGTCTCTATTCCGGCAACATCTACAGCGCTGTCAGCAGCGCCCATAAGTACAACCGGGACGAGAAAAACCGCTTCTTAAAGTACTTAAAAGAGCACGCAAAGATAAACATCTCCATAGAAGGATCTGAGAGGAAAAAGGCGCTTATGCTTTCCTGCCGGATCCCCTTTTAGTATTTATCCGCTCACCGTTTCTACCCGTAACCGTTCATACTGAAGCCGATCAGTGGAATATTATTGACACATTGATCTCCGTTGTGATAAAATAATATAACATTATTGACAGGTTACAATACTTTCCAAGCTTGGCCGGCCGGCATCCGGAAATATTGGATTGACTATTCCGATGACCGGTTCTGGCTCTGAATGCTGGATTAAGTTCATCTGCTGAGGAGAAATCATTATGCCTATCAGGTTACCGTTCTCTTGTGGAGCTGTTCTGTTTATTTTAATGATTTTTTTACTTATCCCCTGCGCCCACGCTCAATCCCAGAGTCCTACGGGATTTACGGCACAAGCAGAGATTCAGCCGACCGGCGATATTGAATCGAGCAAGGCGAATAAAGAGGCCATTAAAAAGCTTCGACGTATGAGTCCGGAGGAGATTGAAGCGCTGGATCAAAAGATCGCTGAGGCCCTTGTCCTCTACTACGACAGGAGATTTGCCCGTGCCCTGCCAATTTTCAAGGAGATAGCGGATAAGGTGGAGACCATGGACATCATGTTTTGGCTCGGCACAAGCGCCATGCAAGCCGGCGAAACCCGATTGGCCATCCAAAAGTTCAAAAAGATGCTCTCCATCGATCCAAAGCTCCACAGGGTCAGGCTGGAACTGGCAACTACCTATTTTACCATGGGCCGCAACGATGAAGCGCGGCAAGAACTTGAAATTGTGCAGGCCGCTTCCCCCCCTCCGGGGGTGCGGAAGAACATAGCAAAGCTGCTTGCCGCCATCAAAGAAAGGACCAGAAAAGTTTCCTGGAACCTGCGGCTGTCGCAAGGGGTTGTATGGGATGACAATATCAGCGCCGGCCCTGATCAGAAGGAACTCGGAGTCCTGGGGGGAACCCTTACCCTTGACGATGAATCCGCCAAATTGAGAGATGAAGGCACGGTTACCAATGTCGCGGGCAACGTGCTCTATGATATGGGCGAAAAGAACGGCCTGATGTGGAATACCAAAGTCTCTTTTTACAACTTAGCCTATTTTGACTACAGCCAATTCAACTATATGGCAACGGATGTCACAACCGGTCCCTGGTGGGCAGGCCGCCGGGACATTCTGAAGATTCCTTTTGGATATACGGAAAAGGAATACGGCAGCGACCGGCTTTCCCGTACCTCCCACGTGGATCCAAGCTATGAATACCACTTTAACCAATACTTCAGCCTCAGGGGACTCTATTCCTACAAGGATGAAAACTACTATGCCAACGAAAACTCCTCCCTGAACAACAACGATCAACGCTATGAGCTGACACCTAATATCTATCTTCTCAATCGCAGGCACATACTCTCGGCAACAGCCGGCTATGAGGATTGCAATGCCGATGCCAGAAGGTTCTCTTACGACGGCCCCTACTATGCCCTCTCCTATTTTGCCGGGCTCCCAACCAGCACGGAGCTTTTCCTTCAATACCGGTGGGCCAGGAAAGAATATGAAGGCAAGCCGCTGTTCTACGATAAATATCGCAAGGACAAGCGTCACACTTTCACGGCGGTCTTGAGTCAGGGGTTTTTGAAATATTTCTTTGCCTCTTTTGCCGTTAACTACACGGACAATCGTTCAAATTGTGAACTTTATAATTTTGATCGAACGACCTACACCGTTAGTGTGGGGTGCAGGTTCTAACAGGTCTTCTGTGTAGCCAACTCCCACATTTAACACAAGATTGTAAGACTAAGAATTTTGTCTTTGCACCCCTAAAGTATAAAAGCGCTGATGTCGATATATAGTCAAGGTGTGAGCCACAGTTACAACAGTTAAAACAGGCTTGTAGTAAATAAAAACCTGTTCTTTCAAATAGTTATAAGTAATTATAAGTTGATTTCTGTTGTGGCAAAAGATAAAAAATCCAATATTATTAATATGTTATCATTAATCAGCTTTCCGGCGGCGTTCCGGCGATCGATTTTGCCCGCCTCTGAATGCGGGACTAAATTCATCTGATAGCTGAGGAGAAATTGTTATGCCTGTTAAGTTGCCATTCTCTTGTAGGGCTGTTCAGCTTGTTTTGATTACCTTTCTACTTATCCCCTTTACACATACTGATTGCTCAAAGCCCTACGGGATTTAGAGCGAAAGCAGAGATTCAGGTCACCCACCGGCGTTGAATCGAGTGATGAAGTACGCCGTGAACTCGAACTGTGCAGTCTGCCCCCCCTCTTGCGGGGGCGCGGAAGAACATAGCAAAGCCGCGGGCCGACATCCCGCCATCAAAGAAAGGACCAAAAAAGTTTTCCAGAACCCGCGGCTATCGTAAGAATAACGCGGGATGTAAATTCGGTATCAAGGAGGTAAATAATCATGAAACGATATAATTTTGTTGTGCTCCTGGCACTGGCGCTTCTGCTTACCGGGTTTCAACCGGCGTTTTCCCGGGCAGATACTGATAGGGGGAATGCCGTGCCCGGCGAGGCGCTTCCAGTTGAGCTAAAGGATCTGGATGTACAAGACTACTACATAGCTTATGAAGCTGAGCCGGTGGGTCTCATACAGACCGTAACCGGTCACGTGGTGGTCCTTCATGAGAATACCGACCAGGCCTATTTTGCAGCCCAAGGCGACGCGATCTTCCAGAAGGACGTCCTTTTCACATTGGGAGACTCCCGCTGCAGGGTCAAGTTCGTTACAGAAGACGTGATCACCATGGGCGAGGAGACTAGAATGGGGATCGAGGAGCTTATCGACGACCAGGAAATGGAAGAGAAGAAGTCGACCATCAGCATTCTCCGGGGCAAGGCCATGTTCTATGTGGTGCCCTTGTTCAGGTACAAGAACATCTCCACATCGGTCGAGACCCCCACTGCCGTGTGCGGTGTCAGGGGAACCAAGTTCGGAGTGGAGGTAAGGAAGGCAGGCGAAAATTTCGCTCAAAGCAATCGTATATACCTTGCCGATGCCTCGAATTCCGGTTTCGGCTACCTTGCACTTGCACAGACCGACTACAATGAGACGGAGACCATAGTCTATGGTTTCGATGGGGAGGTGGAGGTTTACTCTCCGGTAGACGAAACCACGCAAACAGTTGGTGAAGGCGAAAACTTAGAAATGACCAGTATTGGAGCCGGTGTTCTCCAAGACACCGATCCTGCCGTGGCAGAGCAGTTTATGTCAAACACAGAGGCACCAGCACCTGAAGCCGGTGACAGCAGTCCTGGGGCCGTAGAGGAACAGCAGGGAGCAGCCGAGGAAGTGGCTCCGGTTACCACCGACACCGGCGGGACTGCAATAGCTACTACAACGGATACTGGTAATACTGATGTTACCCAGAACCTGACAACAGCAGGCATAACCACCCTGCCGCATAGCGGTTATATCTCCGCTTTGCTTACTGAATATGATGGGGAAATTTATTCGAACGATATCTATGTAAGTAACTCTCTCCAGAATGATGTCAGCGGTGAGGTAACAGCGACCTCTGTCAACTACCCTGACACCTGTTTTTTGAAGGCGACAGGGAGCGGCTATGAGGATGACTCAGTGTACCTCAAGCAGATCGTGGCCAATGACGGAAGTGCGGACTCAGGAGATCTCGGGACCAGTCGTCCGATTTATCACACAAACACCGAGATAGGCAGCAACGACTATATGGAATGGGGCTGGTGGACCATGGGCACGGCTGTTACCATGGCCGGAGTTGATTACCTGATAGACAACAAGGGGTATTACATCTTTGGCGGCGTCACCCCACCTACCGTCGTGGCAGGCATCAGCGGCACTTACAGTGGAGATGCCTATGGTACTTACTGGACCACTTCCAACGGTACAGACATGACCGGGACTTTTAGTTGCGAGGTAAACGGCACCTCAGGCTCAATTAGTAACTTTGGCCTGGACGTATCCGGCGGCGCATATTCAGCCTCTATCTCCGGCGCCGGCGGGTCGTTTAGCGGCAGCTCATTTGGTATATCCGGCGGCACCTGGGATCTTAACGGCAACACTCCCTCCGGCCGGAGTTGTAGCGGCTCTCTCTATGGGCCGAACGCTGAGCATATCGGAGGCGCCTGGGGAATGTTCTATGATCCTACCCCGGCTAGTGATGGTGATGAAAACGGTGCAGCCGGGATCTTCCAGGGAACTAAGCAGTAAAAATAATAACCCGTTTCTCTAAAACAGATCTCAAAAAGCCTCCCCGCTTTGGAGGGCGGGGGGGCTTTTTCATTAGCATAATCATAAACCACAATATGTTGCGGCGCTTCTTTCCTTGACACACAAGTCCATTTCTTTCTATACTCAACCTGTTACAAAACACAACAAACCGCTTGCGTTATGCCAAGTTATGAATACAAGGCATTTGACCCGGACACGAATCACGGACACGGACACGACTTGTTTTTGTTATGCCGGTTTATGAATACAAGGCCCTTGACAGGGCCGGCAAGAGCATAAACGGCATCATTGATGCCGATAGTGCAGTGGCGGCCCGCCAGAGGCTGAGGGGATCGGAGATCTTCCCGATCGAGGTGAAAGAAGCCTCCTCGAAACCCAGGGACCCGCATTCCACCCCGGTCTCAGTATCAACTCTTTTCAAGCGCATCAGGCCGGGGGAGGTTGCTGTTGCAACACGCCAGCTCTCTACCTTATTGGGCGCGGGAATGCCTTTGGTTGCCTCTTTAGACGCACTGATCTCGCAAGTTACCAACCCGCCCTTTAAGAAGATCATGGCCCAGATCAAGGAATCCGTTAATGAAGGTAACAGCCTGGCCCACGCCCTATCCGACCATCCAAGAATATTCTCAAATGTCTATGTTAACATGGTACGTGCAGGCGAGGCCTCCGGGTCTCTTGACGTGGTCTTGGATCGCCTGGCGGACTTAGGCGAACACCAGCAGGCCTTGCGAGGTCGTTTCAAGGCGGCTTTGGCCTATCCGGTCTTTATGTTCTTTATCGGAACCCTGGTCCTCTTCTTCTTGATCACTTTTATTGTCCCTAATATTACACAAATCTTCAAAGAGATGCATCACACCCTCCCCTTACCCACCGTGATGCTGATTGGTGCAAGTAATTTCCTGAAGTCTTTTTGGTGGATTATCATACTGGCAATAACATGCGGTGTTGTAGTAATAAGTCGGTTTAAAAAGACACCGAAGGGCCATTATCTATGGGATGGAACTAAACTCCGCATCCCGGTTTTCGGGCCTATCAACAAAAAAATGGCCATAGCCCGGTTTGGGAGAACGCTCGGCAGCCTGTTGCAGGCCGGAGTGCCGCTTATATCCGCCCTTCAAATTGTCCGGAACATTGTCAATAATGTTATAATCGCCGATGTAATCGACAAAGCCGTGGAGGAAATTCAAGAGGGCAAAAGCCTTGCCAACACCCTTACCCAAAGTCAATGGTTCCCTTCAATCGCGGTTCAGATGATATCCGTAGGCGAGCAGAGCGGGGAACTCGAGACCATGCTTAACAAAATCGCAGACACCTATGAGAGAGACGTGGAATCTCAGATCATGGCAATGACTTCCATGCTCGAACCCGTCATGATCCTGGTCATGGGCTTGATCGTGGGGTTTATCGTTATCTCTATATTGCTCCCAATATTTGAAATGAACCAGATGATCCGGTGAAAGATATATACCCGTGTCCGGACACAGACACGGACACGCTTTAGAAATCAGGAGGCATTATGATAGCAGACAGGTATAGTAATGATCGCGGTTTTACTCTTATTGAGCTCATGGTCGTTATTGTGATCCTGGGAATTCTGGCGGGCCTCATTATTCCCAGAATCATGGGCAGGCCGGAAGAGGCAAGGCGCATGAAGGCCAGGATTCAGATCGAGAGTATAGAGACCGCCCTGAAGCTCTACAAGCTTGACAACGGCTGTTATCCCACCACCGAGCAGGGCCTTGAAGCCCTGGTCGAACCTCCCTCTGTAGGCCGGCTCCCCAAGGCCTGGCGCAAGGGTGGGTACCTGGAAAAGGGGAAGATCCCCAAAGATCCGTGGACAAATGAGTATGTTTATCTTTCCCCCGGCATTTACGGAGATTACGACCTCTCCTCCTACGGTACCGACGGAGAAGCCGGAGGGGAAGGTAATGATAAAGATATAAACAGTTGGGAGCTGGAATAAAGCTGGGGAGTATATACTTTGGACGATAATAATTGGAGCTTTTTAGCTTGAGGATCGGCTCAAGAATCGCAGTTTATGGCCATGCGGGGTACACCTTCATCGAGTTAACCGTTGTTATCTTCTTGATCGGACTGACACTGGTCTTAACTGTTCCAAGATTTCGTTATGCGATATTGACGGATGATTTAAAAACCACTGTACGCCGAATGGTTGGGACTGTCAGGAGCCTGAGAAATGAGGCAGTCCGGGAACAAAAGGTCTATGCGCTTTGTTTTGACCTTGAATCGAATCGGTTCTGGATAGAATCGGCGAACATGACCGATGAAGAACGGACCGGGGCTTACGAAAAGGCTTTTCAGCTTCCGGCAGGGGTTCGCATACTTGATGTTTGGCGCAGGGAGAAGGGCAAGGAGGTGGCAGGTGAGACCGCCATCCGCTTTACAAAGAAGGGGTATATCGAAGAATCAGTGATTCATCTTGAAGCAGAGGACAACAGGCAGTTCACGCTGATCTTGAGTCCTTTTCTCGGAACCGTCAAGACCTATGACAGGTATGTGGAATTTATGGAATGATGGAGTGTTGAAGTAGTGGATATTAAAATAAGTTCTAAACACGCTGGTTTTACGCTTCTGGAAGTAATGGTGGCCATGGCCATCATTGCTATTGCCCTGACGGCTGTGCTCGGTTCACAATCTCAAAGCCTGTCGCTGGCCGGTGAAACAAAATTCAGTACGACAGCGGTTTTTCTGGCACAGTATAAAATGGCTGAAATAGAAGCTGGTGATCCGCACGATCTCGTTTCCGAATCGAGTGATTTTGGAGAAGACTTTCCGGGCTATCGCTGCGATCTAAAAGTAAGTGATGTTCTATTTAACGTACCGGAAACCATTTCGGACCATCTCAAACAAATTGATTTGACTATCTCCTGGGAAGAACAAGATCAGTACAAATACCGTCTCAGACTATACAGGTTTGTGCCGGAAATTAAGTAATGAGTATGCATTTCCAGATGAATTTTCCTCACCACAGAACTCTGTGCCTCTGTGGTAAAAACAGTTCCGGTTTTACTCTACTGGAGATTCTCATTGCCATGTTCATTTTCGCTATTGTTCTTTCTACGATCTATACCTCCTATACAGGCACCTTTCGTATCGTGGACGAGACACAATATCAGGCCGACATTTACGGAATGGCCCGGATTACCCTGGAAAGGATGCACGAAGATTTAGAATCTGTTTACATTACACAGTACTCAGAACCCTCTGAATCAAACGAGGAAGGCGGAGGAGTCGTTGAATTTTTAGGCGAGGACAAAGAAATCAAAGATAGTGGTGCTGACTCACTTCGCTTCATCTCCAGAGCGCATCTTGTCTTCGGTGAAGAAGAGCAGGCTTTTGGAAAAGCCGAGATAGGCTACTATGTTGGTGAGAATGACGAGGGAGAAGGCCTTGTGCTCTATCGCACAGACACCCCTGTGGTTGCGCAAACTCCTGGCGAAGGTACGGGCGGATCAGCGCTTTGTGAAAAATTGTTGTCAATTAATTTCACTTATCATGACGCCAATGGAGAGGTATACGACAACTGGGATTCCGCAGCCAAGATGTTGAAAGAGAAGATACCACAAATGGTTTCCATATTACTCGAATTTGTAAACAGGTCGGATCCTGAAACACCATTCAAATTCATGACAAGGGTTGCGCTTCCAATGGGCCGAGAACAAGAATGAAAAGCTTTCTACGAAACAATCGCGGAATCGCCCTTATCCTGACGATTTTGATCATCAGCCTGATCGTTGCGTTGACGCTCCAGTTTAATACCTTCATGCGGTCCGATTTACATGCGGCCGCCAATCTCCGGGACGGCATCAGGCTCGGCTATGTTGCCAAGTCGGGATTCAATTATGCTCTTGCGGTTCTCCTTGAGGATGCATCAGAAGGTAGCATCGATTCTCTCCGTGAGACCTGGGCGGATTCAGAGGCCCTTTCTGAAAATTCGACCGCCCTGTTTGACGAGGGCCTGTTTCGGGTCAAGGTCTCAGACTATTCGGGAAGGATTCAGATCAACCAGCTGATTGACCAGAGCGGAAAGTACGATGCTTTTCAGAAAGATTGTTTGAGACTATTCTTGAATTCTCCGGAATTCGGCCTCGATCCTGAAGAGGCGGACAATATCATAGATGCCGTTAAGGACTGGATCGATGCGGATAACGAGGCCACCAGGTTCGGCGCGGAAGACGCCTATTATCAAGCGCTGGGAAAACCTTATTCGTGCAAGAATGCCCCTGTTGAATTCCTGGAGGAACTGCTTCTTGTCAGGGGCATCACAAAGGACCTCTTTTACGGCGCCGGAGGGAAACCCGGTATCTCGAATTACTTAAGTACTCATGGTGACGGCAAGATAAATATCAATACAGCAGACCCCTTAGTACTGATGGCCCTTTCGGACGAGATGAGCGATGAGATGGTTGAGAATATGATAGCATACCGCGAGGACGAAGAAAAAGACCTGTCAATAGTAAATTGGGACGAGAGGATTGGGATGGGCGGTGTGGCCATGCCAAGTGTCTTGACCACTTCAAGCACCTACTTTGAGATCACATCAACAGGCTTCAAAGAGGCCATGGCCAAACGTGTCACGGGAATGGTCAAAAGGAACATGGGGGAACCAATCCAAATTTTGTCATGGAAGATTGAGTAGAAAATGCCACAAAAGATTCTCGGTCTTGACATAAGCTCGGATTCCGTTTCAGCAGTCCTGGTTACAGGGGGGTTGAGGGGATATCACATCGCGGCCTGCGGCCATGTTATTATCAAAGAGGCCGGGGGCATAGATGAGGCTTTGAAGGCCCTCGCTGAACAGGTGGGAACTGGGGCTGATATATGTATCAGCTCGATCCCGGGAGAGCAAGTATCGTACCGGAACCTCCGAATGCCTTTCAAAGACAAGAAAAAGATCAGGCAGACCCTTCTCTTTGAACTTGAGACAATGGTTCCTTTTCCTGTTGAAGATTTACTTGTCGATTTCACTATGGTCGAGCGGTCGCATCATAGCGAAATCCTTGCCGCTTCTGTCAAGCGGGCATACATTTCTGAATATCTGGCGCGCTTGCAATCCAATGGAATAGATCCCGCCATCCTTGATATCAGCGGCGTGTCAACGGCCCGCAGGCTGTTAAAACAAACGGAAACACCAGACAGCGGCCTCCTGTTGGAAGTTGGTCTCAAGAAAAACACGATGATCCTTTATCTCAAGAGACATATTGCCCTGGTTCGCAGCTTTCCCTTTAACGGCAGTGCCATTGCACAGCACGTGTTAAATGAAACAAGCAGCGGCCATGCGGCAGAGCAAATCGAATCATGTCTCAGGTCGTTTTGCACAGAGGTTCAAAACACACTCCATGCCTTTGGATATCAGACCAATAAAGAGGTGAGTCCCAAAAAGGTTTTTGTCACGGGTATCGGAGCCCTTTATCCGGATACGGGAAGCCTTATAAGCCGATTTCTCGATCTCCCGGTTGAGCGGATCGACCTGGCGAGGGATTCAGGGATTCGCATAGGTGAAAATATTGCTCGAACCTGGAATCCTGCACTGATGAATAACGCACTTGCCCTGGCAGTTCGTGAAGCCAAACAGGGATTCGGTTTTAACTTCAGGAGAGATGAATTCGAGATCAAAAAACAGTATTTCGGATACAAGAAAGAGATTCGAAAGGCGGCGGTTTTCTTAATAGTCATTCTATCTCTTCTTGCGCTTGACCTGGGTGTGGATTACTATTTTTTGAAGCAACGGCACAATAAACTGGACCAACAAATTACAGAGATCTTCAAACAAACGTTTCCTGATGTGAAACGGATTGTAGATCCAATCCAGCAGATGAAGGTTAGAATAAATGAAATAAAGAAATCAACTCTGTTGTTTCCCGGAATTGGTGCGAGCGGAATGGTTGTTGACCTGTTAAAAGATATTTCGCTGCGAATCCCTGAATCCGTGGATGTACACATAACCCGCATGGTAGTTGACCCGGATGTGGTTTTGATCAGGGGTGAAACCGACACGTTCAATACCGTGGATACCATCAAAAAAGGACTCGACCCATCAGCCTGTTTTAATACGGTGGCCATCAGCTCTGCCAAGCTTGATCGATCCGGCAAGCGGGTTCAATTTGAGCTGAAACTGGAAAGGGCCAAGTAGCACAAATCATGAAACTTGCAAAACGTGAAAAATATCTTGTAGTGGCTGCGACCTGTTGTATAGTTATTTTCTTTCTGTTGCAGTTTTTCGTATTTCCCTTCTTTGAAAAAAGAAAGCGTATTCAAAGGGGTCTCAGGGCAAAAGAAGAAGGCTTAAAACAAGTTGTAAGGCTTGCCTCTGAATTTCGCACTTACCAGAAAGGCCCTCAAAGCGTCAAACAAAGTCTTGCCGGCCGGAAGCCGAGATTTACACTCTTTTCCTTTCTTGAAGAGTCAGGCCGCAAGGTTGGGGTCAAGGCTCACATCAAGTATATGAAACCCTCAATCTCATCAGGCACGGGGCCTTACAAAGAATCGATGGTTGAGATGAAAATAGAGGCGATAACCCTGGAACAGTTGGTCAGATATCTTTATCGTGTTGAATCAGCGAATGATCTGGTAAAGATCAAACGCATTTCGATCAGCGAAAATAAGAAGGAAAAAGGCTACTTGGATGCCGTCATGCAGGTTATAACCTTTCAGTAGCGACATTTATTAATAATCAATGACTACAGCTGGTTTCAAAATTCCTTTACGAGGCAATTTTGAAACCAGCCGAGAAAAGGAGTTTGAAACCACTTCTAATAACTATTTATGAAACACTTTATATCAAAAAATAAAAAACGGTTCGGATACCTTCTCTTTGCCCTGGTATTGACAGCGGCACTTTTGTACTATCGTTTTCCCTCGGATGTACTGCGAGATTACCTCCAGGCAACCGCAGATAAGGTAACCCCCACGTTGCTTCTATCGATTGACCGTATAGAACCATCGATCCCCATTGGTTTGAATTTTCTGAAGACTAAAGTCGCCTTCAAAGATATACCTGATAGAGTCATTTTCACGGCGGATAGTTTTTTGCTAAGACCGCAGCTAATGGCATTGTTACGAGGAAAATCCAAGTATTCTTTTCGTTGCGTCGCGTATAAAGGTGATTTAAGCGGTTGTGTCTATATCAAGAGAGACGGCGCTAAGGGATTCATTGACACGGAAATTGAATTAAAGGATATTCATATCGGAGATTATACTTATCTTGCATACCTGATTGGCCGTCATGTAGAAGGGACCCTTGGCGGAACTATTTCATACAAGGGTCGCCACGACTCACTGACGACCGGTTCAGGCAAAGCAAATTTGACATTATCACATGGCAGGGTAAAACTACTGCAGCCGCTTCTTACCTTTGACTCGATTGACTTTAACGAAATGGGAATCGAGATGGTCCTCAAAAAACAAAAGATAAAGATAGCCCGCCTTGAATTTAAGGGGCAGCAGCTGCAGGGGGCATTGTCCGGGACCATAACCTTGAAAGAAGAATTTGCAAAAAGCAGTCTTGATCTCAGGGGCACGATTGAGCCGTTTGCGGCATTTTTCAAAAATGCCACGGGCATCCAGGATACCGTAAAATTTTTCAAAGAACGTCTTAACATGGGAACTCTTTCTTTTGTTATTCGCGGGACCCTGAAGGAGCCCAGGATCAAATTTACGTAATAAAAAAGCATAGCGCATAGAGCATAGCGCCAAGCGAAAAAGAAAGAAACAATACGCTGTGCGCCAATCGCCATGCCCTTTGCGGAGCGAAGCGACATATGCCAAAGCCCTATCATATTGTTTTCAACCTTCTTGCATTGTCCATTCTCATTTACACCGGAGTGGATCTCTTCTACAGGATCGTCAATGCAAGACTACGACAAGTAGATACCACAACCCTTGTTGTGGAACAGGTGCCTGATGACAAAGATCGCCGGAAGCCGCCTTTGGATGATTACCGGTTGATAATCGACAGAAATGTCTTTGGCTCTGCGCAAAAACCCTCAGAAGAAGCAAGGGCGGAAGAACTTGAAGCCCTTGAACCGACTTCCCTGAAAATAGCCCTTCTGGGAACAGTTACGGGCAACCCGCAGAATACTGTTGCTGTTATCGAGGAGACCGACATAAAGAAACAGGGACTGTACAAGGTAGGAGACAGTATTAAGAATGCCGTTATCAAAATGATCTTAAGGGGAAAAGTCGTCCTTAGAATCGAAAACAGAGATGAAATACTCACAATGGACGAGACACGCCGCACGCCGCCCGAAAAGACGTATCATGTATCAAGCCCTGTTGGGAGAGTAACCACTGTAACAGTCAGCCGCTCAGATGTTAAAAAATCTCTTGAAAACATTAATGAGTTATTGTCGCAGGTGCGCATACGGCCTCATTTCAAGGACGGCAGACCGGACGGGTTAGTATTGAGCAGGGTCAGAAGAGACTCCATTTTTGCGAAATTGGGCTTGAAAAACGGAGACATTGTCCATGGAGTAAATAATAGAAACATAAGGAGTCCGGATGATATGATGGATTTCTACACAAAACTGAAATCAGGTTCTCGTGTGTCATTACAGATAAACCGAAGAGGGCAGAGAAAAACTATACATTACAAATTCAGGTAACCCCATGTATACTTCTTATTTTGGCTTTAAGGAAAATCCATTCAGTTTAACACCGGATCCAAACTACCTTTATCTTAGTCGCCACCATAAGGAGGCCTTTGATCACCTCCTTTATGGAATCAACGAGCGAAAAGGATTCATTGTTGTTACCGGCGGCATTGGTACCGGAAAAACAACACTGTGCCGGGCGCTTCTCGGCACTCTTGATTCATCCACAAAAACCGCATTGATATTAAACGCCTATATTTCCGATACGGAACTTTTGAGGACCATCAATCAGGAGTTCGGCATTCGAACGGACATGCCGGGCCAAAGCAAGAAGGACTATATTGACAGCCTGAACCAGTTTCTGCTTGAGACGTTCAGCCGGGGTGGCAATGCGGTCCTGTTGATCGATGAAGCCCAAAATCTTTCCCATACCGTCCTTGAGCAAATACGTATGCTATCGAATCTTGAGACCGAAAAGGAGAAACTGATTCAGATCGTCCTTGTAGGTCAATCAGAATTAAAAAAGGTCTTAACTTCACCCTCCCTGAGACAACTCAACGAGAGGATAATGGTTCGCTACGATCTGAAGCCTTTGGATAAGAAAGATGTCCAGGGCTATGTGGAACACAGATTGGTGGTGGCGGGCGGCAGAGGGAATCTGCAGTTTACAAAGGGGACCTTTGAGACAATTTACGCATACTCTCAAGGAAATCCGAGGCGGATCAACGGAGTCTGTGACCGCGCCCTCCTCATTGCATACTCCAGGGATGAATTCACCATATCCAAGAAAACCATTCAGAAAGCGATTGACGACATCCGCAGTGATGTCCGGCTCGAACCGCAGCCGAGAAGGCCTCAGAAAATGAGCCCGTTATCCGTGCCCTTGCTGCTCTTGCTGATCATTGTAGCAGCCCTTGGCGGGTGGAATTTCAGAAAAAAGATTTCAGCGCTCATTTCAAGCTATGTAACCGCCACTCCCATCCAAACCCCTCAAGGCATACCAAACGAGCGAAAAATTGCCGTGGTAGTAACAAAAAAGATCCCGCATCCGCCTCCACAACCAAAGATGAAAGCAGCAAGCTTGTTTCTTGATGAGCAAGCCAGTCTTGCCGAACTCTTCGGGCTTTTCAATGCAAAGGAGGGTAAAAACAATCATGCCGCAAATGAGGTTCATTTGGGCCTGTTTTCCTTTCGTGCGGAACCCGAATACTATATTATATTTAGAAAGCCGTTCCGGGTACGTATGGCTATTCCGGCCCATTCCCCGGATACCGGTCGATCCGGGGTGCTGCCGTCGCCTCGCTATTTGCTTATTTGCAAAGCAACAGACGACGGAGCGATCGCCATTGATGCCGACGGCAAAGAGCAGGTAATAACCAGAGACTTTATCCTGAGTCATTGGGACCGGGAGGTCTCGTGGGTGTATCCATATGAGGACAAAGGGATTAATTTAATACAGGGGATGAAAGGCCCGGATATTGTCAAACTGCAAAAGGCATTAAATGAGACAGGTTATCCGGTCGAACCTACAGGCCTCTATGACAAACCAACATTTAATCAGGTCGTAAAATTTCAGGATAATTTTGAGTTAAAGACCGATGGGATTGTTGGTACCCGCACCAAGGGCTTATTGTATCAAATGATTGACTGAAGTTTCGTTGCGGGTTACGAGTTGCGCGTTACATATAACCAGCAACCCGAGACAAATCCAAACATTGCAATTGTAGGCACTTTAGCTCACTTTAG
>Ga0114923_10001347_pt1 | contig 17114 bp, 22 predicted proteins | sample SumtaG_FD_89578 | JGI IMG/M metagenome (GOLD analysis project Ga0114923, IMG submission 89578) | Deep subsurface microbial communities from Indian Ocean to uncover new lineages of life (NeLLi) - Sumatra_00157 metaG | ecosystem: Environmental > Aquatic > Marine > Oceanic > Sediment | place: near...
AAGTGTACTAATTCCTTGCTGTCTAGATTTAAGAATGATCAATCTGGGATGCTCTAAACTCTTCGAATAAACTCTGAATTGTGCATAATTTAGTTTAAAAGGTATAGGATCACCAATTTTATCAATAATAGTATATAAGTTATTTAATCGCCATAATTTTGAAGGTAAATACTGAGTAATTAACTCTTTATAATTTCTAGGTTTGGTAGTCATAATATGTAATAATTCAGGATTACCTGGAAAGAGTTCTTGAAACTTATCGTGTGATAATAGCATTAATCTTTTAAGTGCCTTTCAAATGATGTAATAGGCAGAGTACCAGTAGCTTTACCATCTCCAAAGAAAGCTCTTTGTAATTCACATAAAGCCTTAGCTAATGATAAGACAGTTTCAGCAGTAGTTGCAGTAACTGCAGTTTGTATTATTTTAGTTGCTAATTGTGATCCAGCTTTTTGTAATTCTTGATTTAATGCAGATCCACCATCTATACGATCAGATAAATCTTGTACTTCATTTTCAACAAGTTCACCTATACCAAAAGCTTCAATTGCGGGCGTTAATTGTTTAGTTACACTATTTAATAATATTTCTAATGCAGCTTTATCTAATTTAAATAATTGTAATATTTTATCTTGTTTTTCAGCTGCATGTAATTCTTTACGTAATTTAAGACAAGCTGCATATGATATACCTGTTAGTTCAGCTGTATCAGCTGGTTTAATTCCATTTTGAAGATGTGCTAAAGTAAGAAGACGTACTTGTTCATCCATTTTTATTTTCTACTTTTTTAGCATAATCTTTAAGAGCTTGTAAAACAACCCAACTAAAATTAGCTCTACCTTTCTTATGCTCACTAATTTTAAGAGCTCTAACAAAAAGTGTATCAGCTTCACTCTTAGTAGAGAAAGAATGTGATTTGGCAGGCATATTAAATCCTTTAATCAAAAATAACATTTTACTTTTATATTATACAATGATATAATTGATATGTAAAATGTTATTTTCCATGAAATGTTTATATTCCCATAGGAGTGGACATAAATGAGTGAGTTTAAAGAAAAAATTGATAATTTAGTAAGTAAAATGGTAAAAGGAGAAGATGGTAAACATCAACTTCCAGAAGAACTATCTAAAGATTTAGATGAGCCTACTTTGTATGCAGTTACAGCTGAACGACGTCGTCGTGATACACAAGGTGCATATACTAAAGCACAACAAACTGCTAGAAAAAATGAAGCCATTGCATTAGGTTTTCAAGATCGTTTATTAGAATCTGAAATTGTTCTTACTAAGGAACAAAAATTTGAACTTGAAGATCTTAGAAAGACTGATCCTGAAGCATGGCGTGCAAAACTTAATGAATATGAAACTGTTAATAAAGCTGGTCTTAAAGTTGAATTAGATGAAATTAGAACTAAAAGTTCTACTAAAGGTGAATTAGAAATTCGAAAAGAACAAATGATTGCTTTTGCTGAAGAAACAGGTATTAATCTTAATGATGAAGTTGTAGCAAATGATTTACCTCCTCGTTTTTTGAAAGAACTTGAAAAAGGTGAAGTTACTTTTGAAGAATTTTTAATTAAAGCTGGTAATTATATTAAAGCTGAAAAAGTAATTCAAGGATCAGGTGAACCTATTGATGATGATAGTAAAGATCTTAGTGGTGTAGCTGGTGGACAAGAACCATCAGAACAAGCACAACGTGGTGATTTTGAAGAAACTTATAAGGAGACAATATTTTAAACATAATTAATATTATTGGTACAAACATGATATAATATGCCTGTAGTAATAGGTATTCCTCTTCCAGAGCTACCCGCCGCTATAGTGAATGTAATCGCTATACCGCAGGTACTCCGGCGATTATATTGGCAATAATTACTTCTTTTAATGCTAATGAGGATTTACTATGACAACAGCAGTACTTGCACTGTCGTCAGATCTCAAACGTAAAAGATGGATGCGTGAAGGCATGATTCAGGCTGCCTCTAAGTCCTTTTGGTCTCCTTTGACTGGAAGTACTAAAGATGGTGTTGTGTATCAAGTTAATAACACATCCGCTAAGGAAGGTCATACCGTAGTTTTCGATTACTCTGGCAATATTTCTGGTAAAGCTAAAAAGGGTAAAGAGACAGCTTATGGTACTGGCGAAGCCAAGCGTAAGTTTTCTGATAAGATCACAGTTGAACGCTACCGTCTGGTAGTAGACAATGGTGATGAATTCGACGCTGTAGATATTGGTGATCTAAAAATCAGCCAACACAGCGATTCCCGTTCTAAACTCTCTGATTTATTTATTCGCTTCAAGGATCAATCCTTGTTCGATGCTGCACAGGGTGGTTTAGGCCAAACTCCGTCACATACTATTGATTTAGTAGCAACGTTTACTTTTGATACGTTGACGGATATTGAAACAACCCTTAAAACTTCTAACGGTTTCACTACTGGTGGTGTAAGACGTCCTATGGATGTATATTCTACTAAAGATGGCGAACCTTGTTGGTTGTTTGTTATTGATGCCGCTATGGCCGCTCTACTTCGTAAAGATACGGCTGGTTATCAGACTATGATGTCACGTGCTGATGTACGCGGCGCCGGTAACAAATTGATTAAGGGTGTAATTGGTAAGATTGGCTCTATGATGATTGTCGTAGCTGATCAATTCTTCGGTGATACAGCAGGAACTGACCACGCATCTGGTGGTTGGGGCTTGAATGACTCTGAAATTGAAATCAGTGGACTTCGTCAGTATGATGGTGCTGATCCTACTACAGCTCTTTGGACTGGTCAGGCTGGTTTCGACTATGCTTCTGCTAATCTCCATTCCCGTGGTCTCATCCTCGGTGCTGGTGCTTTGCAGTGTGCATTCGGTAAACATCCTGATTATCACTGGCAACCTTCTGAAGATTTTGGAATCACTTCTGAGTCAGCTCTTGAAGTGTGGATGGAATCCCAGAAATGCAATCTCACAGCAGAAAACGACGAATACAAACAGGCCAAGGTTTCAAATCTTGACTATGGTGTAATCGTTGTTGATGTTGCAGTATAAGGAGAAATATTATGACTAACATTTCTCGCACATTGGGCAAACACAAGAAAAGAGACGTCTGCGTTATGGCGATTCAACTTCTTGCGTCCGAAATGGGTGCTGCTGCTACTTATGAGCTTGCTAATCTTCCAAAACAATCGCTGGTCATTGCTTCTACAAGCTTTATTGTAGTCCCTTTTGATGGTACTCTACCGAAAGCAGATTTTGGCTTTACTGGTGCTCTAACTGAGTTAGATGCAACAGTTGCCTTAGATGCTGCCGCTAATACTGTCGTTGCTGGAGCTGGCAATATTCATAAACCTTCGGGTGGTGAAGTAACAGTTGTTAAAACTGTAGCTAGTACTGTAGGTGAAGCTTGGCTTATCATTGAGTATATTGAGTACACCCAATGCACAGGCGAATTGACTAACTTCAGTGGTTAACTGAATTCCTAGTCGTTAACTAAACTCGCCCTTTAATTAGGGTGAGTTTTTTTAGGAGAATATCATGGTAATAAAGAAAAAGGTAGTAAAGAAGGTAATAAAAAAGAAAGTAACAAAGAAACTTAATCAGCGTGATTTACATCGGGGTAGAGGTCGAAAGAAGTGAAGGAACGTAGATTTAAAGTTCGAGTTAAAGTTAAAGATACTAGAAAATCTACTATACAACAAAAATCTATTACTCATGCTTATGACAGTCCATTAGCAAGAGCAGTACGAAATAAAAAACGTAATAAACTTGCAGATTATAGACCTCCAACTCACGGGAAACGTAAGAAATGACTACTCGTATTGAAGACATTTTCTTACTTGCAAGAGATACTCTAAATGACCACAAAAAAGAACGATGGTCTGATGATACACTTCTTCGCAATCTAAGAATGGCTATAAAAGATATAGCTAAACAAACGGGACTTTTCAAGAATATTGTAATAGTCCCTTTAATTAATGGGCATAGCGTTTATAAACTTCCAGATGGTATTCTTTCTCTTTCCCATGTAACTTTTAATCAAGAATTACTTCCATTACGAAGTAGTGGTTGGATGCTTCACAATTATCAACCTGATTGGCGTACTGAAACAGTAGATCTTACTGATGCATTAGATCAAAATCTTTTAGAACAAGCTATTTACGATGAACAAAAGCGTAAACAACTTGCTGTCTATCCTAGACCATTTGGTGATATGATAGAATGGTATATTTCTGTTCCAGATGCTTATGGTTTAGTTGGTGGTATACCAGAATATACGCAACCTACAGCTTATGGTGTAATTGCTGAATTAGTAGATGCTGATTTTGCAGAAGATATTCAAGATTCAGCTTATGGTGTTGTTACAGCTATAGCTGAACAAGGATCACTCACAGTATATTTCACTGAATGCCCTCCATTGCCAGATACAATTAATGATACTATGTCAATTGATGAATGCTTTGATCCAGCATTGAAATTCTATATTTGTGGTATGGCATTACGTAATGATTTAGATGCTATTAATAGACAAATGGCTTCAGAAGAGTTTACACTTTATAAACGTGATGTAGAAGCAATAACCGAACTCGCACATACAGATTCAGTAGACCCACAGGCTTTTGAATCACACTATAATCCACTGGGATGATACAATGACTTCTAGAACACTCAATCGTGAACTTATTATTCATAAAGATTTAGCCTTAGGTATAGGTACAGCACTTCAAACAAGAGGCACTGCACCGCAAACTGCTGAACAACTAATTGAACTTGATTTTATTTTTAGAACTACTGCTGAAATTCGTGCTTTAGATATAAATAGATATTCTCGTATATCTTTACATACTGTTGGACCATTAACACATTATTTCTTTGATCCAACTAGTGCTGCTATTGATGATGATAATACGATTATAGCACCAGTACCAGCTATTGCTGTAGGTCGTTGGATTCGTGTTACTTCTAATAGTGCAAGTTTAAACTATGAATCTGTAGCTGATTTAATAGCTGATACAGCAGTACTTACAGGAATTGCTCCAAATACTCAAGTAAGTGTTAGTGGTTATTATACACCAGGAGATTTTGGTGGTGGTGCTTTTTATTGGGATGCTCTTAGTTCAGCTGCTCATGATGGTGGTATGACTCTTACTCCTACAGGACGTATTGTTCCTGGTAGATGGATACGAATAATAACTACATTTATTGATGTTCATCATTTTGGTGCTGTTGGTGATGGTGTTACTAATGATAGAGCACCAATTGAAAATGCTATGCTTGCTGCTGCAAATAATGGTATGACTTTAACTATTAGAGATTTATCTTATGAAGTAAGTGGCTTAGACCTTCTTATAACAAATAATTTTAGAATTATTGGTAATGGCTTTCCTAGATTATTAAATGGAACAAAACTTACTTTCACAGGTGATTATGTTAATTTTGTTCGTATTGTATTAGTAGATTGGTCAGGTGGTATTAATTTAGAACCTATAAATCCTGGTACATATGATTTTGATCAATTAAGTGTTGTAAATTGTGCTTATGGAGTACGATCAATAGGTGCAAGTTTTATTGTTAATACTTTACGAGTTAGAGGTGGTTGGTTTAATGGTGCAATACTTAGACATGCTTATTATTTTGAAGGTAAAGTGCAAATTGTCGACATAGAAAATGTTAAGATTGAAAATATCGGTAGTATAGCTGATAATAATATTACTGTAGGTATAGGTTTAAGTACTGTTAGTGCAAATTGTGAAACTGTAATTATACGGAATTGTGAAATTAAAGGTTTATTATCTGCTGCTGGTATTAGGTGTAATGCTATTCAAATATCGGGTGAACGTATTGTAATTTCAAACAATATTATAAGAGATATAAACGGTACTGGTGAAGGTAAAGCTGCCATTGATATAATAGCAAATAATTGTGTTATTGCAAATAATTCTATAACAAATGGTGGTGAATCATTAAATGGTGGTTGGATTGATTGCACTAGTTCTGGTGCTGATAATAATTTTGTAATTGCTAACAATATTTTAGAAGGAGAAACAAGTAAAAATGGTAATTGTATGTATCTTGCTGGTGTTGGTACTGTTAATGGTAATAGAATGTTTGGTGATACAATACGTAGAGCTATGACACTAGTTGGACAACCTTCATTTAAACAATTTACTATTACTAATAATTATATTAATTGTCCAGCTGCTAGTGCTGGTATATATTGTGTTGAAGTATATGATTCTACAATTTGTGATAATCATATTTTAACTTCGGTTTATGCTATTCAAGCAGGTGCACCCATTGCTACGTATAGTATTCTTAATACTAATATTTCAGATAATTATTTAAAAGCTGATAAAGGTATTTCATTTACTGAAGCTGCTGATGTAACAATAGATAATAATATTTTTGATACAGTTCTTGCTGAAATAGAAGGTAACTATAAATATACTTGGTGGTTCTTAGATGGTATAATGACAACAACAAGTGCTAAATTAGCTGCTATAGGTGATATTGTTAATACTATGCAATACAAAAAAATAGGTCTTATGATTTGGGATGAAACTTTAGGTAAACCTGTATATGCTGCAGGAGCAGCAGCAGGTAGTCTATGGGTTGATTCTGCCGGCGTAACAGTGCATACACCAGTCTAATGGCTAAAAGAATACTTTATAGATCATTAATTGGACATGAGGACTTTGCTTTAGGTCCTGGTAAACTACCACAAGAACGTGGTGAGCATAGTATTGTCTTACAGAAAATAGAACTACCATTTATTTTCAGAACTGTCGATGAAATCAAAGAACTTGATTATACAAAGTATATGCATATTGGTTTGCATATTGAGTATGGTGCAGTTATTGAATATTATTATGATCCAACTTCAACAGCCGTAGCAGATGATAATTTAATAATAAAACCTAATAGTATTCATGTAACTTTACCAGGACGTTATATCAAAGTTGCAGTCGGTGTAGGTGGTTCAGGTGGTATAGTATATACATATACAGCTATAGATTATACAATTCAATATCCAAATGAATGTGTATTAGTTGATTCTAATACAGGACCAATAACAATAACATTATCTGCTTCACCAGTAACAGATAATTATTCTGGTGTATGGGATTGTGGTGATAGAGCAGCTCTTAATAATATTACTATTGTAAGAAATGGACAAACTATACATAGTTTAGAAGAAAATGCTTTAATTGATACTGATAGTGGTAGATTTGATTTTATATACACTGGATTAACATGGGAATTTGCTCCTATTGCTGGTTGTAGTGGTAGTGGTTCTAGTCTTGGTGGTGATCATGATACTATTATTGCTGCTGCTTCAACTGAATATGGTGATTTAGTTGTATCTGGTGTGTTACCAGCTACAACATTTAGAGCACCTTATGCTTTAGATTTAACTAATGGTTATATACGTGCTAGTCTTACAACAGCTCCAACAGGTGCAGATGTTATTATTGATGTTCATATGAATGGTGTTAGTATGTTTAGTACTTTAATACATATTGATATAAATTCAGATACTTCAGTAGGTTCAATTACACCTGCTATTTTAACAACAACATATGTACCTGATGATGCTGAATTTGAAGTATTTATAACTCAAGTTGGTTCTACAATAACAGGTTCAGGCTTAAAAATAGCTATAACAGGTATTAAGGTGTAGTGGCTGCAATATATACACCACCATGGCCTATGGCTGAAATGTTTACTACAACGTTATATCCGGTTGTAGCTGTAGATTCTTTAGGTATGAATATTACTGTTAATAATGGTGCAATGATTTTAATACCGGTATCGGATATAGATAATACTTTTGATGCATTAAATGGTACATTAATACAATTAAGATGGTTTTATTTTGATGGTCCTTATGATGGTGATATAGATAATACTTTTGATGCATTAAATGGTACATTAATACAATTGAGATGGTTTTATTTTGATGGTCCTTATGATGGTGATATAGATAATACTTTTGACGCATTAGATGGTACATTAATAAATAAATTAGTAGAAGCAGATTCACCTGATGAAAAATTACAATTAGCACTTAGAATAGAAGCAACATCTACTATGGATTTAATATGATTTATATACCTAAATATAAAGATATTTATATTACAAATGGCGAAATAGCTATAAAAAATAGTTTTAAAGGAGAATATAGAGCTATATTACGTGGTATAGATGGACGTATAAAATATGAATCGGGTTGGCAATCTAATACTATTTTAAATAGAGGTTTATTAATACTTACTACACCAACTAATGGTACATTTGATAGAATGCATTTAGGTACATCTGATATTGCTATAGATGTAACTCAAATAGGTTTACAAGGTTCAGATTTAGGTTCACATAGTAGTAGAGGAGCTCTTAGTTCTTCTAATAGTGGTACACCTAATTATGAACATATTTCTACTATACGATTTGTATTTAATCCTGGTACTGGTACAGGTTTAATTAAAGAATTTGTTATATTAGAAACAGGTGTTTTTAATCCTCTTACACAAGCTGTAGTACGTATTGTTTTAACAACACCTATTAATAAAGGAGTTCTTGATGAATTAACTATAGATCATAGATTAACTTGGTATCCAGAGATTAATGATGTATCAGGATCAATTGATATTAGCGGTACATCATATAATTATGTTATGCGACATACTAGTATTGATTTACTTACTGATCATTTAATAAATCTTAGTCCTGGTGGTAGTCATAATTTGTTATTTGATACACCATTAGTTGCTAATACACTTTATCCAACTGGAAGTTCAATTAGTTCAACTTCTCTTGTTAATACTAATGGTGGTGTAGCTCCTAATTATTGGGCTCAAGCTGAATGTATATATGATGTAGATAAAGGTCCTGGAAATGTTAGTTTAGCTTTTGTACCATTACATGGTACATTTATTGCCTCTAGTGTAGGTATTCAATATAGTTTAGATAAAACTACTGGTGGTGGACCATTAGTAAAAACAGATACACATGAACTTAGATTAAATGTTCGTTCATATCCTATAAGGCATGTATAATGTCTAATATTATTAAAATAAAAACTACTATTGGTTTAAAAGGTTTTTTTAGACTTAGAATTATTAATAAGTTTAATAAAATTAGAGTAGATACGGGATGGTTTTCTAATACAATTTTAGATGCTGGTCGTAATATCATGGCAGATCGTGGTGATTGGATGGATTACTGTCAAGTAGGTACAGATAATACTACACCTACTCAAAGTGATACAAGTTTATTAGGTTATATAGCAGGTACTTCTAATATTGTTTCTACAACTACAGGTCAAGCTAGTAGTGCTCCTTATTTTGGATGGAAAAGAAAAACATTTCGTTTTGCTGTAGGTGATACTGCAGCTAACTTAAATGAAGTAGGAGTTGGTTGGGGTTTAAGTGGAAGTACATTAATTTCAAGAGCTCTTATACTTGATCCTAGTACACAATTACCTACTACTATTACACCACTTGCGGATGAATTTTTAGAAGTGATGTATGAACTTCGTTATTATGCACCAACTACTGATGTTGTAATTCCACAAGTAACTCTTGACAGTGTTGTTTATGATACCATAGTAAGAGCTGCTAATGTAACAGCTGTATCATGGTCTGGTAATATTGGTAGTATTATGGGAATAGTAACAGGTACTTCTAATTGGGTTGCTTATGATGGAAATATTGGTACTGTATTAACTGGTCCTAGTGGTATTTCAGCTAATGATGATTTAGCAACACAATCTAATTCTGCTTATGTAAATAATTCATACGAAATAAAAATGAATTGTCCTTGTGGATCATCTGGATGGAATTTAGGTGCTGGTATTAGAAGTTTACGTATAACAACAACAGCTGGAGAGTATCAAACACAATTCGATGCTAATCCTGGTGGAGCTACAATTCCGAAAACATCTGCATATAGTATGTTAATGTCTTGGACATTAGGTTGGACGGAATTATAATGGCTATACCTCAAGGTCGATTATCTACAACAATAGTTCCAGGAGTATTATTAGAACCTGAAAATATACAAGAACTTCCTTTAGTTTCACATGAACGAGGTCCTATTGCTATAGAAGATACTTCACAAGGTTTATTAAATCAAAATTGGACATTAACTTATAATGCAGGTACAGGTGATATGACAGCTACTCCTGAAACTACAGGATCTCCTGTAATAGTGTTAACAGTATTAGGATTAACTTTCTTTAGTTTTACTTTTGATCAAAATGCAAGAATAGTAATTGCGTATTCTACATTAGTTTCTTCATATTTATATTGGTTTGATACAGCATTAGGTATGACTACAACTAAAGATTTAGGTTCAATTGTAATTACACCTTTTATTAGTTTAGATGATAAACGAGAAACACAAAGTGCTTTAAATGATATGCTACTTTGGTATTTAAAACCTGATGGTCTTACTTACGAATTATTTATGTTATTACAAAGAGAACGATTTTTAACTGAATATTCTATGATTACTGGTGTAGTAAATCCTAAGTTACAAAAAGTAGGTATGACAGATGAATTACGAATTCAAATTGAGACATCAGTATGATTAAATCATCTACATATTCATGTGATGGAGATCTTAATAGTCGTTCGAAATCTATTATCGTAGAAGGCGCAGATAATTCAGAAGACTTATCTTTCTTCTTTACAGATATACCACTTACTGTTATAAAAATACGGGCTGTATTAGTCGGTATTATACCTTCTGTTACATGGACACTTCGGCATGGAACGGATCGGAGTGCTATCGGTACTGAACTTATACTTGCTGGCACTACCACTACTGAAGTGACCACTGGCGTTGATGTTACTATTTTTAACTGGCCCAACATTCCCGCTAATTCACATGTTTGGTTTGAAACTACTGCGAAAAGTGGTACAGTAGAATCACTAATCTTAACGCTATTTTACAACGAGGATTAAATAATGGCACAAGGAGATGTAGGAGTTTTTGATAGTGGAATGGAGAATGTCTGGGATAATCTCCATGATTTCGGTGCTACACCGAATGTTCTTAAATGCGGAATTGTAAATAATACAATTGTACCAACTGTAGCTACAGCAGACCCAACTTGGGGAGCTGGTGGCACTACAAATTTTGCTGCTAATGAACAGACGGGTGGTAACTTCACCGCAGGTGGTAATGCACTTGCAACACCAACAGCAACACTTAGTGCTGGTACACTAGTAGTTGATTTCGGTGATCCAGCAGTATGGACTAAAAATGCATCTAACCCTACAACTTGTTATTGGGGTATTATTTATGATGATACTGCAACTAATAAGAATTGCTACGCTTTTGTAGATTTAGGCGGTGTATTTGACGCAACTACTGGCGATCTTACAGTTCAGTGGGGTGCACCTTTCCATACAGTTAATCAAGCATAATCGAGGTAATTAGTAATGAAAGCAATAGCTATGAAATTTCGTGAAACGAAGTTCCGTGCATTTTATCGTATTTGTATTTTACCACTGCATATTCCAACTCGTACTGGTGAAACTAAAAAAGCGATGGAAACAGAACTAGCTTCTCATGAAAAGTATGTAACTGAGCAAGGTCTTAAAACTGAGTTGCAAGTGTATAAAACTGCACGTAATTTGCGTCAATCGACTTATGATGCTCTGATTCTTGCACAAACACTTGTTAAACAAGAACCTTCTGAAAAGAATGGTTTGAATGTTGAGAAAGCAGAAGTTGCGTTTACAAAAGCAAAACTCGCTTATCAAGGTGCTTATCAGTAAGTAATTGGCCTCATCAGACACTGTAATAAGTGATACAAGGATGTTATTTGGTGAGGCTTTTACTTAAGAGATAACTATGCTTATTGAGTTACACGAAGAAAATGGTAAACCGGTTGAATACCGTCGTGATGGCAGTATTACACTAAAGGTGTTTGGATATGTTTGGGACGGCAAAGGCGGTCGCCGATGTCCGACTGAAATATGCAATGCACATTGTTGTAAAACCGGTTCACTATTTCCTATGGATAAACCACCTTGTCAATATTTGACTAAAGAACTTTCTTGTTCATTTCAAGATAAGGGTGGTTTAGCAGCTAAGCCTTTTGGTTGCGTATCTTATCCAAGAAATCAAGCGGATATAGATGCTATGAATAAAGGTGTAAAAATAGGTTGTCAGTTGAAGATTGAGAAATCAAATGGCTGATATTCTAGTAACATCATTATCAGCGCCAGGTAGTAATCAAGCAGGTAATCCTGATGATACATTCTTGATGACTGTAAATACTACTGAAACAGGTCATGGTGGCGATGAAGTTGCAACTGTTCACCGGCAAATGCGAATTGATGGTGGTTCATGGCTTGATATACCAGTAAGCGGTGCTGAACTATCTACACCAAATAATGCAGATACTTGGGCTGGTGCTGGAGATTACTCGTCTACTATTACAATGGAAGAGGCTGGTGACGGCAAGACTATTGAGTTACGTGCAAGAACCAGCGGGGAAAATTCAGGCGAAAAATTAGATCCTACAAGTGGTTGGTTAACAGTCACTATTACATCACTTAGTAGAAATGTTATATGTACAACTGAAGTATTGACTTTAGCCGAAAATCAAGCAAATGTAAATCGTGGACGTGGAGTTGATGGAATTATTGCATCACTTCTATTAACTGAATTAGCAGCTGATGTAAATAGAGAAAGAAGTGTAGTTCCTAGTTTTGCAGTAAATACTTATTATTTTGATGCTTCTGTATCTGGTCCTACTGATAATGACGCAAAATGGGTTAATGATATAGATGCATTTGATGGTAGTATAAGTACTTTTGCATCAGCATCAGATAATGGTTCTCTTACAACAAATGAATTAAGGGCTGCAGGATACAGTGGTCCATCCAGTGGTCCAGTAATAACACAAGTTAGAGCACGTACTTTTGGTGGTGTTTTTATATCAGATAATAATACTTTACATGCAGAGATTCTTGATGGTAGTACATCGTTAGGTGACGCGATAAATATATCTGATTATACATCTAAAGTGTGGGGTGATTATGTAATTCTTGATGCTCCTGCTGGCGGCTGGACATATGCAAAACTTAATTCTATTGAATGTGTTATTTATGGTACTACTGATGCTAGTGGTTTTCATAAAGAGCATGGTAGAACAGAGCTTGAAGTTACTACAGGTAGTGCTGTAAATTTAGTTTTAACAGAAAATTTAGCTACTATAGATACAAGTACTGCTAGAAATGTTATTTGTTTATCTGAAGTATTAGCACTTACTGAGAATTTAGCAAACATAAATCGTACACGTGAAGTTAATGGAATTACTGAAGCATTAACTTTAACTGAATTAATAGCTGATATAAATCGTACACGTGATGTTGATGGAACTATTGAATCACTTTTATTAACTGAGAATCCAGCTACTGTAGATATAAGTGATAATAGAAATGTTATTTGTTCACCTGAAGTATTAACACTTGCAGAAACATTAGCTGAAATTAATCGTTCACGCATTGTTATTGGTATAACTGCAGTTTTAACATTAACAGAATTAAATGCTGCTATAAACAGAGAAAGACAAGTAGACGGTATTACAGAAGCACTTAGTCTAATTTCAAATACTGCTGAAGTTAATAAGTCTAGAATAATAACAGGTGTTACAGAAATATTAACTCTTATAGCTCAAGCTGCTGCAATTAATAGAACTCGTACAGTTCAAGCTATTACAGAAGTATTAACACTTACAGAAAATCAAGCTACTATTATTACAACTACTAATAGAGATGTTGTGAGTGTAACTGAAGTAATTACTATTACAGAAAGTCAAGCTAGTATTTTACGTGATAGATTAGTTACTACAATAATTGAATCATTAGTTCTTACAGAATTACAAGCAGATGTCAATAGATCAAGAGTTGTAGATGGTGTAACAGAAGTACTATTATTAACAGCAAATCAATCTAGTATTAATAGAAGTAGAGTTGTTGCTGCTATAACTGAAATATTAACTTTAACAGAAAATCTTGCTACTGTTATTACTACATTAAATAGAAATGTTATTGCTAGTACTGAAGTTGTTATTATTACAGAATCACAAGCAGCAATAAATAGAGCAAGACATATTCAAGCTGCTACTGAAGTATTACAATTAGTTGAAAGTGCTGCAAATGTAAATAGAAGTCGCGTAGTTTCTAGTACTATAGAAGTTATAACTCTTACAGAATTACAAGCAGATGTTAATCGTCAAAGATTAGTTGCATGTGCTAGTGAAGTGATATTAATTACTGAAAATCCTGCTAATGTACAACTAGACGTTAATAGAGATGTATTTGGTAATACTGAGATTATATTAATAACAGCAAATAATGCTAATATTACATTGAAAGCTTTAAGACGGGTAATAATAGTTGGTTAATGAAAGGAATAATACTATGAATAAAGAAAAAGTACTTAATTTAGCGAATATTAAAAATCACCCAATAAAAGTAACATCAAGTATGTTATTTAGCGTATTAATTGCTTTTGTTGTAATTGGAAAACCTTATGCTAAAGAAGAATTAGCTAAAACATTTTTTACTCAAGTACAAGCTTCAGAACATACAACTAAAATAACTAATAAGTTATCTTCATTAGAAGCAGCACAACAAGAAACTAATACAGCTATTACTAAATTAAGTAACAGTTTTGATACGCAAAATGCATTTAATATGCTACGTAATCTTCAAGCTGATTTAGAAAGATGCTTAGCAAATCCACGAGATACAAATAATTGGAGACAAGATAAACTTAGATTAGAAAAACAAGTAGCTCTTGCACATGACTATAAAAATTGTGTATTAGCTAAACGTGATAATTGTCAATTAATACAACAACAAATAGTACAATGACATACGAATATTTTTCAATTGAGCAAGATCCTGTACTGTTTATTTGTCAGGAAACTAGTGAACAAGGTATAGATCCTAATTTTGTTGAAAGTCTTGATGAACTAAGAAGGCGATGTGGATTTCCTTTTATAATTACTTCTGGTTTTAGATCTGAGCATCATAGTATTGAAGTTTTAAAAGATGAACCAGGTGAGCACAATAAAGGTGCTGCTGATATTTGGTGTATAAATAGTCATAAACGTTATATTATATTGTCTCATGCTTTTGAGATGGGTTTTGCAGGTATTGGTGTAGATGGCGATTTTATTCACGTTGATAAAAGAACTACTACTCTTAGATGTTGGGTATACAAATGAAATTTATAAACATACCGCCGTTAGATATTGCTAATAAATCTGAACATTGGGTATTAGTAGGGGAATGTATTTATCAATCTGACTTATTAGGTGATGATGATAAACCTGTTAAAGTCATTGTACCAAGTGGATTTGTAACTGATCTTGCTAGTATTCCAAGAATATTTAGATTCTTAATTGTAAAGAATGGTAGGCATAGAGCAGCAGCTATTGTACATGATTATTTAGTTAGATTAGAATTAGCGTTTAGTAGAAGAACTGCTGATAGGATATTTCTAGAAGCAATGAAAGTTAGTGGTGTTCCAAAATTGCGTAGATGGTTAATGTATAAAGCAGTTAGATTGAACACAAGTCGTTTAAAACTTATAGGAAAAGCAAGATGAAAATATTATTGTTAGTATTAGTATTAATTTTATCTGGTTGTGCTACAACAGAATTAACGTACACACCAAATGGTCAAACTACATGGAAATCAAAAACATTATGGAAAGATGTAAAAGATGCAGAAATTGAGTGGGGTCCAATGAAAGCAAAACTTGGTTCATCTATTGGTAATGGTGGTGAAAGTGTTTTAATGAACAATGTTATTGCTTGTTATTTATCACCGGAATTATGTAAATAATGCCTAAAATTAATGTATTTAATGGTGGGTTGCACATAGCTGCAGCAGCCCACCTAATTGCAGATAAAGAGAGTGTTATAAACCTTAATATTAATCATATTATTGGTATACTTGCACCTCTATATGATAAGACAGAAGCTGTGCTTAGTGCAAAGAAGTGGGGTCACTTTTTTACAACTGATTTATCTTGGTATTTTGATGATAATCCTAAAGATTGGGTTGAATTCCAAGAACGTTTATACATTGGTAATCGTACAGGTTTTAGTACTAAAATTGTCAGTGGTACAGAATGGCTAATGGGTATAGTAGGACCTACGTTAGTTCCTACAGGTGTTGTAACTGCTGAAACACCGGATCAAGATCAAATTACTAGGTGTAAATTAACTACAGCAATCGATGTTACTGCTGATATTCCTGCTGGTGAACTAATTAAATATAAAGTAGTAAATGTTAATTTAGCAGGTGATTATTATTCATCAGAACGTGAATTTTCAATACGCATACCTGAAGGTTCAAATACTAATAAAGTGACTATAGATTGTACAGATACTAATATACAAGATCAAGTGATTATCTTTAGATTCTTTGATAATTATTGGCGTGCAATTTATATAGGTGCTTCTCCTACTGGTATTGTAGACAAAGTATTTGACATAAGTGCTAATGCAGAATGGGATGCTGAAAAACCTGGTAAATTAGATGGAGTATACCAGTATGCATTAACTTGGTATAATACAATAGATGGTACAGAATCTGTTCCAATTCTTTCTGAAGAAATTACAGTAAATCATGGTACTATAACTGTATCTAATCTTGAAGTTCCTATTAGTGATCCTCAAATAGATCAAAAGCGTCTTTATCGTATTGGTGGTGGTTTAACAGCATTTACAAGAGTTACTACATTAGTTATTGGAACTACTAGTTTTGTTGATTCTCTTGCTGATGATGAATTAGAAGGTTTCTTACTAGATTCAGATACTAATTATTCTCCTGTAACTAATTTACATTGGATGATGGAATCTTATTCTATGTTATTTGCAGCAGATGGAGATAAGCTTAGATTTACCCCTATCGGTGAAGCTAATAATTGGCCTCAAACATACTTCCTTGACTTTCCAAGAACTATTACAGGATTAGCGAAAACTCCCATTGGAATCTTAGTATTTAATCAATATGAAACGTGGTTAGTTACTGGAACAGGTCCTTTGTCGCTAGCACAGCAATTGTTAACGGGGAGTCAG
>Ga0114923_10001348_pt1 | contig 17109 bp, 13 predicted proteins | sample SumtaG_FD_89578 | JGI IMG/M metagenome (GOLD analysis project Ga0114923, IMG submission 89578) | Deep subsurface microbial communities from Indian Ocean to uncover new lineages of life (NeLLi) - Sumatra_00157 metaG | ecosystem: Environmental > Aquatic > Marine > Oceanic > Sediment | place: near...
GCCACCAGGTAGCCAATGTCCATGGCGCTGATCTTCTTCGAATTAACGGACAGAGTCTCCAGCAGTACCCGCAATCCGAGAGACGAGCCTGTTCCTTTGGAAATAAGCGAGAACGCCTCCCGTACCAAGGCCCGATTTTCGGACTCACCGTCGTGCGAAAGCGGAACCATGTCAGCGATCGTTCCCAGCGCCACCAAATCGAGCAGATGAACGGGCATCGGTTTTTCCAATCGCTCGTACAGCCCGCAAACGAGTTTGAAAGCCACGCCGACACCGGCTAGGTGCTTGTTGGGATACCCATCTCCGGGTCGATGGGGATCGATGATGGCCACGGCATTGGGTAGGCTGCCGGTAGGTAGGTGATGGTCGGTGACGATCGTATCGATCCCGGCCTGCTTTAATTGCTCGATCTCCTCTTCGTTACCGATTCCGCAGTCAACAGTAATGACGAGCGAAAACTCCTCTTCAATGGCGCGAAGGACAAACGCTTTGGAGAGGCCGTGCCCTCTCCGTCGGTCTCCAACATCGACCTTGACCGAATTCTTCGGCAGAAGCGGACGGATGGCACGATAAAGGACAGCGGCTCCGGTGAGCCCGTCGGCATCGAAATCTCCGTGGATGAACACTCGCTCGGAACGAGCGATCGCCTGTTGAAGGCGGTCCAGCGCCTCGGTCATTCCTTCTAACAAGAACGGAGAATACAGGCTCTGGATGTTGGGATCGATGAGCGCATTCCAGTCAACTCCGCCGCGTTGCGCCAGCAACACGGCAAACGACGTTGCACAACTCAGTGAGGTTTGAATGGCCGAGATGAGAGACTCACTGGGGAGACTGGTGACTTCCCACTTCCTCCCCTTCCGGAGGATGGATCTCATTTGGCTTTCTTTGCTCCTCCGGTCTTCATCGTCCAGGCGTAGAGAATAGGGTTGGCGATGTACATGGACGAGTACGTTCCCACGATGACCCCGATGAGCAGCGCCAACGAGAATCCGCGCAACACGGATCCTCCAAACAGGAACAGAATGATAACAGGGATGAAGGTCGTGATCGATGTGTTCAAGGTACGGCTTAACGACTGGTTCACGGAATGGTTGATGACCTCGAAGACTGATTTGCGGCGCTCAATTTTGAGGTTCTCGCGAATGCGGTCGTAGATCACGATCGTGTCGTTCAACGAATATCCGACGATGGTCAGGAAAGCGGCGATGGTGGCCAGATTAACCTCCACCTGGAAGATTGCGAACAAACCCATCGCAATGATTACGTCATGCAGAATGGCGGCCACGGCGCCGATGGCATATCGGAGACGGAATCGCCAGGAGATGTAGACAAGAATGGCGACCAGAGCCAACAGAATGGCCTGCCATCCCTTCTCCGCAAGTTCACGGCTCACTTGCTGGCCGATGAGACGACGGCTGATGCCTTGGTCTTGGACCGGGAAATCGCGCTGCAGCATGGCTACGATCTGGTCGGCTGCGTCCGAATCGTCCAACTGCATGGTGATGATCTTCTTGTTCCCTTCGGCATCTTGGATGACACTCGTGGTCAGATCCACGTCACCAGTGTGGATATCACCCAATGCGCTACGGATCTCGGCGGTGTCGACGGCCTCGGTGAACAGAACCGTGAATTCCATCCCGCCGGTGAAGTCAATGCCCATGCGAAGTCCGCGTATCCCTGGGATCAGAACTATAAAGCTGATCACGATCAGCACCAGGGAAACGGGTAGGAAAATCTTAGTCTTACCGAGGAAATCGAACTGCCGCATAGGTTGCCTCCCTTATGCTGCTTGAACCTTTTGCGTCCACCGAGACTTAATCCGAGCGGCTTTGTTCGGATGGATCGTGTTTCGCTTGGCTGCCTTGTCAACCGCTTTTGCCAACTCGGGCAACAATGCAGTCGCGCCCTGCTTGTCGTTCGCCTCAAGTAGAAGGCGAATCTGCTTCAAGATCCTGCGGATCTCGGCCTTCTTCGATCGGTTGAGACCGCGGCGCTTTGTATTCTGACGTAGTCTCTTTCGTGCCGAAGCTATATTTGGAATGGGTATCACCTCGTCCATGAATCTCGTTTAGGACTGCCTTATCACAGAACGCGAAATGTTAGCGGACGGCGAGAAGTGAATCAAGGAGGGATCATGTTCCGCCTGATCGCGCAAGAACCTGTCACCTCTTCTCCAGGATGTTTCTCCCGTCGGCAATCCGTGATCGATGTCCAAACGCGGATTTCAAGGGCGTCAGGATCTCGTAATGAAGCAGATTTCCGCGTAATTCCCCACTTTGTTGCCGATTGTACTGAGCCTCGCGGGTTGCTAGGATGGTCGTGGTTTTCACTTTGTGTTGTCTTATTCGGGGGAGGGGTTCATGCAGTACATCGTCAAGCGCGATGGTCGCGTCGTTTCTTTTGATGAAGCCAAAATCACCACCGCCATTTGGAGGGCCATGCGGTCTGTCAGGGATCCTGATGAGGAGGCCGCCAAGGCGCTATGCCGGCAAGTGATTGCAGCCCTCGACGAGCGATTCGTCGGCGAGAACCCCACCGTTGAGGAGATCCAAGACCTAGTCGAGGAAACGCTCATCAAGGCTGGATGGGTGCAAACGGCCAAGGCTTATATTCTCTATCGGAAGAAGCACGAAGACCTGCGCGAGATACGTGGCCGGTTGACCGAGTTACCGCTGGTCGAGGACTACTTGAACGATCGCGATTGGCGCATCCGCGAGAACTCCAACATGACGTTCTCGCTGCAAGGCCTGAATAGCCACATCACCGACAAAATCATCTCCCGCTACTGGCTGAGTCGGATCTACGAAGACCACATCTGCGAGGCCCACGAATCGGGAGATTTGCACCTTCACGATTTGGGAACGCTGGGCGCCTATTGTGTGGGCTGGGATCTGCGCGATCTGCTGTTGCGCGGATTCCGTGGCGTACGCGGAAAGATCGAATCCAGACCTGCCAAGCACTTCCGAGTGGCCCTGCTGCAGATGGTTAATTTCTTGTACACGCTGCAAGGAGAGTCGGCCGGGGCGCAGGCGTTGTCCAATGTAGACACCTACCTGGCACCGTTCATCCGTGCCGACGGCTTGACCTACGCCGACGTTAGACAGAATCTGCAGGAATTCATCTACAACATGAACGTGTCTACGCGTGTTGGCTTTCAAACGCCGTTTACCAACGTGACGATGGATCTGCATGTTCCCAGATACATGCAATCCGAACCGGTCATTATCGGTGGTGTGTTCCAGGATTCGGTGTATGGAGACTTCCAGCCGGAGATGGATCTGTTCAACCGTGCCTTTGCCGAGATCTTGCTCGAAGGCGATATGCAAGGGCGGCCGTTCACCTTCCCCATCCCGACGTACAATATCACCAAGGATTTCGATTGGGACAATCCGGTTCTTGAGCCATTGTGGGAAATGACTGCCAAATACGGCATCCCCTATTTCTCGAACTTCATCAACTCCGACATGCACCCCGAAGACGCCCGATCCATGTGCTGCCGGTTACGTATCGACAACCGTGAGCTGCGATCTCGCGGCGGCGGGTTATTCGGAGCCAATCCGTTGACCGGTTCGATTGGCGTGGTCACGCTCAACCTCCCTCGACTAGGATACTTGGCAACCGACGAAGCTGATTTCTTCGATCGATTGGGCGGATTGATGAATCTGGCCAAAGAAGCGCTGATTGTAAAACGCAAGACGTTGGAGACTCTGACCGAGAACGGTCTGTATCCCTATTCGAAGTATTATCTGGGAAGGATCAAAGAAGCGACCGGCGGGTACTGGAAGAACCACTTCTCCACCGTCGGCTTGATCGGAATGAACGAAGCCTTACTCAACCTGTTTGGGTGCACGATTGCCGACGAGGAAGGGCAAGCGTTCGCACTCAGCACGCTCAATTGGATGCGAGAGCGCATGGGCGACTATCAAGACGAGACGCATGACATCTACAACCTCGAAGCCACACCGGCCGAAGGGGCCAGCTATCGACTGGCCATGTGCGATCGTGCGAGGTACGAAGACCTGCGCATCTACAATCAGGAGGCATATGGCGGAGCAACGCCCTATTACTCCAACTCAACTCAGCTGCCCGTCGGACTCACCGACGATTTGTACGACGCTCTTCGCATACAAGATCCGCTGCAGACGCGATATACGGGAGGAACCGTGTTCCATGGATTCCTCGCGGAACGCCTTCCCAGCCCCCAAGCCACCAAACAATTGGTGCGCAAGATTGCCGAGTCGTTCCACCTTCCCTATTACACGTTGACCCCAACGTTCTCGATCTGTCCCGAGCACGGATACCTGCTCGGTGAACAGGCGCACTGCCCCCATTGTCAAGGGAAGACCGAGGTGTACTCTCGCATCGTGGGTTACCTGCGCCCGGTGGAGCAGTGGAATGACGGAAAGCAAGCGGAGTTTGCCGATCGAAAAGTGTACAACACCGTAGCATCAAGTCGATCGGTCAGCTAGGACGGCCTTGCCGTTCCCGTAGCGAGAGTGGAGGGTTCCCCATGATTGTTGGTGGCGTTCAGTGGATGACGTTGCTCGACTATCCCGATCACATTGCGGCGACCGTGTTCACGGCCGGATGCAACTTCCGCTGTCCGTTCTGTCACAATCCCGAACTGGTCCTTCCCGAGCTCGTTTCGCAATCGAGCGCAGGACTTGACGAATCGTTCTTCACTGAACTAGAGGCCAGGAAAGGCTTCCTTGACGGCGTCGTCATCAGCGGCGGAGAACCGACGCTGCAGCCGGATCTTCCGGAAGCTCTTGCTCGGATCAAAGACCTCGGATACCTGATCAAGCTGGACACCAACGGCTCTCGCCCCGACCTGATTCAGCGAATTCTTGAGAGTGGATTGGTGGATTTCGTTGCCATGGACATCAAGGCCCCGCCTGACGCCTATGACGAGCTATCTGGTTCATCGGTCGATATCTCAGGCATCGAAGCATCGATTGCCACGATCGCGCGTCTTGCGCCGCGATACGAATTCCGCACCACGGTCTCCCCGGGGCTATCACAAGACGATCTCATTCGAATCGGCGACTGGATCGAAAGCAGCCAGGGATATTGGCTCCAGGAATTCCAGGTGCCGGTTAACAAAACATTGGTTGACGAGGGCTACCGAAACAAGACGGCCTTGAAAAGAGACGATCTCGAAGCCGTCTGGGATCAGCTTCGAGATCGATTCGATTCCGGTGGTGTCCGAAGTTAACCGGAATCCGTGCCCAGTCCGACCAGTGATCGAACCTGCGCCATCGTCTCTGCTGCAATCGCTCGAGCTTTGTCCGCTCCGGAACGCAGCATGTTGATGACGTCTCCCGACGCTTCAAGCTCGGCACGGCGCTGCTGAATGGGGCGAAGGACCTCCATTAGCTGCTCGAACACCGCGTCCTTCAGTTTCGAGTACATCAAGGCGCCGGCGTCGAATTCGGATCGAAGCTCTTCGACCAATCCGGTTTCCTCGGTCGCTTCGGTCGACAATTCGAGGATCTCAAACAGGTTGGCCACACCAGGCGACATGGCATCGCCAGCTTCCATTCCCAGGTCGGTGACTGCGGAGCGAATCTTCTTGCGAATGGAGTTCTCAGGCTCCATCACGCCGACGTAATGAGATTCACCTGCCGACTTGCTCATCTTGGCGGTCGGATCGGAAAGGGACATGATACGTGCGCCCTTCTCCCCGACAACCGGTTCCGGCTCGGGGAACATCTCTCCAAAGCGGCTGTTGAATCGCCGTGCGACACGGCGCGAGAGCTCCAGATGCTGCACCTGGTCTTCTCCGATAGGCACACCGTCCGCCAAATAGAGAAGGATGTCGGCTGCCTGTAACACGGGGTAGGTGAACAAGCCCGAGGAGATGAACGCTTCCTTGCTCGATTTGTCCTTGAACTGCGTCATCCGTGAGAGGTCGCCGAACGAGGTTACGCATCCCAGAATCCAACACAGCTCGGTGTGCGCGGGAACATCGGATTGGACGAACAGGATCGTCTTTTCCGGATCGATCCCGGACGCGATTAGATCGATCGCCATGTCCAGCGACGCCTGCCTGAGCGTTTTGGGATCGACATCTGCCGTAATGGCATGGTAGTCGACGATGCAGATGATGCAATCGACTTCGTTTTGCATGACGGCCCAATTCCGAACCGCCCCGAAATAGTTGCCAATATGCGGGGTTCCTGTCGGCTGAATCCCTGAAAAGACGCGTGTTACCATCATCGATCACCTCCTGGTTTGAATGTGCCCATAAGGTGCCTATGGACGTGTCCATCGTCACCCGTGGAAGTCAAGTATAGGCAGCGCTGGATGCAGTCTGCAAGCCATTTGGCTTGAACGGACTTCTTGATCGTGCTTCTCTTCCTGGCGTATTATTACAATTGGGTGAGAGATGAAGGCTTCGAACGATGAAATCTACACCGAACTCGATACCGCGCGGGGCAGACAGGTGCTGGAAACGATGATCAGATCAGGTGTTGAGGTCATCGACCCGGATCGAACCTACGTCGGAGAAGATGTTCAGGTGGCTCCCGGAGTTGTGTTGCTCCCCGGTACGCATCTACGCGGATCGACATCCATCGCAGCCGGTTGCCGCATCGGACCGGACTGTTGGATTGAAGACACATCGATTGAGGCTGGATGCATCGTCCGATATTCGTTCATCGAGCAAGCTCGGATTCGCGAACGAACTAAAGTGGGGCCGTATGCCCACCTACGTCCAGGCGCCGACGTCGGTCCGGAGGCTCACATCGGTAATTTTGTGGAGATCAAAGGTGCCAGGCTTGCGCGTGGGGTCAAGGCCGGCCACGTTGCGTATATCGGTGATGCTGACATCGGAGAAGACACTAACATAGGCGCCGGGACCGTCACCTGCAATTACGACGGCGAGTCCAAACATCGAACGATCATTGAGAAGGGGGCATTCATTGGAAGCAACACTACCCTGGTGGCTCCGGTGACGATTGGAGAGGGTGCCTATATTGCAGCCGGTTCCGCCATTACCGAAGACGTACCTGCGTCGGGACTTGCCTTTGGGCGTGTGCGGCAGGTGAACAAGGAATCCAGCCGAGGGGCCAAGGAGGATGAATCGGATGATCAATAGGCATTTGAAGCTCATCGCGGGGAACGCCAATCCCCAATTGGCCGAAGAGATTTCATCTGAACTTGCGACTGAGATCTGCGACGCTCGCGTCGAGCGATTCGAGGATGGGGAGATTCGCGTTCACATCCACGAGACCGTTCGAGGAGCGGACGTGTTCGTGCTCCAACCGACGTGTCCTCCGGTGAACGACAACTTGATGGAGTTGCTGATCCTCATCGACGCTCTTCGCAGGGCGTCGGCCCGGAAAGTGATTGCCGTGATGCCTTACTACGGCTATGGGCGTCAGGATCGAAAACACACCGGGCGCGTTCCCATCTCCGCACGGCTGGTGGCCAATATGATCGAAACGGCCGGGGCGGACCGTGTCTTGACGATGGATCTCCATGTAGGACAGATTCAGGGGTTCTTCAACATTCCGGTCGACAACTTACGCGCCGACTTCATCTTTGCCGAATACATCCGCGCGGTACTGGGAAGCATGGACGATGTCGTCATCGTCGCCCCGGACACAGGATCCACCGGGCGAGCAAGATTGCTGGCGGAACGGCTCGACACTCCGTTGGCCGTTCTCGAAAAACGACGCTCGCAGGACAGTCTCGATATCAAAGTGTTTAACGTCATCGGCGATGTCGCAGGCAAACGTGCAGTTTTGGTAGACGACATCGTGGCTTCGGGCGGCACCCTGGTCAAGGCGGCCGAGATTCTTCTCGAAACGGGAGTAACCGAGGTCTCAGCCTATTGCACGCACGGAGTCTTCAGTGGCGATTCGGTTTCGATTCTGGAAGCTTCGCCCTTGAAAAGGGTTGTGGTCACCAATACCATCACCAACCAATGCGCTCTACAGAGTGACAAAATTGACTATGTCTCTGTGGGGGGGCACCTTGCCAAAACGATCCGTCAGGTGTTCGAGGATCGTTCGGTAAGCTTGTTGTTCCCCCATTATTAGGAAGAACGATTCGGGGAGTATAAATGGATACGTTGCACGTCAAAGAGCGGCCTGCTGGAAAGGCCGGAAAACTACGCAGGACGGGGTTTGTTCCCGGTGTTGTCTATGGTCCGTCGATTGAATCTACGCCGATCGTCATTGGAAAAAAGGATCTGCAAATCCTGTTCTCCCAGATTACGCGAAGCTCCCGGATCAGCCTCTCCATCGAAGGCGAGGGAACACGGGAAGTCGACGTCTTCCTTAAGAACGTCGACTACGATCCCATTACGGATGAGCCGTTTCACGTCGACTTCTATCATCCCGACGTAGGAAGCCCACTCAAGCTTGAGGTTCCCATCAAGACCGTCGGCGAATGCAAGGGCATTCAGTCCGGCGGCATCCTCAACGTACTGTTCAACACGGTTCGTGTGCACGGTCTTGCCAAGGATGTGCCGGCCCTGATCACGATTGACGTTTCCGATCTTGACATGGGCGAGTCGATCCATGTTCGTGACGTGGACTTCGGGGATGTTGAGCCGATGCTTCCGCCGGAACGAACGATCGTTACCGTCATTGCACCTCGCGGATTACTTGCTGAGGAAGAGGAAGAAGAAGAAGAAGGCGAAGAAGGCGAAGTGATTGAGGGTGAAGAGGGCGAAGTCATCGAGGGCGCCGCTGACGCTGCAGAAGAGACTGCCGCCGAGGAGTAACTGTGGCAAAGGCCGTCTTTGGGCTGGGGAACCCGGGACTACCCTATACGCTTACACGTCACAACATCGGATTTGAAGTCATTGACCTGTACCGCAAGGTGCACCGAGTGAGAAAGAAAGGGCGGATCGAAGGTTCCGCCCTTGTTTATTCCGTCGGCGATCTGTTGCTGGTCAAGCCGATGACCTACATGAACGAATCCGGTTTGGCAGTGAAAGCGGTGCTGGAGAAACATCGAATCGAGATGTCCGACGCCATGGTCGTGTACGACGATTTGGATCTGGCACTGGGGCGCATCAGAATTCAGCCCGCAGGTGGGGCCGGCTCACATAAGGGTATGCAGTCCGTCATTCGAGCTCTGGGGACGGAAGAAATCCCGAGACTTCGGATCGGCATTGAAATTGAGACGCGCGACGAAACAGGGCGCGATTTCGTGCTGGATCGATTCACGAAGGACGAGTGGCAACAAGTGCTGCCTGCAGCAAGAAGCGCAGTTGAGGCCATTACGGTGTTTTGCGACCGCGGCATCGACGAAGCGATGACTCGATTCAATCGATGGGAATAGCGGTTGCGTGAGCTTGCTCGAAGCGTATACTGTTTGCGATTCGTGGTTGACCCCTTCAGGAGGATTAGATGTATGATCGTTTCTCGCGGGAATCGATGGAGATTATTGCCATCTCGCAGGAAGAAGCTGAGTCTTGGCACCACAGTTACGTGGGAACCGAGCATCTCTTGTTGGCGTTCTTGAAGGTATCCGATTCCAATGTTACTCAATTCCTGGTGTCGCAAGGCGTGACCTACGAGAAAATTGCGTCTCTGATCGAAGAAGATAGGGGACGCGGCGACGTCCGCTTGTCAGCCGACGATCTGGAGCCGACGCCGCGGTTAAAACGTGTCATGAAGCTCAGTTTCGAGGAAGCCCGGCGCGCCAATCTCAATGCCATTCTCCCTGAACATCTACTGATGGGTTTATTGCGAGACGGTGAGGGAACCGGCGCCGCCCTGCTTCACCATCTTGGCGTGAATCTCAACAAAGCACGCGCTTACTTCCTGCCGTCCTCGGGCGTCGGAATGGCCATACGTTCTTCCAAGCGTCCCCAGAAACAAAAAGTCGACCTCTCCGAGTTCGGACGCAATTTGGTGGAAGAGGCCGCCGCTGGCAAGCTTGATCCGGTCATCGGACGCGAAGAGGAGATGGAGCGCATCATCCAGACCCTCACGCGCCGCAAGAAGAATAATCCGGCCCTGATCGGGGAGTCCGGCGTTGGAAAAACGGCCGTAGTGGAAGGCCTCGCCCAACGTATCGCCGAAGGAGATGTCCCTTCCATTTTGCAGTCCAAGGAGATTCTGGAACTCGACATGGCCTCGGTGGTGGCAGGAACCAAGTACCGCGGAGAATTCGAGCAGCGGCTGAAAGCGCTCATCAACAAGGTTACCGAGTCGGACAATATCATTCTGTTCATCGACGAACTGCAGACGGTAGTCGGCGCAGGCGGCGCAGAAGGTGCCATCGACGCTTCGTCCATTCTCAAGCCACCGTTGGCATCGGGCACTATTCAGTGTATCGGAACCGCCACCTTGGACGAGTACCGCAAATCGGTGGAAAAGGATCCGGCGCTCAAGCGGCGTTTCAAGACCATCTATGTCGAGGAGCCGTCGGTGGAAGAAACGGTGCTAATCCTCAAGGGACTGCGTCCACGGTACGAGAAGCATCACGGCGTGAAGATCACCGACGATGCCCTGTACCAAGCGGCACGGTTGTCCGATCGCTATGTCACCGATCAATTCCTGCCCGACAAGGCGATCGACGTTATCGATGAGACGGCGGCGCGCATCAAGTTACAGGGAACGAAAGTGCCTGACGAAGTACGCGACTTGCAGGAGCAAGTCGATGACATCGACGAGAAGGAGCAACTGGCGGTGGCGAGTCAGGATTACGAGCAAGCCGCTCGCTTGCGAGATGAGAAGGCCGCCATTGTCGCACACATCCAGGAGTTGTCCGAAGAGGCCTACGAAGGCGCCAAGCTGGAAACCACGGGCAAGGACATCGCACAGATGGTGTCCGCCTGGACCGGCGTGCCGATCGGGCATGTGCAAGAGGAAGAAACCGCGCGTCTGGTCAGCATGGAGGATAAAATCCACGATCGCTTGATTGGGCAAGACGAGGCCGTACAAGCGGTGTCGCGCTCGATCCGTCGTGCCTACGCCGGTGTCAAGAATCCCAAGCGACCGGTGGGCGTGTTCATGTTCCTCGGTCCGACCGGTGTCGGAAAGACGGAACTCTCCAAGACCTTGGCTGAGTTCCTGTTCGGTGACGAAGATGCGCTCGTTCGCGTTGATATGTCCGAGTACATGGAGCGATTCTCGGTGTCGCGATTGACCGGTGCCCCTCCCGGCTACGTCGGGTACGAGGAAGCCGGCGAATTGACGGAGAAGGTTCGCCACCGACCCTATTCGGTCGTTCTGTTCGACGAAATCGAAAAGGCGCATCGCGACGTATTCAACATTTTGCTGCAAGTAATGGAGGATGGCATCCTCACCGATTCGCACGGACGGCGAGTCGACTTCCGTAACTGCGTCTTGATCATGACATCCAATGTGGGATCCGAGTTCATCACCGATCGCGACACTCTCGGATTCACCGACAATGCAGATGACTCGGAAGAGTCGTACCTGCAGATGAAGGATCGTGTCACCTCCGAAGGCCGCAAGGTGTTCCGTCCCGAGTTCCTCAACCGCTTGGACGACATCATCGTGTTCCACCAGCTCAACAAAGCCCAGGTCAAGCAGATCGCCGATCTGATGATTCATGAGCTGCAGAGTCGGTTGCAGGAGGAACGAGACGTCACGCTGACGCTCGATCCGTCGGCGTGGCAGCTGCTGATCGAGAAGGGATACGATCCTAAGTACGGGGCGCGCCCTATGCGGCGAACGATCGAGAAATACGTTGAGAACCCGATCTCCGAGGAAATCCTTCTCGGCAACATCACATCAGGGAGCACGATCCTTGCCGTTGCTGAGGGAGACGAGATTCGGTTTTCGCATCCCGATTAGCGATGGCGTTCGCTTGCGAGCAGTGTGGCCATCGTTCCGTGAAATGGTTCGGTCGCTGCCCCGGTTGCGGGCAATGGGAGTCGTTGACGGAGGTTCGATCCGATGGCACGGACGCCGCCGTTGGCACCACATGGCTGGGCGAAGAACTTCGTTCCATTTCCGCGATTGATCTGAAAAACGTTCAACGTCTTCCATCTGGCCTGTCTGAGTTGGATCGACTGTTGGGCGGTGGCTTGATCCCCGGCGCGGTCGTGCTGTTCGGCGGCGAGCCCGGCATCGGCAAGTCGACACTGCTACTGCAAATGGCTGAATCGCTTGCTCGCGGCGCGGGAAAAATCCTCTATGTCTCAGGCGAGGAATCCGAAGGGCAGGTTAAACTGAGAGCGATCCGCATCGGAGCCAATTCCGAGCGGCTGTTCGTGCTGTCTGAGCAATCTCTCAGTCGGATCATGGACGCAGTTGAGCAAATCGAACCGCTGGTGCTGATTGTCGACTCGATTCAGACTACGGCGGACGAGCGCGTTGCCGGCGAAGCGGGGTCGGTCAAGCAATTGCGTGAAGTCAGCTCGGCTCTCATTCAGGTCACCAAGTCCAAAGGTATGACCACCTTCCTGGTCGGCCACATCACCAAAGAGGGCGCATTCGCCGGTCCCAAGACGATCGAGCATTTGGTCGACGTGGCCATCTATCTGGAAGGCAGCCGCACCGAAGACGTGCGTATGCTGCGCTCGGTGAAAAACCGATTCGGAGCCACCAACGAAGTCGCCGTATTCCAGATGACGGCGGGTGGGCTGGTGGGGATCGAAGACCCATCCCGCTTCTTCCTCGGCGACTCGGATCGTCCGAAACAACCTGGTTCTGTGTACGTTCCCATCCTCGAAGGCACGCGTCCCATTCTGGTTGAACTCCAAGCCCTGGTCTCTCCCACCGGTGGATACGGCGCACCACAACGCCGCTGCACCGGTCTTGATGTCAATCGCGTGCTGCTGATGCTGGCGGTGATGGAGAAGCATCTGGAAGTTCACATCGGAGGCGCCGACGTATACTTGAATCTGGCCGGCGGCCTCGATGTGCGCGAGCGCGGCACGGATCTTGGCGTGATCGCAGCCGTACTCTCGAGCCTCCGCAATCGAGCCCTGTCCGATCGAACCGCCGTTGTCGGCGAAGTGGGGCTATCCGGAGAGATTCGCCCGGTGAGACGGTTGAAGGAAAGGATGACCGAAGCGGCGAAACTGGGCATCCAGCGGATAATCGTGCCTCAGTCGGCTCGAATGGCGAAGACCGAGGGATTGGAGATCGTGGGAGTGGAGCGCGTGAGCGAAGCCATTGAGGCACTGAGTTTCGAGTAGGAGGCTGGAATGAACGAAGGGCATTGGATGAAGTTGAAAAAGGCCGTCGAAACGGTGAGAGCCCGGCTCGACAAGCTCCCGAATGTCGCCATGACCTTGGGGTCGGGGCTTTCCGGCGTGTTTGGAATTCCCAAAGACGGCATCACCATTCTCTGCTCGGAAATCCCCGGCTTTCCTGTGCCCACCATTGCAGGTCACTCCGGCGAGTTTTGGATCGGTCCCCTGTATGGAAAGACCGTGCTCGTTCAACGCGGCCGCGCCCATTACTACGAGGGTAATTCGATCGAGGATGTTTCGTTCGCTACTCGGATGTTCGCCCTGCTGGGCATTCCAACCTTGATCGTCACCAACGCTTCGGGTGCCATCAATCCGGATTTCCGCGCCGGAGATCTCGTTTTGCTCACCGATCACATCAACATGCTGGGCATCAACCCGCTACGTGGAGCCAACATCGACGAGCTTGGGCCCCGGTTCCCGGATATGTCGGCCGCCTATACACCGGAATTGCGCTCCATGGCCAAGGACGTGGCAGCAGCTGAAGGCATCGAGGTCAAAGAAGGTGTCTATGTGGCCGCACTGGGGCCGTCGTACGAGACGCCGGCCGAAATCCGGGCCTTCCACGCCATGGGTGCTGATTTGGTAGGAATGTCCACCGTTCCGGAGGTGATCGTGGCGGCCCACGCCGGTATGAAGGTGCTCGGCCTTTCCATCGCCACCAATCTGGCCGCCGGCGTCGATCCGAACGCCACCTTGACGCACGAAGAGGTCATCGAAACGACCCGCCTCAAGGGCGAGGAGATGCGCCGATTGCTGTTGGGAATCCTGAAGAAACTTTAGCCCTCAACCACACAAGACATACGATTCTCAAGCTCGTTGAAACCTGGGCACACACCGGTATAATCTCGCCGCCGTTCGGGATGGAGCGCACCGATCTTCTCGATCGGCTACCGCTTATAGATCGCAGGAGGTCTACCTAATGGCAAACGTGCCTACGCTGAATCCGTTTGAGATCTCTCAACGGCAGCTCGATACGGCAGCGAAAAAGCTGAATCTCGATCCGCAGATTCACGAACTCCTTCGCGAACCGCTTCGGACCCTCGAAGTTCACTTCCCTATTCGCATGGACGACGGAAAGGTCAAGACGTTCACCGGATTTCGAGTGCAGTACAACGACGCCCGCGGTCCAACCAAGGGTGGACTCCGTTTCCACCCGGAAGAGACGATTGACACGGTCAAAGCGCTCGCCGCGTGGATGACTTGGAAAACGGCAGTCGTGGACATCCCGTACGGTGGGAGTAAGGGCGGAGTCATCTGCAACCCGAAGGAACTCTCACGGACCGAGCTGGAAGGCATCGCCCGCGGATACGTCCGTGCGATCGGCCGTTTCATTGGTCCTGAAAAGGATATTCCGGCACCCGACGTCTACACCACGCCGCAAGTTATGGGCTGGATGATGGACGAGTACTCCAAGATGCTCGGTTACAACGTTCCCGGCGTAATTACGGGCAAGCCGATCCCGTTGGGTGGCTCACTCGGGCGCGGCGACGCGACCGCTCGCGGAACCGTTTACTGCATCATCGAAGCCGCCAAGGAACTCGGCATCGAGCTCAAGGGCGCTACCGTTGCAATCCAGGGTTATGGAAACGCCGGTTACTACTGCGGTACGTTGATGGAAGAACTGGCCGGTTCCAAAGTCGTAGCCGTCAGCGACTCGCGCGGTGGCGTCTATGACGGAAACGGGATCGATCCCGTAGCTGCCAAAGAATACAAACAGCAGAACGGAACCGTTTCCGGATTCAAGGGCTTCAAGGGCATCACCAACGACGAGATACTCGAGCTGGACGTCGACGTGCTGATACCTGCCGCCATTGAAAGCGTCATCACCGACAGGAACGCGGCCAATGTCAAGGCCAAGATCATTGCCGAAGCTGCCAACGGTCCGACTACACCTGAAGCCGACGAAATCCTCTTCAAGAACGGCCAATACGTGATTCCGGACTTCCTATGCAACGCCGGTGGTGTCACGGTGTCCTACTTCGAGTGGGTCCAGAACATCGGCGGCTACTACTGGCCGATCGAGCAGGTGCACGAACAGCTCAAAGCCAAGATGGTGAAGGCGTTCTACGAGACGCACAACATGGCCAAGCAGCACAACGTCGACAATCGCATTGGCGCCTACATGGTGTCCGTCCAGCGCGTCGCCGAAGCCATGAGGCTGCGTGGTTGGGTATAAACCAAAGCTCTGAAGGGATTTGATGCGGGGCTTCTTCGGAAGCCCCGTTCTTCTTTGCTGTGATCCATCCGTCGATATTGGCGAAGTCCGTGAGTTCGAAGCAGCAGGCAGCTCTTCAAACACAGTGGCAATTCCCGTAGGATTACGGCATGACTGATCAATCTTGTTCCTGTCCAACCCGAAGAATCCTCTGGGATTCTTCAAGCGAACAGAGGAGGCCCTATTGAGTCCCCATCCAGCCCGAAGAATTCCCCGTCGCAGTCAAAGAGATTCTTCGAACGAACAGAGGAAGCAATATTGAATCCTCTGTTCGCAGCACATACCGTGGAACATGTGCTGAACGCTGTCATGCAGCGTGATTTCGGGACCGGACGTAGCGTAGAGGCGCATTTCGGCGCGAAGAAATCGAAGTGCGACTATGTCACGAATCGCCAGTTAGGCGACGACGAGCTTCGTGCCATCGAAGCCGCCGTCAACGCTGAGATCGATGCCGATCATCCGGTGACGACGTTCGAGATTTCGCGGGAAGAGGCAGATGCAAAGTACGACATGGGCAAGGTGCCGGATTCGGCAACCACCATCCGTATCGTGCAGATCGGTGATCTGGACGTCATTCCGTGTGTCGGCCACCATGTTGAGCATACGAACCAGATCGGGCGGTTCGTCATTCGGAGCGCCGATATGAAAGACGAGACGACGATCCGCATTCGGTTTGCTATTGAACCTTAACAGCCAAAGTCAAGCCCAATCTCTCGCAAAGCCGCCAAGGGCGAAAAGGACTGCCATAAGAGGGGGAAGGGCCAAGACAATAGACATTAAACTGGTTCTTCTTTGCGATCTTAGCGACTTGAGCGAATGCAATGAGCGGGCGCGAGAAAAGGCTTGTCTCCCGCATGAGTCGGCAAACGCGAACTGCCTGTATCGGGGCAGTTCGACGGAGTTTGCGAACTGAGGGTGAACCCCTCAGTTCGTCCGAGTTTGATGCATAGCATCAAACATCGGGTCTGATGACGAGTAGAACGACAGATGAAAGGCGAGCTTGCCAAACATCTGGTTGGGTGACGAACTGGAATTGGGGCACTGTGGAGTTGGTTCAGTTGTTTCAAGAGATTTACGAATGTAGGATAGCATGCTGGGAATGACAGGTAGATTCTGGTTTTCGCTACGGGAGGGAATGTGCAGGGCGAAGGCATGAAGATTCTTAGCTTTGACATTGAGATCTCGGATGTCTTTGAGTTGGGCAAGAACGAGGACATGGAGACCTACGCGCCGTTTCATATTTCGGTGGCTGCAACGGCCATTCACAACGGAGAAGAACGCGTGTGGTATTCGCAGGACACAGACGGTCTTCCCGCGTTGAACTTGACACAGCAGCGAGCACACGAACTGCTGGAGTATCTTGCTGAGATGCAAGAAGGGGGATTCATGCTTTGTGCGTGGAACGGGCTGGGCTTCGATCTGAAGTGGATCGGTCATCAAGCCGATGACATGAAGCTGGCTGCTCAAGTCGCTCTGAAGAGCTACGATCCCATGTTCCAGTTCTTCAACCAGAAAGGCTTCCCCGTTGGGCTCGCCAGCGTTGCCTCAGGAATGGGCATCGCCCAGGAGAAGCTGATGGACGGTGCGGACGCGCCTAAGGAATGGCGTGGAGGCAACTACGAACGAGTGATGAAATACGTCGTCGGTGATTGCCAGATGACGAATCTCATTGTTCGTGCCATTCAAGAAGCCGGGGAAGTCA
>Ga0114923_10001351_pt1 | contig 17104 bp, 40 predicted proteins | sample SumtaG_FD_89578 | JGI IMG/M metagenome (GOLD analysis project Ga0114923, IMG submission 89578) | Deep subsurface microbial communities from Indian Ocean to uncover new lineages of life (NeLLi) - Sumatra_00157 metaG | ecosystem: Environmental > Aquatic > Marine > Oceanic > Sediment | place: near...
CATCAATAGACATATTCCACCAATATACATTAACCAGTTCATCTTACTCCTCCTTTTTCTCTTCCACCATTTTCCTACAAATCGGTTTCACCAAACGTTTTCGGGACGAGTGATAGATTATCCCTTTCTCCTTTCTCTTTGTCTCATTTTAAATCTACAAAATCTTCTGGGTCGTCAATTACACCAGTAGACTTATAATGTAAATCTGAAAGCCACCATATACCTATTTCTTTCAATGAAGATTTTAATTTTCGTCTACCAAGTTTTTCAATCTGTTCTTTTACTTTTTTTATATCAATTCTGGGTATATCCACTGTAATTTTCATCTTTTCTCACCACCTCTCAATTTAAAATATATTTTATACAACACTTTCTTTCTCTTCTTTTCAAATCTATATTTAGAACAAGTATAATGTTCACTCAACCAATCTACTAATTGCCACTTGAATTGTGGTATCCAAAACAAGTTATAATACATTTTTAGCTTTCAATACTGTTATACTTGCTACATTCCAACGTTTAGCAATTCCTTTGATTATTTTTTCTCTTTCTTTTTCAAAAGATAAAGGATTGTGGTCTACATCTTCTGTTCTTATTTCTATCATTAAATATAATTTTTTCTCCATCTCATTCTCCTTTCAATATAAATATGGACATCTAATTTCATCAATTTTTGCACAAGATAACTTTACTCCCTTGGATAATAAGAATTGTTGTATAGAAATCAATCCATATCCATTTTTATCAGCAATAATTACAAAACTTTCAACTCCTTTGTCTGCTCTGTTCCATACTTGCTTTAATGTCATTTCTTATTCCTCCTTTCTTTCTACATTTTTGAAGTAAACTACCATTACAACAAAGAATACACAATATAGAGAAAGCCTTATTATTGTTGACACATTCTTTTTTGCATTTTTTCATTTTTCTAACAACTCCTTATTATCATAGATATTGCCGATGACTTCCCCATCTCCTATTATAGAAGTATTTAAGAAATAAGAATTTCCCTTTGTTAAACTATGAAGAAATATCTTACCTTGTAGAGAATTCCACCTAATTTCATAAATGCGACTGCCAACCTTTATTAAATCTTGAAAATAACTCTCCTTGCCGTTCTTGTCTTTGAAACCTGTGTATTGTCCCACAGTTTTAGGAATAATATCATATTGTTCGTCTGAAATCTTTAATCCATTTGAAGCATAATGAATTGTGTGAATGCACGCAAGGAACTTTTCTTTGCGAAATTTTGACCTCCATTCGTAATAAAATCCATATACCCATTTTCCGTCGTAAACTCTTTTTCCTCTAAACTTGATTGGTCTCATTTTAATTCTCCTTTTCTTTAAAAAATGTATGTCTACCTATTTTACAAGTTTTTATTACTTTATTATACCAACTTGGCTTGCCAAATCTTTCTATATTTTCAAATAAAGTAGCACCTTTAGTAATATCTTTTAATGTTCCAATTCTATATGCTAAAAGATTAGCAATAGGTTTCACAGAATAGTATAATACTTTTAGTTTAGGATTATGGAGACTGGCGAATTGATATTTTTTAGTTACTATTTGAGAAGGACTTTTATTGGTAAGTTTGGCTCTGTTTTGTATTACACAAGCAACAGCATACATTCCTTTATATCCTTCTCCGCAAGCCTCTCCTGCTATTACTTGTGCTACTATATTATCATTACTATAAATCCAAAGTAGCAGAAGTATTATTATCCCTATTACTATTCTTTTCACTTTTGCCTCCTTTCTTTTCTATTACTTCTAATACATAAAACTTGTTGAGTGGAACATAATATCCAGTTTTTGTTTTGTCTTGTTCTAATTCTTTTTCTGTTAAGTGATATTTTTGTAATAGTTTTTTCTTTCCAATATTTGGTAGTCCACCATAATATAAAGGTGGAGACATTTTAATCATCCATATCTTTGTTATATATGTCTTCATTCTATTCCTCCTTTCTTTTCTATTACTTCTTTCTTTTACTCTTGATAAATTCAGCCATTGCCTCACCATTCTTAAAACAAATACATCCAGCCTGACATCTGGGATAATTTGGAGCCTCGTAGCCATTAATCTCATACACTGGACAATCACTTCCACAAGAGCCGTGAACATCGTCACATATCTCTCGTAAGCCTTCCCAAATGTCCTCTTCTCCTACTTTCTTACCGAGCACTAATTTAACTATTAGACTATTCATCTCTCTCTCCTTTTCTTAAAATAGTTCCCAGTGTATCAAATCATCATCATATTTCAACTTAACAGTATTACCACGTGGGTCTCGTTGAAAGTTTAGAGAATATTTTTCTGGGAGCATATCTCTTATTGTGTTTTCTAACTTCTCAACTTCTACATCAAATACACTTTTAGTTTTATTGACATAATATCCTTTGGTGTCAATAGTGTATTTTTTCCCCATAATCCACCCTACACCATCACAAAGATATCCACATATTCTATGGTGTTTTAGATATAGTCTTTTCAAAGTTTGCACTGTTTGAAAATCTTCAAATGTGAATTTAGGGTGTCGTTGCCCAAATTGTATTAGTGATAACTTCTCATACTTTTTCATTTTTACCCCCTTCCTCTAATTTTAACGTAAAACTTTTTCTAAATCCTTCTTCTATTTTATGTTCAACAATATGTGAAGAAAATAAATCTTCCAATTCCTTCATATTATCTCCCTCTAATACTTCTTTACAAGTTTGACACGTTCCTTTCATATCATTTCTCCTTTTATGTTTTATTTGTAATAATTACACATTTATTTGTTTCACAACATCTTTCACCACTCCAAAATGCTTTTGTCATTTCAGATGGGTTCCAACCATATGGCATCCATTGTGTTAAGTATATCAATATACGCCAATATCTTACCATTTTATTTTCCTTTCATATTCTTACATCAAATTTATTGTCTTTCAATAATTGTAATACATTATTAAAAGCATATTCACAACCTAACATAAAACAAGAAATACCATCGGTAGGCTCTAACAATTTTTGTTTAATTTCATCCAATACTATTTCTTGTGGTATCTGAAATGCTTCCCTTGCAAATTCTCCTACTTTTAATTGCAGTGTCATTTTATATCTCCTTTCAATTGTAATATTGTTTGTCCTAATGTTTCAAATGTATATTTTGCTTCTTCTTCATTCATACTTTCCAATATTTGCTTAATGGTAAATTCCTTACCATATGGCTTGACTTTAATTTTAGCAATATCTTTCAGTTTCATTTGTTCCTCCTTTCAATAAGATTGACTATAAACTACCTTTTCTTCTTCCTCTATTTCAAATTGACAAGAAATACCTGTTTCTGTTAAATCTTTATCCATTTGTAAAATGTGAGTAGCATTCCTAACAATTTCTTTGTTGTCTTTTCCTTCTACTTCTCCTAAATCTATTTCTCTTTTCACTCTTAAATATACTCTTCTTTTCATTTGTTCCTCTCCTTTCTTCTTTTTTCAATTTTTGTTTTATGTTTCTTATTTCTTTTAGCACTCAACCTTTTATCTAAAGATAACAATTGCCCTCGGTAATTCTTTTTCATTTTGTCCTCCACATTTATCCTACAAGTCGGGCAGGTAGGAAGTTTATCACCTTGTTAATACTAAAGTCCGTGTCAATTTATCTTTGCTGTTATATTTCTACAATCTTATAATCCCAAGCACAAGCATCTTTTGCTTCTTTTTCAGCAGTATGATAACTGCCTAATACTACAGGATTACCATCTTTATCACTAACAATGTTAATATTCTCATATGTGCCTTTTAAATAAGAGATTATGATAAACATTTCGTTCCTCCTTTCTTCCTCTTTTTATTCTGTTCCTTCTTATTTGTATTCCTCTAATGGGTCTTTGTAATAATTGAGCAATTGCTTTATCAAATAATAAATGATTAAAAATAATTTTATCTTCTTCTTCTGTGTATAATCTGCGAATTCCATCTGAATAATTGTGTTTGTCATAATATTGTCTTTTCCATTCTTCTCTTTTGGGTCTGTATTTTTCTATACTCTTATATCCATTACTTTTAAAACTCATTTTTTACCTTTCATTTATACATTTCACACAAATCTCTACACCAAGAACCTTTCCATTTACCTACTCTACCAAACTTTCTGTGTAATTTTTTCATTCCTTCTAAATTGTCACCACACATATCATTCCATATATCAAACCAAATGTAATCATATTTAATTCCTTTTGGTGGCTTCCATTCAAATATATCTGCATTGATAATGTTTACTCTTTTATCTACAGCAAAAGTCGGAGCAACTAATTTAATTACTTCTGCAGACTTCTCAATTACTGTAATAGAATTGACTTCTTTTTTCTGTAATAATCCATCTAATACTACTCCTAATCCTAAACCTGCAATTAAAATATCTCCTTCACCCCACGTTAAAATCTCAAAATGGTCATTTATTTCTGCGGAAGTATTACTCATAACAATCTCACCATTACAAGTGAGTTTTTTATATGTGCCAACCTTAATTGTTCTACCTGAACATCCTGGCTTAAAACTTAATCTCATATTGAACGTTCTTGCCTCTGTTTCTGAGACTGTAAATTCAACAACTTCCCACTCTCCTTCTTTTCCAACAGGTACGGTATATAGACTTTTCATTTTATCTCCTCCACTGTTATCCTGCATTTCCTCACCACTCAACTTTCTCGGGTCTCCTGATATCAAACTCCGTGTCAATTTTACAATTTAATTATCTCTAATGGTATCAGGGTAGCAAACCATCCATCAAATAGGCCAGCATCTAACCAATAGTGCTTTGTTCTGTGTTTGCCTTCATAAAACTTAATCATTTTTCTGTTCCCATTTTCGTGAGCCTTAATCCTACCTATTTTCTCTCCTCTTGTCCCTGTAAAATCATTATGATTGATAAACTTAATCCTTACTCTCTGGCCATCCAATTTTTTTAGATAATCCATAAACTTGTTATATTTTTCCATAATCTCTGGGTGGTCTTTAAAATCATCACCACCAAATCCGTGATGTTCTTTGACAAAATCTTTTAATTCTTGATATATTGTGTTTTTCATTTTTATTCTCCTTCTGCTTTGGAGATAGTTTGCATTCTAAGGATATTTTGTTCAGTTAGTTTTTCACGTTTAACACCTGTGGGAGTTAGATTAATAGTGTAATCGTAAACAAACTGTGCTTTTTTACACGCCTCCAACAATTCATAAGCTATCTCTTGACTAATTTCTTTTCCCATTTTTTTATCCTCCACTGTTTTCCTACAACTCGGTTACACTCAACTTTTTTTGGTCTCCTAATAGTTTACCCTTTGTTGTGTTATCTTTAATTCCACTTATAGGAGTAGAAGTCATTGATAACATTTTTTTCAAAATTAAACTGTGCCAATCTTTTATTCTGTTCTTGTTTTGCCCTTACTTTAATATCGTGAGTGCAATGATATGTAAAAAGATTATACAAACCCCAAAGACTTTTGTCTTCTGCTTTTTTATAATTCTCTTCAAATTGTTTGCTTAACCTTTTTCCTAATCTATCCTTGAAAAAACTTTGCACTCTATCAGCTTTTGGTGTTATATTTGTCCACTCTCTCCACTTATTTGCCGTGCCCATATATAAAGGTAGTCTATTAGCAAATGCTTCCTTTATATTATCCAATTCTAAACCTGCTGTGTGGCGAACACAAATGCGAGCAATACTTTTAGGTATTGTCATTCCATTTGTGCAAACTAATCGGAGAGCAGTAAACATAAAACCTACAGGCAAACTGCCGTCATAACTATTAAATATCTCTATACCAAACTTAACAATATCTCCTTTCTTAACTTCTACATTTTGAATTCGTGGTGTTTCATATTTGGCAAACATAATAGCACCACTTTTGCATATATTTATTCTCCTGTTCTGCAACGTGGTAGGAATTTTACTTTCTATCTGGTCTAACACGTCGCTGTGCTTAACAAGTTTATAGTCCTCACCCATAACCCCTAATACCATATTGTTATCGGCACGGACAATAGCCTTGTGAGGCACATCAATACCGTCAACTGTTTTTAACTTTTTTTCAACCACTTCAAAGTTTACGTCTTGCATTTTATTCCTCCTTTTTTTCTCTTACATCAGTTTCCTAAAACTCGGCTGTGCCCAACTTTCTCACGACGAGTGAGGCATTACCCCCTGCGACTTTCTCTTTGTCCTCCTTTCTGATTATTTTATTAAATAAGCGTGTTTTGAAGAAAGAGAATACTCTTTATCATTAATCTTTAATGCCGCAACCAGTTGCTTTCCATTTTTAAAGTATTTTCCTTTTGGTATTTCAACTTCTTCACTATAATCTACTATATTCCATCGCTGGCGATAACCTTTAAATTGTCCTTTCTTGACAGTAATCAATTCCATTTTTTCCTCCTTTCTAATTACCAACGTCTTAAAAACTTTTCAGTCCTATATTTAATTCCGTCCATTATTAATCCGTAACAAGCCTTACGGAACCACCCTTGCCGTGAGATATACACATCAACAGCCATCAATTTCAAGGCTATCAAGATAACCAATAATGTCCTGCCATAAATTATTCTATTTTTCTTTTTCATTAGTTTGTATATGCCTTTTCTTTCATTCTCTCAAAACCAATTTTAGCAAGTATTTTTAATGCTTGTGCTCTAACTTGCACTTCAATAATTTTTGGAATAGTTGTTTTTCCATATGCCACTTTTTTCAAATCATTTACTACGTTCATTTAATTATCCTTTCTTATTTCGTGAGACATTTCTCTAATGTCTTTTCCTTTTAATTCTGCTGTTTTTTCTGTGCTACCTGCCAAAACAATTTTATAATCTTTTACCCACACTTGCAGTTTATAATCAAATCCATTTTTTACTATTCCTTCAACTACTTCATCAACACTTGTTCTTGACATTTTTACTTCTCCTTTCAATTTAACAATCCATCATATAAAGGTGCAATATGTTCGTTCTCAACTTTTACTAATATCTCCACTGTTTTCTTTTTAAAGTTTCTTTTGTGGTGTGCCATTCTTAAATGTATTGCCTCGTGTATCATTAAGTCTACTAAAGATTTACGCTTTCCTTCATTAAAATTATCACTTACTGCCATAGTATTAGTAGAGATTGTTTTTTGCACAAAAGCATATTTATATATTTGTCCTATCCGTATTTCTCTTGTGCTTTTGCGACACCAACCACCTCTACTGTGTTTTCCTCTTTTCCAATTAAAGGTAACTAAATTGGGGTGTGGCAAATAGTTTCCATTAAAATACATTTCCTTAACTCTACTGTATAATGTTTTTAAACGTTCATCACTTTGTTTTATTTGTAATTTCTTTTGATATTTACGAGTGTACTCCTTTGCTAATTTAAAATTACTTGAATACATTACACGACAAGTTCTACAGGAATATTTACCCCAGTGCCTTTTATGCACACACTTACCGCACTGGATTTTAATTACTTCATCACCGTAAAACATTATTCTCATTTAACCTGTCTCCTTTCTCCTACACTGTTTTCCTACAAATCGGCACTGTGAGCCTTTTAAACGTTTCCCGATATCAGTGCCCACCCCAAATCCTCTTTGATAAACTTTGACGAAATTACCGTCTACGTTCATTTTATAACCCTTTACCTTAACCATTTCTGCCTCCCATTGCTTGCAAAACTATTAAAGGTTTGGGATATCTTTTACCTTTATTTTTTCCTGTGCTCACTAAATAAAATCCTTCCTTAACTTGACGTGCTAATTTTAAGCGTGCTACAATTTTTTTCTGGTAGCGGGAATTTCTTTTTTCCTTTTTTTCCTTAACATTTTTCTGTGCCATTTTGTTTCTCCTTTCTTTTTATAAAACAGGATTAATACCTATTATCCCTAAATAACGGCAGTAATCGTAACCTTGTGTGTCTACTAAATAAATCTTGTTCTTACGTTTTAGCAAAAATATCTGTGCTGTTTTTTTTACCCCACTAAAAGGTGTCGCTAAATTCTCACCACTCACCAAATCTAACTCATTTCTCAATACTTTAAATTCCTCCTTTGTTAAAGTTATACCTTTTGCCACTTCAAATGTTTCAGGCTTACGTGACAAATTACTAACCACTTTTTTCAAAATACTTGTCACACTAATTTTTCCTGTTGCCTCCTTTTCTTTTTTTAGACATTCTAATAAATATTCCTCAATGTCAGTAATTTCAAATCCTTCATCATATAAGTCAGAAAAAATATCCCGTGCTGACTTTATATATGTGTTCAAAACAGTTTGCTTAACTAAACCCTCTATCCTATTAAAAGTTTGAAAATCCATTTTTTCCTCCTCCACTGTTTTCCTGTAAATCGGCTCCACTCAATGTTCTCAGGGCGAGTGGGGCTAAACCCCTTGTCCTTTTATCCTTGTTCTCCTTTCTCATTGTTCGTAAACCTTTCCTTTTTCCTTTAACTCTTGTAATTCTGCTTTTGTAATCCAACCACCTAAAAAACTTTCAATTACTTCCCTATACCATAGAAATAAAGTTTTATCACCACTCCTTACATCATTTAATTTTTTTACTAAACTATTGTAAATCAAACTTTTTGTTGTGCCAAAAAAGTTTAATACGTCTCCCCAATTACCTTTTACTAAAGGTTCTTTGAAGTCATTTTCTTTGCCCCACACAGTTGCTATTCCTCTGTCAATACTGTGACCTGAGGCTGGCGTAATTGTAAAAATTACGTCTCCTGTTTTTAAATCGGCAATTCTAAAATCGTCATAGAGACTACCATTGCACGGACAATTGTTTTTGAACCAAACATAATTTTTGTCTATGTCTATTTTACTACTATCCTTTATTTGCATAAGTTTATCTCCCAGAAGCATAGTTTTGATGCGCAAAGCACTGTCCTTGCAAAACCAATCGTACCAACCTGCATTGCATTGCACCTTAACATCACTGCTTTCAAATTCTGCATTTTCAAACCTTTTAACAAATTCACGGATTGGATAATTTTCCATTTTATTTCTCCCTTTTTTTCATTGCGGTTATACCAACACCAACATAATTTTTAAATACAACCTTTAATTTTTGGTAGAGAGGCACGCTACCCCCAACCAAAGTTTGTCTATATAAACATTTAAATGTGTAAACTTTTACTTTCCCAATAAACTCTAAATTGTTTTTTAATATGCATAATCCTCCAATCCCATTAAACTTTTCCATCATTCCTAATAAACTATTACCCTGTCCTTTTAATAAACTTACTACCTTTATTGTTGCATCATAAGTGTTCATTATTTTTCACCACCTTTCTTTTCTAATTTAATTTCTCCAAATTCATTAAACTTGCTACCCCTAATTATTGCCACAATAGAGCCTTTAATACTGTTCCCATTTTTTTCTACTTCTGCTAATTCAATTTTTACTTCTGTGTTTTTTTCAATTGCTATTTCTGTTGCTGTTTTAACTGCGTTCTGCAAAAATTCATAATCTCCGTGGTCTGCTGGACAATCAAATCTGCTCCAAATCCTTAAAACTTTTTTTGTCTCTTTTTTTACCTTTGTCATTTTTGCCTCCCTTTATTCGTTTTTTTTTCATCATAACCATTATACTCCTAAAGACCCTATTCGTCAAGTCTTTTTTTAACTTTTTTTGGGTTAAGCCCTTTTTGCCTAAAACCCCAAAAACCCCCTTTTTCACCCTTTTACAGATAATACCTTTATAAAACCCTAAAACCAGACTTATTCAAAACTCCTAAAACTAACAAATCCATATGACAATCTCACAAACAGTGACAGAATTAAAGGTATATGAATAACTTTTTCAGGCAATACCCCTTAATGCTAATTGATACCTCACTATACCTCATTATCTAACAAAATACTTTTTATGAATTGCTATACCTCACTATGTCTCAATATGTTTTTTATCCCTCATTATCTTATTCCAATACCACTATCTGCCAATATGACTTTTTCCACTGCAAGGACAATATGTGTCAGTGCAAACACATATGCCCCAGTGCAAAAAAATCCCTTCCAATACACCCAATACTAATTATCTAAATTCAAAAATAACAATACCAACATATCTTTTTTATGACACACTATGCCTCACTATACCCCTTGATACCCAGTTATCTATAACCCAATAACCTAATACCCCACTATGTCACACTATGAATTTCAATGGCTCACTATGCACATTGATACCTCACTATGCTACCCTATGCCTATTGGTGACTATTGATGAGGCTTAATGCTTATTGATACTACTCTATCTACCACAATACTACACTGCAATGCACAATGCAACCAGGCTGAAAGCCTGAATAGCAAATAAAAAAAATCCCCCCAATAAAAACTAATCCAATTCTATCTAATAACAATAAAACTTATTACTCATCAATACTAAACAAACTAAACGTTTCTATAACAATGAAAACATTTTACTGTATCAATTCAGCCTACTACCATATCCAAACTAATCGGAACATAAAATTAAATATGAATTTTAATTGTGAAAATACTATTGCAATGAAAAATTAAATTGTGTGTGAGCAGGTAATTCCAGATATAAATTATATAATTATAAAACAGTAATTGTTATATAACTATAAAGGTTACTTACTCTTTAACTATATAATTTTAAGGAGTTACGACAATAAGTTAAAAGGGGGGTTATATTTAGCGAATGTAAATACGGCATATAAAACACCGCTACTATACCGCTCTACCGATTTTACGGCTTTTACAGACCATAACCTCTCCTGATACTCAATTCTAGCTATTTCTTCCTTGTGTAAGCGTTTACAAACGCTTGTAATCCATTGTAGCAGTAAAGATGATAGTCCGTATTTTTCGCAACCATTTTCTCTCATTCTCTTTTATTAAATACTATTTCATATATTTTTTAAAATAATAGTTTATAAATCTCTTATTTATCACTATTATAGATAAGTGGAAAGGAATATAATGGACAAAGTCCAAGATGCATTTAATAAGTTAAGACCTTTAGTGCAATACAGAGATATGCCAGAGGCAGAACTCTGGAATATTGCGAAACAAAAGACTAGGGAAGATGAAATTAATGTTGCGGAGATGTTTGATGTAGCAGAAGAGAAGAAACGTGCCAAGCTCCTGCTACGTTTATATTTGCAACAGAATATGTTTGAAAATGTTTCGGAACAAAACATTCTTAAAGATATTATATATTTAGAGATTAGTCAGGAACGTCTCAAGAAAAGGTTGAATATTTTATATTCCCAAAAGCGAAAGAACGATAAAGGGACGGAATTTTATAGCACCTTTGATACTGAAGCTATAAATAAAACCCTTACAGCTATGCAGAATAATGTTGAGAAGATTATTAAGTTTAAAGAGAATATTGGATTGATTAAAGCTGGAGAAACTTCTGGTTATGATTCTTTTAAGCACTTGATAGAAAGGCATAAGAAACATGGTAAAGAGAATCAGGGAAGTAGAACTCTTGCCATGCCAGCTATATGTCCCAAGTGTTCACATGCTTGGAGTAATATGATTTTGTTGAGAATTAGAACTGATATTTGGGAAGCTCAAAAGCATCCTTTCTTCAAAGATAGAATATTAACAAATAAGCATTTAATGAAATTATATATAGAAAAGAAATTGACAGCTGATGATGTTGCTGCAGTTTTAGAATGCTCTCCAGATTATGTTCAAAATTGGCTAATAGATAAATGGAAGACAAATCCAGAATATGAAGAAATTAGTAAAGAAGTCAAACAACAAGTGTAAAAAGTGTAAATTTGGTTATCTATACAATTCTATGATTTCTTCAAAACGATTTATGTGGCTAGAAAAATGCACTAGTTGTGATTTTAAAAAGGAACATGGGGAAAGAAGGAAGAAAATGAGAAATGACGAAAGTTCTAGACCAAGAAAAACAAAAGATGAAGAAGGGGATGTAAGATGAAAGATAGTATAAGTAGTAAAATGATAGATAAACAAGGCGAAAGTTAAAATGAAACCAATAGGAGCGTAAAATGGGAGCAGGAGATGGTTCTTGAAATAAAGGACGAAGGATAAAATGAAAGAAAGTATAGGAAGTTAAAAATACTTTTACCAAAATGCGGATGGCTAGGACTGGTGTTCTGAAGTGTCTCATAAGCACTTAACGTGAGTTCGATTCTCATGTCCGCTTCCACAGAGATTAGGATAGTGGCAGTCCATATGGTTTGGGACCATAGGGCAGTGGTTCGATTCCACTATTTCTGACCAGGCAAGTAACGGACAAGGCTGTAGCAATTGAGGGTTTTCTAGAAATCTGGAATAAATAACTTGAAACCAATAGTTATCTCAATTGATGGGTAGCGAGTGGTTACTTGTCACCAAGGAGTTTAGTGTAGTGGCAACACATCTGTCTCCAAAACAGCTGATGTGGGTTCGATTCCTACAACTCCTGCCACTTTACGTACTTTTACGTAGTTTTACGTACCATGAAGGATAGCTCAGACAGTAGAGCAGTGGTTTGAAGAACCACGTGTCGTGGGTGCGATTCCCTCTCCTTCAGCCAGCGTCTTTATTTCAAAGGCAGAATCTTTGGCTTCCAACCAGAGGATGAGATTTCGAAATTCTCAAGACGCTCCAGGCTGTGTAGCCGAGCAGTGAGGCAACTGTCTGCAAAACAGTTCCACGTAGGTGCAAATCCTACCACAGTCTCCAGGGACTATAGTTTAATTGGGAAAACTCCTGCTTTGCAAGCAAGAATTCTCGGTTCGATTCCGAGTAGCTCCACCAATAGTTAATAGAGAGGTTTCCATCGCAATGAGGGTCTGCCCTGAATCCGAGGTTAAATGCATTTAGCCCTAAAAAAAATAATATCGGATACGTCATTGTATTAACTATTCCAAGTCTGTTGGTTCAATAGAAGAACGTCTGGCTTACATCCAGAAAATGAGGGTGCAATTCCTTCACGGACTACCAGCCTTCATAGTTTAACAAGCAAAACTACTGTTTTGTAAACAGAAGTTGGGTGTGCAAGTCATCCTGTCGGCTCTGAAAAGTAAATCAGGAAATGCCACAACCTGATGAGCTTCACAAGAACGTGGCAATAAATCGGAGGTAGAACCCGATGAAAGAAAAGCTGGAAAAAGCCATCGAATTCCTTGCGGATAAGATGAGTGGTAAAGTTACTGCGGATGAGGCGTTGAAATATACGCAAGCTGCATTAAATGCTGCACACGCTTTGAAAGTATTGTCTACGAGAAACTAGACAAAAATTTTAGAAAATTAGAGCTAGTGATTAAGTTCGCTAGCTCTTTTTTTATAAATAAAAACGAAGGGCTTCTCCTGCCTAAAAAGGAGAAAAAACAGAATGAAAAAAGAAGAAGTAAAAAAGGCTGTTGAGCTTGCCGAAAAAGAGCTCAAAGAAAAACGAATAAATAAAGTTAAAGAAATTGTTAAAAGAACTTTGGAAGCTATTGATAAAGAAGATGGAATAATTAAAGGAGCTACAGAAAGACGTAGAATTTTAAAGATGGATTTAGATGATTTAAAACAAGGTCGTTTAGATAGAATTGAAGAAAGACAAAAGAAAGATCCTAAAGCTGAAAAAGTAAGTGTTGTCAAAGTTATAAAAGAGATTATCAGGGAAAGAGAAGTTCCTGTTTATCCTATTCCTTACTGGTATCAACCTTATAGATTAGAATGGAACCCACCTTATGATCCAAATAGATTTTATTGTAGCACTGATGATGTTGTAACGATGACAGATAGTGCAAATAATTTAACTTTTGCTACAGAAGCTAATGGAATAACTATTGATTGTTCAGTAGCTAAAAATTATAGTGCTGGAACTTATAATATTGATGGACAAATAATTAATTTCAGATAATTAATCGTAGGAGAAACCCTTCGTTCCAATGAGAGACGAAAAAGCAAGATTTTATAGAGAACTAAATTTAGATAAACCAACAAAGAAACTTTTATATGATTACCAAAAATTTATTAAGAAAATGAGAAATGATAGGCAAATTAACACCAGAAGAACTTGAATTTGTAGAATCTTTTTACAATCCTATAGCTCAAACAGAATGTTTGTTTAGTGATTTTGATAATTTGACATCTATGGAAGGTGAACAATTATCACATGTAAGATTAGGTCAATTACCTTTGCTTTCTTATGAATATTTAATAGATGATAATCCTAAATTATCTGAAAAAGAAAACTTTCGATTAAAAAAAGCTGCAGGTGATATTTATGCTTTAGGTGGAAGATTATTTGGTAAAACTTTATGTGTAGAAAAATTGGATATTTTGTTAAATTTGATTAATCCAACTAGTGGAACAAAACTAGGATTTAGTTCTTATGATGCTATACACATAAGAGGTATATTAGAAGATCTTATTCAAGCTTTAGAACATCATCCATTTTTACGATTATTTAAAGCTATTATTAATAGAAGTCCTAATTATAGAATTGCTATGAAAGGTGTTTTGTTAGAAGGTGTTAATATGAATATTGCTGGTAAAAAACCTGGAGCACAATTCTTCCAAAAACATTTTACTAAATTATGGATAGAAGAAGCTAGTTTTGAAACTAGACAAGTTTATGCACAACGTAGGGATTCTGTTAGTGAAGATGGTTGTATTTTTAGAATATCAGGAATGACCAATTTCACTAAATATAGTCCATGTGGTCAAGTTTTTTATGATATAACTAAAAAAACCTTTATTGTTAATTTACCTCAATATGTAAATCCTAAATGGGATAAAAATGAAGATGCAAAAGCTGTAAAGGATTTTAATGGCAGACAAAGCATAAACTATAGAATATTTATTAAAGGTGAAGTTGTTGAAGAAGGTGTTAGTGTTTTTGATATGGAACGTATTCGTAAAAGTTATAATGAAGAAAAGATTATTAAAACTTTTGAGATAAATAAAAAGAATTTTAATAATTTCCAAGATATTATTGTAGTAGAAAGACCTAGTAATGCTACTAATGTATTTTTATTTGCTGATATAGGTGAATCAGCACCATCAGAAGTAGGAATTATTTTTGAGATAAATAAAAAGTATAGATATACTTATAACATAACAATATACAATTTAACAGACAAAGAACAATTTAAAATTTTTGAATGGTTAGCTAAACAGATACAAGCTAACTTTATAGCATTAGATTGTACCGATGGTACAGGAAGAGCAATATTTCGTTCTTTAGAACAAGTATTTTCTAAAGATAATTTAGTTTGGGTTCATTTTGCAGAAAAAATACCTGTAGATTTTGAAACTGATGATAATGGTAATAAAAAGTTTAAAGATGGAAAACCGATTTACAAAGAGGAATTTGTCGTAGATTGGTCTATAAAACATCTAAAAGATTTGTTTTATGGTGAAAGAATGGAAATGCCTATGGATTATAAATTTGATTCACAGATGAACAGTGTTATTTCAATGCAGTCAGGCAAAAGAGTTATATACGAATGCATTGCTCAAGAAAATCATACATTTCAAATGTTTCAAGTATTCAGTATTCTACATTGGTATTGTGAATTTATTATTGTCAAACCTATCGTTGAGAAAACGTTCGGAAAATCTGGCGTTTAGCTCATCTCAAATCTTCCTTTTTCTTTTCTGATTATTAAAATGTAAGGAGAAAATTATGGCATTAGAAATAAAAGGCAAAACACAGTCGCTTCGTTGGCTTGCTGACCTTTTGTCTTTTTTCCAAGCAGAAACAATTAAAGTACCTACTGATTATAGAAATCAAGTTATAAAAACTAAACAACTTTTAGAAAATGATGTATCAGGAATAGTAGGAACTATGTTAGATTTTGCTATTCAGTGTGCTTTAGTTGATTATAGAATTGAAACACCTAATGCCAATTTAACTGAAGAATTAAACAATTGGTTAAAAAAGGTTAATCTAAAAATAAATACTGATGAAGGAGTTAAAAGTATTCCTACAGGTTTAGAATCTTTAGCTAAAGAATATTTTAGGGAAAGATGGAAAGGTTCTTCTAATTTACTATTAAGAACTTTTTGGGATAAACAAAACAATTTACAATTACCTACTACCCTTTTCTTTATAGATGGTGAAGATATTAAAGTTAAAAGTAAAAAAGGAAACCAAAGTGCAGTAATATTAGGTGAAGAAAAATATTATTTAAGAATTAATGATGCTGAAAAAGATGATATAAAACTTCCTAGATTCAAAGAAGAAATGATATTTGTTCAAAGACCTTACGAAAGTTGGAGTAATTTAATTCCTATTCCTTTCCTTATTAGAAGAGGTCTTTTTCATAATATGAGTTTTCATAAATTAATGTCTTCTAAAGGTGAATTTATAGTTGGTAAAGCTTTAGAATATTTGTTTGTTATGAAAAAAGGTAGCGAAAAAATGACAATAGAAGGTAGAGCTGAATTAACTTATAGTGAAGAAGATTTAAAGAAAGTTAGTAAAGATTTACAAAACCTTATACAAAAAAAGAAAAGTGAATCTGGATTACCTGGTTATGTGACAGGTTTTGATACAGAAATTTCTGAATACATACCTGATTATAAAAAAGCACTTGATGCTGCTATTTATAGTCCCATAGAAAAAAGGTTATTATCTGGTTTAGGTTTAATAGAAATTATACAAGGAACAGCTTCTACTAGGAGAGAATCTGTTTTAAATCCAAAACCTTTTGTTTCAGAAATAAAATCAGGAATAAAAGATTTTAAAACATTACTTCGTGATATAATTCAAATTATTATAGAAAAAAATAGTAAATCTCATCCTAAATGGATGGGAGCTGAAATAAAGATAGTTTCTAGTCCTGTAAAAGAATTTATTACTCAGGAACTTAGAACAATGCTTCGTAGTATTTATGATAGAGGTGGATTATCTAAAAGAACATTAGTAGAAGTAGCTGGTGAACAAGATTTTGATGTTGAAGTCCAATATAGAAAAACAGAGAAAAAAGAAGGTCTTGATAAAGCATTATATCCACCTGTAATTCTAAATGTAGAAAAGGATATTGAACCAAAAAAACCTGTATCAGATGATAAAAAATCTATAGAAAAGAAAAACTTCTTACAAGCTTTAGAAGAAGCTGAATGTCCACATTGCAAAGAAATATTTGATTTTGA
>Ga0114923_10001352_pt1 | contig 17091 bp, 16 predicted proteins | sample SumtaG_FD_89578 | JGI IMG/M metagenome (GOLD analysis project Ga0114923, IMG submission 89578) | Deep subsurface microbial communities from Indian Ocean to uncover new lineages of life (NeLLi) - Sumatra_00157 metaG | ecosystem: Environmental > Aquatic > Marine > Oceanic > Sediment | place: near...
ATGGTACAGATGGTATCAATGGTACAGATGGTATCAATGGTACAGATGGTATCAATGGTACAGATGGTATCAATGGTACAGATGGTATCAATGGTACAGATGGAATTGATGGTGAACAAGGACCAATTGGTCCTGAAGGTCCAGAAGGCACTTTCCCTACAATCTATGACATAGAAGAATGGCAGGTTGTTCCAGAAGGCACTGTAACTCAGGCTAGATTTTGGTCTTTATGTGATGCTGGAGATATAGTGTTAAATACTGGATTTGAAGCAGGAGGATTCCACGCTCCACTTAATGAGGACATCTTTATCCAAGAGCATAAAGTAGTAAAAGTTGGAGGTCGAGAAGGACTCCAAATTACTATTGAAGCTGCATCAACAATGTGGCAATACACTTCAGTCTTCACTCAAGTTAGATGTTTGGATCTAACTCCATAACCTTTTTTTCTTTTTTTATTAAAAATATCACAATTCTACGTTGAAACATGGAGTGATTGTCCGTGTTTTGGGTTCAGTACCAGCTGAATCCAATATTAAATAGTAATTTTTTCTTATAAAATCATGGCAGAATCAGAATATGTTATAATGCAAATACATAATGACACTGATGTAGATCTTCATGTAGCAGGTGCAACTATTCCCTGGGGGAAATTTTATGATTGTAAAGATAAATCCATTACAGTACCACCAACTACCATCGATAATGTTAAAATTCCAGCTGGTGAGATAGTAAGTGTTTGTGCATGTGGTGCTGATGGTTCAGCTAGTGGAACTGAGGGTGAGATTGAGTTGCGTGTGTCTGATGGTAATCTTGAGATTGGTTCATTTGAATGGGATTCTCCATACTCTGGTGATAATAGTGCTAGTTGGACTCAAGAACCTAATATGGATAAATACATAGGATCAATTGGCAGTTACAATACAGGCTCTGGTGCTTTAGGTACTGTAGATATTACTATTAAATAATCAAGTGGTTAAGGTAAATAATCCAAATAATTATGAGTGATGATCTAAAAAATCAGATAGAGATTGCTAAAATACAAATACTCTCGACTACATGTATTACATTAGGAGGGGTTTTGATGGCTATCGCCTTAGCTATGGAGTTTAGTTTAATTGGAATTGTATTTACAGATGGAGAACAAAATCCAAATTTTAAAATGCTTTATGATTTTATAATGCCATCTGCAACATATTTGTTTATTATTTCATCAATTTTTCTTGTAGGAGGTATAGTTGCTCCTTACATAGGATTCAAAAAACTATCTAAAAAATAAATTATGATTTATAGGTATTATTCCATCTTACCTTTAAACAGAATCGATACAATACTTCAGTGGCAAATATCGGTGAAATCGCAGAAGAATCATTAAAAAATGATAATCCTACAAAAATTGTATGTGCTTGTGGAAAACATATCTATATCGTTTAATGAAATTATCTTAAGTATAATTTTATAAATGGTTATTAAGATTAGTTAAAGTATGGTAAAATTTGCATTAGGATCTAAAAATTCAGAAGAAATTCTCATATTAAATGATATATTAGACATTTTAAAAAAAAGAAATAGTTCAAAAATGACTACTGGTTTTAAAGATCTTAGTCAACTACATCCGAATATAGGGGAAGTTCATCCTTTTGATGTCCTTAATTTTGAAAGTGATGACGCAAAACAGCTTGAACTATTAATCTTCCTTGCAAACACCATATTGGTAGCCTATAATAACGAAAAGTAAAAACTCAAGAAAAACTATGAATTTTAGTTAATATTTCAGTTAGTTATAGATCAGACTCTAATCAGATGATCATTTTAAATAATAAATTTTTTAAACTTATAAAATGACATTAGATACACATAACTATTCACGGAAATCTCCAAATAGAAAACACTTTACTATTTTATTCATAATTCTTGCAGTAATTGCAGTTCCATCTTCAATCGTAGGAATTTATGATATATTTGACATTATGCCCATAGACAAAAAATGTGAAACAGGCATAAAACAAAACTGGTATAAAAATTGCGAATATAAATTTCAGTTTGATTTACCTACTGACTCTTGGGATATTTATGATGTTAATGATGAAAGAATAATTGTTGGGGGTTTAGATAATATTGGTACTCAATATTGGTTATCATATAGTTATGTTTATGGTGATAATTTTACTAGTGATGCTTTTGGTAGTTTAAGAATTATAGATATGCATGGTTTATGGAGTGATTCTTTTAATAAGTTCAATCAGATGATAGTCGCAAGTTTTCTAAATGATACTGTCTTCATAGATCTAGAACATACCGCATCTGAAAATGGTAAATTTGAGATGTCTTATCAATTAAAACAGAATGAAAAAATATTTTCGTGTGTTGATAGGTTTATAAAAAAAGTATCTTTAATCTATTCAGTACGAATGTGTATAAATGAAGATTCAGCAGACTTTGAATATTTTTATCCCAATGTCTTTAGTTTTTGGAAATCTTTTCGTTTCTTCTAGACATCTCAATAATCCCTCTTAGAGAATATTTCAGTAATCTTCCAAAAGGTTTCTAGTTATGGTGAAAACTTTTCTTTCATGTATTTATCAAACATCTCTTGCATTTTACCATCTGGAATCTGAGCAGTCTTTTGTTTTATTTCCTCAGATATCTTCTCTAGCTTTGCATCATTATCAGATAGTCGCTTCTTTAGATCCTTGTTTTCTTGGTATAATTCCTCGCTGTCATGAATCTTTTCAACTTTGACATACATTGTGATAAATGGCTCTAGTCGTCTGAAATAGTCAATTTTTTCCTCATCAGATAATCTAAGGTATGTCTTGCAGTATTCTGCGTGATCACCATATGCGTTTGCATAATCAGCATCAACTGCCTTTCGTGCAGCAGTAAATGTCAGGGATTTGATGGAATGGATGTTTTTTTTGAGATGGTTATTGTGCTTGTATCGTGCAGTAAACCCTAACCTCTGAACCAGTTTGCTCCAGGTTTTCTCCTCATTATTTACTGCCAACTCTACATTTTCTGTAGTTCCAAATACCAAGTCATCATCATCAAGTTTCACTAAGAGTTTGAGGATGCCTTTCTCATCTTCTTTAATGACATATTTTTTATTGGTATATGCAATGCCATTTTTCTTTTTCATTATTGCCTTTGGGAATGTTACTGTAATTGGAATTTCACCCCTTGACTCGTAATATCCAGTCGTATCAAAGTGTCTCTTTCGCAACTGAACCATAGCACCAATTCGAGCCTCAAAGTCCTTTTTGCAACGATACAGCATTTGTCGTCTGGGAATTCTCTGGTTGTCACAGATTAGCCTAAACTCCTCTAGTGTCATTGGTTCAGGCTCCTCCTTGTCAGACTCTGGTGGGTAGGATAATCTATAATCCTTGACATCTTCAGATGATATCGGAATGCCACCGACTTTTTTCATTACCAGTCTAATTTGTGCAATATACCCCTTGATTGATGTCACATCTTTTGCAACACATGGAACTCCCTGTTTGCATATGACACTTGGAGTCATTCTCAAATTCAAATGTGGTTCTGCCATCCAATACACTAGTTTTTGCAAAAACAGCAGACACACATCTAACTGGTGTGTTTCTAGTACATGATCCCTCATATCTGATAGTACTGTAATGAATTCTTTTTGATATTGATCCTGACAAAATAACTTGGCATTTGATACTGCACCCTTTGTAAATCTGCCAGTTCCCTTGTCTTGCTTTGTTCGAAGTTCAAGATATTCCTCAAGGGATAATGTACTTTTCAGATAAGTCATTGTAGACATTATGCAGCTATTCCTCCAAAGTGAATATTCTCAAATTCTCGCAGTTTTGCAAACAGTTTATTTTTCTCAAATGGTTCATCCTCAAAATCAATCCAGTGACCAAATTTGATAGCAATAATAGCATCTGGAGCCTTTAGATGGTGCATGGTATTCCACAAATCTTTTCTTAAAAGATGCGGTGTGGTGTTTTTTCTTTTCAGATAATAACGAATGGTTCGAGGAGCAAATGAAAATACTATTCCTTCTTCCTCATCTTTGATAAAGTCTGCAAACCACTCTACATCATCAGGTCTGATTGTGCAAATTCGGATTTTAGCAGTTTTTCCGTGTTGAACAGATATGGTATTATTTTCAAGATTAAAGTTTGATTTCTTCAACGTTAGTGCATCCTCAAATCCAATTCCTGAATGCCCAATTACCTTCTCTAAGGCTGTGATGTATCTATCCATTAGATAATCACTCCATATACATTACAATTACAAGTACTACTCAATACTGCTTTTTCTCCATTGCTTCGTTTCCAGTAAAGATTAGTTAAAGATACTATAAAAGAGTAGATACAAAACACGGATAAAGCCATGTTTGTGATACAAAACACAGACAGATACATACTGTTTGTACCATTAAACATGATGGGTTTGTCCTCGTTTTGTGTGTTTGGAATCAGATCGTAAAACACGGACAAACGTGCCATGAATATGCCATTATTCATGGGTGAATTGTCCGTGTTTTGTATGTTTTGGAATAAAATCGATGCAACAGGAGTGGGGGTATAAAGAGAATGTATAATCATTGGGTCTTGTTGCATCACTATTTTGAGAATAAAAATAGTATTTAAAACTTGTTTAACAATAATTAAAGTAAAATTTATAATTTACATTTCTTTACTACAGCATGAACAGTTGCCACTCCATGAAATTCTCCAAAATCTAGGCCAGTTTTCAACTAATTCCAACCAAAGATGTACAATTTTAAGAACTGCTCTACTACGCTGCGGCATTCTACATTCTCCTTCAAACATTAGGGTAATCAGACCATCATCCATCTTTATGGCACGGATCATGGTATATCCGTGCTGTTCTATCTCTTTTGTATCTTCTCTGAATTTTTCTTCATCACTAGGACTACAACGAATAGTAATTAGATTACATTCAGGTATTTTGTCATCTTTTGGAAGTGTTAATACTCCTTGGGCTAATTTGTAGGGAAAAGTCTCATCAAATAGCTTAAACTCTTCTCGTTGTTTTTTGGTGAATTGAAGGTATTCTATAATTTTCATGTTAGTGAAGTGATATCTGGGTGTAACCTAGTTGGTTCCATCAAAGAGGTATACAGAGCCTGTCCTTGAAGCGCCAGTGTTATCATATGATGCACCAACTAGGATGTTGCCATCAGAAGTACCTGCAACAGATTTACCAAATAAATCACTACTTTCAGGTGTTGGGTTGTTTATTGTTAGTAATGGGGTACTAGTAGTTCCACGAAGTGTGCCATCAAAGAGATATGCAGAGCCTGCCCTTGAAGCGCCAGTGTTATCATATGGTGCACTAACTAGGATGTTGCCATCAGAAGTACCTGCAACAGACCAACCAAACCAATCATTGTCTTCAGGTGTTGGGTTGTTTATTGTTAGTAACAGAGTACCATCAGTGCCATCAAAGAGATATGCAGAGCCTGTCCTTGAAGCGCCAGTGTTATCCCGTAATGCACCAACTATGATGTTGTCATCAGAAGTAGCTGCAACAAAAACACCAAAAGTATCACCAATCCAAGGTGTAGGGTTGTTTATTGTTAGTAATGGTGTACTAGTAGTTCCACGAAGTGTGCCATCAAAGAGATATGCAGAGCCTGCATCATAAATAATGCCAATCTTATCATATAATGCACCAACTATGATGTTGCCATCAGAAGTGGCTGCAACAGAATAACCAAAATAATCACCTGATTCTGGTGTAGGATTGTTTATTGTTAGTAGTAAACTGCCATCAGTTCCATCAAATAGATATACGGAGCCAGCAGTACTAGCGCCAGTGTTATCCCCAGATGCACCAACTATGATGTTGCCATTAGGAGTTATTGCAACAGACCGACCAAAATTATCAGCATTTTCAGGTGTGGGATTGTTTATTGTTAGTAACAGAGTACCATCAGTGCCATCAAATAGATATGCAGAACCTGCGTCTGGTGCGCCAGTGTTATCATCACGTGCGCCAACTATGATGTTGCCATTAGAAGTAGCTGCAACAGAATAACCAAAATAATCACCTGATTCAGGTGTAGGATTGTTTATTGTTAGTAACAGAGTACCATCATTCCCATCAATTAGATATACAGACCCTGCATCGCCATCATTAATTGCGCCAACTATGATGTTGCCATCAGAAGTACCTGCAACAGACCAACCAAAGGAATCAGAGTCTTCTGGTGTAGGGTTGTTTATTGTTAGTAACAGATCAGCAAAAGGGATATCCACAACATTGACTGTTCTACCTATAGAAGTACCAACATTTAATGAGTTTATTACAGCAAAATCCACAGAGTATGTACCAGTAACAGAAGTGTCTACTTGATTATTAATTAGAATATTTGCTGTGATATCACCATCTGTATAGTCAGTTGCAGTTGCGCCTGCATCAATGTAAAGAGAGCCAACTACCACATCAATTGGAGATGTGCCAAGTAGTGTGATTACTGGTGGAGGGGCTACAACATTGACTGTTCTAGATAGAGAAGAAGCATTATCTGAAGAGTCTATTACAATAAAATACACATAGTATGTACCAGTAACAGAAGTGTCTACTTGATTATTAATTATAAGACTTGATGTGATATCACCATCTACATTATCATATGCTGTTGCACCTGCATCAGTGTATACAGTGCCAACTACCACATCAATTGGAGATGTGCCAAGTAGTGTGATTACTGGGGATGTGGTATCAGAGGGTATAACCCAGTTGTCTCCACCTAACTTGATATCTTTGAGTGTTGCACCAGTATGGTATAGTGTAGTGTCAACTAGTAATGGGTATACTGGAGATGTTAGTGATGTGTAGAATAGGACATCATTATGATAGTAATTTACAACACTTGATTCTACTGCAACCTTTAGTGTATCACCTGTCTGGTATGGTTCATTTGATCCCTTGAGTACACCGTTTTCATAGACATGAATGTATCCATTGGCAGAAGGATACATCATAAAGTCACCATCAGTAAAACTTTGACCTCCATCACCATTTGACAGTCCAATGAATCTGCCCGTATTAGTTTCATCAATTGTTGATGTGACATATCCATCACCTGATGGTAATGATTCTACAGAGGATGCACCTGCATTATCCCAACTATTAGATGCCGTTTTAGTTAAATTGTTATTAATATCAATGGATACGCCAACTACATTTTGCCATGTTGGGCTACCATATTCTACAGCATCAGCATTACTTATTCCTGCTGAAACCAACATTATTGTAGTAATTAAAAAAGTAAACAAAATTGTTTTTGTATTTATTGACATTCAATGTTAACTGAATCCCCTCCATATTAAAATGATACTAAATGTACGTTAATCGCACATTCAAGAGTTGTTAAATTATTTGTACAATTATGTAATTACTTAGAGATAATTACATTGAGGAACTACAGATTTAATATCTGATGCCAATCCTCTAAGTGTTTCTGCTTGCTGTAAAGTCAGTTTCTTACCCTCTTGTGCATTTACCTTATTTTCAAATGAATCTAATTTGCCACAAGTCGCTGAATTATTATTTGGATTATTATCAGTAAGTTTGTCAAGTGCTGAATCAAGATGTGCAATTAGACTGTTTTGAGTTCCTGAATGTATATTCATAGAAATTACTGTATCAATTAGATTTTGTATTGCTTGTTTTGGAGATATAACAGGCGGTGAGTTGTCAAGGAAGATAGTAACATGATTTGAAAATTCTGTCGTGTTGATTCCATCAGTTGCAGTTGCATAAAAGGTGTTGACGGAAGATAGTACAACTCCTGTAAATGAGAAATTGCCAAAAGCATCAACAGTTACAGTACCAAGAGATGTGCTTCCATTGAATAGTTCTATTGTAGATGATGCATCGCCAGTACCATTAATGGTGATTGGTGATGAGAGGACTGTTGCAGATGGTGTGGTAATTACTGGAGTAGATATATGCGGTGTGGCATCAAATGTGATGACTACAGCTGATGGTGCTGATGTGTTGATTCCATCAGTTGCAGTTACACGAATTACGTTCTCACCTGGATATATGTCGACTCCAGTAAATGAGAAATTACCTGAACTATCAACTATTACAGAATCAAGATCAACTATAAGAGCGGGGTCGTTGACGTATAGTTTTATTATAGTGTCTACATCGCCAGTACCATTAATGGTGATTGGTGATGAGAAAACTGTTGCAGATGGTGTGGTAATTATTGGAGTAGATGGCGTAGCAAATACATCAGAAGTTGTTAATGGAATGATCATAATAGCAATTAAAAATGCAAACAAAATTGTTTTTGTATTTATTGACATTCAAAGTAAACCGAATCCCCCTATACTTAAAGTGACCTCAATGTACGTTAATCGCACATTAAATGTTTAATTATATAACATTAAACTTGATGCTAACAAATACCTTTAATCTTTTATGGGATTTGCCTTTTGAATAAAAATGGGTCATCATGGAAATTCGTTTATCACATTTGGAGGGGTTCCAGTATCCCCATCCATATTTACTCCTGGTCTAATTTGGAGTGATAAGACAGGCAAAGTCTTTGATGTAGAGGAGCCAGATGCATGACAATTTCTTCTAAACTCTCAGATATTGGTGGATTGGAATTTGTAGTATCAGATTCAACTGACACTGATGATGTTAATGGATTCTCAGATGCAATTCAAGCAGTAGGAGCAGAGACAGCTAAATTTTCAGGTGGTGCAACTATGCAAGCAAATTCTGGATTAATTATAGGACTATCACAATTAAAAATTAATACTTCTGATGCACTTCCTGGTGTTAGAACAGAAGTGGGAGCAGACTTTGTAACTTTTCCTGCTAATGGTAATACTGTAGATAATAACGAAACAACATTTTCGAGCTCAGGAAGTTCAGGAGGGGAAGCAGTAATTGATTATGGTTCTGTTGCTACACGAGATATTAAATTAGTAACTAGAATGCAATACATCCAACCCGAATTTGGAAGCTCTGGAGCAATGACTTTTGTTTATCAAATTTCTGATGATAATATTTCGTATAGTAATCCTGTTACATCTAGTCCTACTTTTCAATCATTAGCTGTCACACCAGGTGGAGATATGATGGGTGGTGGAACAATAAATTCAGGAATTGTAACTTATAATGATGCAAACAGTCAGTCATTTAGATATATCAAACTCACACTTACATTATCTGGGACAGCCTCTGCTCCTACGTGGTTTATCTACCAAGCAACAGAACAAGATATAGGAGTTAACCAAGTAACAGTGAGAATACGTTCAAGTGCTACTTTGGATACTGCTGATGGTAGTGTACTGATAAATAATCAAGTGATGGATGAAAATGAAACTCTGACATTTAATACACAATTATTACTTACTGGTCCCTCAGAGTTTGTAACATTGGAAATAGTATCACTGACTAGTTTTAATATACCAACAACTCTATCTGAGATTACATCAGTTAAAGAAGTATGATAGCGCATATGGTAGATGATAATCTAAGAAGATTATCTCAGATTGCATTTGCCTTTGATCAAGAACAAAAAATTCTTACTAAATTTGAAGAATTAGAAGACTATCAGAATGTTGTAATACTAATGGATGAAAAATCAGCTAAAGAACATTACAAAAATCCCATATCACTAGATGATTTCAAGCCAAAGAAAAAATCTACTTTTGTAATAGGAAAGAATTATCCAGACATTCCATTTCACGAACAAATTCCAGATAATGATTCGTATGATATTTTATACATTCCATTTACAAAACCTACGCCTTTACATGCTGAATGTGCCTTATCCATTGTACTATATCAAGTAAAAAAATTTTTGTAATCTCTTTACAAATACCTTTAATTCAAAATACTAAAAAATTTTATGGAATCAATGTATGACTATATCAAGTAAACTTGTAGATATTAACGGCTTGGAATTTGCAGTGTCAGAAGATACTGATACAGTTGATGTTGGTGGATTCTCTGATGCCATTCAAACAGTTGGAGCTGAAACTGCCAAATTCTCAGGTGGTTCTACAATGCAAGCTAATTCAGGTAAAAGAATTGGAATGACTCAACTAAAAATTAACACAGCTGCTGAAATTCCATTACAACCAAGAGATGTATTTATAGAGAGTCTTTCTGGAAACTGGACTGGATTTGTTGGTCAGGAGACGGCTGGTTCGAGTTCAACTTCTCCAGGACCAAGTAACTCTGTAGTATTTGATTTTGAATCAATTGATACTCAGACACTACAGTCCACTACTAATGGAGTCTTTGGTGGTGCTGGAAATGGTATTACACTACTTTATGAAATATCAGATGATGATATTAGTTATGTATCTTTAGGGAGTGTTACTAATACAGATGGAGCCGCTCCTACAGTAACTAATTATGGATCTCGAACTTGGAGATATGTACGAGTAACTCATACTGCAACTTCTGGCGTTCCAGGTAATACTGCTACTACAGGTTTGCTTGAAATTGTAACACAACCACCAGTAAATAATGTAACAGTAAAAGTACGTTCAAGTGTTACTGTAGACACTGCTGATGGAACCGTTCTAATCTCAGATCAATTAATGACTGAAAATTCACAACTAGTTTTTGATACGGATTTAATACTAACTGGAGAGCCGACAGGGGAGTTTGTAACAGTTGAGATTGTTTCACAAACAGGAAACCAAATACCTGTCACGCTATCTGAAATCACATCAATTAAAGAAGTATGATTGTTTCACAAAGTAGATATTGGAATCTTAATTTAATGGTGAGGATTCAACGAGAGTTGAACTTCTAGTAAGACTTGCTTGTGTTTCTTTTTTCGGGGTTTGGTTCGCAGTCTACATGAGCAACATGGACAGATTAGTCCTTCATATTTCAAAAAAATTGAGCAATGCGTACACCACTTTTGCCCTTTAGCATATCGAAGAGTTTGAAATCTCAGTGCTTTGTATTTTTCACAAATTCCTTTGCATGTCATTTAGGCTTTGGAGTTTCTTTGGGATTTGTGTTTGTAGTTGGTGGTATTGGTAGTGATGCATCTATTTTGTTTTTGGCACAAAGATCATCTAGTCTTTTCTTTTCTGTCTGCAAGTCTGCAATTACCTTTTGTGATTGCAGGACTAAATCAATGAGCCTTCCAACTATTGCCAGAGATGTCTCATTTGACTTTGACTGGCTTAGTACAACTTCATTTTTTAATGAAGCTACATATTGTTCTACATTCACCTGTGTTTGTTGTGGTTGACTTATTCTAAATCACCGCACAAATGAAATCACAGCGATTGCCAAGGCTGCAATAGATAGAACAATACTTGCGGTATGTGTATCTGTCATAAAACAGATTATGATCGATGTTTAAAGGTATTATCAGAATTGAGGGTACAATTAGATTATACTGTTTATTAGATTATTAAAAAACTGTATTAACTCTATAAAATACTGCCATTGGATTTGCACCAATTATAGCCATTAGAGGATCTGCGGTACTTGGTATAGTAGTTTCACCTTCAACATAAGATAAAATGTTATCCAAACGGTCGTTAGCAGCACTATTAATAAAATAACCAACACAGTTAGCATTAGCAGTTTCATGTCTAGCTGATGCCACAAGAGTAGCAGCAGTAGATATATTTGTAATTAAAAATCCTAACCAATACAAGCCAGGAGGTAAAGTAGTTGGTGATATTCCTATAAATTTAATTCCTTCAGTTGAATCCGAAGTAGTGCTTCCACTTACTATAAGGTCGGCTGGATAATTTGCACCGACATTCGGAGAACTATGTACACTGTCATAGATTCCTATAGTCCAAGAGATACTTCCAACAGATACAGCATCAGCTTTAACCCATGCTAGTCTATCAATATTGGTAGTTCGTCCAAGGTAGATAGGCACGTACTCCATAATATCTTCTTGTGCGGTAGTGGTGTTTGATATTTCTAATCCTTGTTTTGAATTACTCATATAGACATCTTCAGCGACTAGTGGATTACCAGATCTAGGATCTACAAATGGTGTTGCATCTTGAATACCATCAGAAGTGGAATTAATTTGTACATCATCAGTTCCATTAACTATTTCAACATTTGAACCTGCAAGAATTGATTTAAACTCTAAATCAACACCTGATTTTTGCTTGAATACCTTTCCTAAACCTGCCCCTACATTTGAAGCAGTATTTACTTCGCCTGTTGTACCATTGAAATTTAATGTAAGTTCAGTTGCGGTTTGAACAATTTGAATGTCAGTACCACCTACAAGAGTTCTAAATTCTAAATCAACACCATTTTTTTGTGCAAAGACATCAGCACCACCACCAATATTTGAAGCAGTATTTACTTCGCCACCCGCAGCTTCCAAATCAATAACACTAGCGTTTCTGATAATTGAGAGATGATTACTATTACCTGAATCCATAAATAATTCTCCAACATTAGCCGAACCCGTAACACCTGGAGATGTAATACTTGTAAACTGAATGAATAATTGGTTTAGGAAAAGACCATCTATATCTAATGTTGCAAATGTGTTTGTACCATCACGCCAAGTAAAATCATCACCTAAGGGCGTATCAAAAATCATTCCATTAACATCATCTTGAATGATATTACCAAGTATGCTAAATCCGATTTGTGGTGTAAGAATAAAATTACTTCCTTGCATTTGTATTCCATCCGCAGTTATTTTTGCAATAGATTCAACCCCTACAAGATATTCATGTTCTGTTCCAGTAGTTGTGTATTGTAAAGTTGTTGAGCCTTGAAGTATTGTTCCAGTTTTACCCGTAGTAGTTTCACCTAGATTAATTTGTGATGATAAAATTCCAGTTAAATCTAAGGTTGTAATGCTTGAAGCCTCAGATAATCTCATTAGTTCTATGTCTTCTTCTGTCCATTCGAATCGCCCTGCATTAAGAACATTACCTCTAAAACTACCACTTCCTAATGATGAAAACCCTACATTAAGAGGGAATGGAGTTGATGCACTGGGCTTGAAAGTTAATCTATCAAGATTAAATAAATCAAAAGTTCCAGCATCAATATCTGTTACCCACGGTGTTTGAACCATACTTGTTTCAGTTCCCACCTCATCTTTCCAAAATGGAACAGATACCCCGCTAGATTCCTTTGCATAAAATCGCCCTGTATTTGCTGGGGCGTTTCCAGGTTCTGCTATTTCTTCGATAACTATGTTCGAATCCACTTGACCCAAGAATGTAATATCATCAGTTGAATTATCACCCAAAGTGATTCGACTTGAATTAATTGCAAAGTTTGGTGAGTTAATTACAACAGTCGTGGCATTATCTAACGTATCAATCCACAAAGTATTCCACTGTAAGCCACTAGCTCCTAAATTAGCAGAACTGTTGTTAATTGGTATAATTCCATTGTTACTAACTCTACCAAGAAAACTAATCTCATCAGTTGAACTATCACCTAGTGTAATTTGACTAGAATTTATAGCAAAGTTTGGAGAATTAACAACTACCGTACTAGCGTTATCTAACGTATCAATCCATAACGTATTCCATTGTAAGCCACTAGTTCCTAAATTATGGGTGCTGTTTGCAATTGGAACAAAGTCAGTTCCAACTCGACCAAGAAAGCTAATAGAATCAGTATTAGCATCACCTAGTGTAATTTGTGATGAGTTGATTGCAAAGTTTGGTGAGTTAATAACTACTGTTGTTGCGTTTTGTAAAGTATCAATCCATAATGTATTCCACTGTAATCCACTAGCTCCGAGATTTTTATCACTATTTGAAATTGGAACAAAGTCAGTATTGATACGACCACCAAAACTAATTGCATCACTTGTCTCGTCTCCCAAAAATATGTTAGGGGATGTCACACTAAATGATGAACCCGTAAAAGTATTGATTCCAGTCCAAGTTTGCGGAGATACAGACAATCCCCCAAGTACTGTATCTGTATCTGGTGGCGTCATGGTTCTAGTAGTAACTGTAGTAAATCCATCAACTTCAAATGCTAGTTTTTTGGTAGCATCTGCACTCCCAATTACTCTAAATACATCATCTGGAAATTCATTAGTAGCAGCTCCTGTGATTGTAATGTCTGTTCTACTTTGTCCTGGATTATCAACTGCAACAACACCAGCCCCACTGAAATTCATTACAGTTCTTTGAGTTAGTGCTACTCCCTCATCTTCTATTGTATCGTATCCACTACCACTTCCAGCAGCAATGCCAACTATTCTCCATTGAGTCGTTGTGATATCATAGACTAGATTTATTGCCATCGTATTTTGCATGATAAAATCAGAATTGTCAGGTGTGCGAATTGTATCAGGAGTTGCAGCTCCTGTATGCTTTATTGTGATAACATTTCCTGATATGTTGTATAATGTTAGTCTCTGACCAGGTCTTTGTGATCCTAAAATTGTAACAAGGTCTGATGTAGTTCCTGCACTAAGAGTAACTATTCTATCAGTAGAGACTAGGGACAATGCAGTACTGGTGGCATCTTCTAAAAGATCTATAGTATCTGTTCCAACATCTAATCGAGCTGTTTGTAAATCAAATCCAATATTTCCAGTAAATAATGCCCCCTTGAGATTTGCCTTTCTCTGATCTGTACCTGCCTGTGTAATGTTTGCAATTCCACTCTGGTCTGAGAAATGGACAGACCCAAGATTGTAAGAGTTTTGTTGCGCGGCAGTATTGTATACTTCATCATCAAACTCCTTTTGGTATATTGACTCTCTTGCAGCATCTGAGAATGTTCGCGCTTTACCCACAGAGATAAATTTGGTTTAGGGATTAAGGTATTTTGAAATAATTTATAGATTTATGTATCTATCAAATAACCTGACATTGTAGCAAATGCTCCACCACCATCTAAAATATTTTCAATTTCTATTACTTTGGCACCATCACCAACTAGTGATAATCCTAAAACATTGAATTTGTTTGCATTTTCAGCCAAACCATAACCCGAACCACCAAAATTAGTAGAACCAGCTTGTCTAACAAACTCCCTGAATATTTCAGCCTCATCTTTTACTGCACCATCAATTTTTAATGCTGCTTGAACTTCATTATTACCACCACCATTATTTGGAACTATTTTGGCCTCAATCAGAAATGCTGTTTTTCCATTTGGTACAATGAATTCGATAGTATCATTTAATGTATTAATATCACCTGATACTTGGAAGTAATTACTAGCTAGAACCTTACCCTGAATAAACTCTAAATCTCCCATATCAACCTCGTCTGCTCCACGAAGGGTACCCAATATCACCTGAGACATTTTTCAATCTAATGTTTAGAGAATTTTTTAATTAAAGGTATTATTCTAAACAAAGCGTTTTACAGATGTGAGCGTCCTAGAAAATCCTCCTTCCCCAGTTCCAGGAGCTGTCAAATTATACTGAATGTGTTTTACTACAAGCTTGATTTTCTTGGCAGTAGGATCAGTTGAATCATCTTGATCATTTACTAGTTGATCATTTGCAAAAAAGTATCCGTCCCCAAATTTTAATGCAAAGAGTTCACTTCCAGCAGTCTCTATCTGGTATTGCTTTAACTGGAATTGTTCCTTTTCAAGTTCAGTTTGTGCATCATTTAGTAATTGCTGAAACGTTATGATATGCGGTCTTTTTCTAAATTGAGCTTCAAGATTCCTATCAATAGTTGGTTGTCTGGCAATTGCAAGTAATGGTTTTGTAAAATGAAAGTCATCAAGGGTTAATGCTAGTGTTCCTCCAAAGATTTTTGCAAGTGATGTGTTATCGATGTTAAGATCAAGTGCGTCACCAACTATATCAGGTGCATATCGTCCAAACTCATCATAAAAGTCCTGAATCTGAAATCCTATAATTTGAATTTCTCGAAATGCAAAACGGTTTACAATTTCTAATTCCTGTGGCAATACAAGTGATGCGACATTATTACCTGAAAGATCAAAGAATCGTGGCTTGCGTCCTCGGTAAATCTTAAATGAGGAAAACGGAATCTTTACGGGATAAAATACTTTGACAAACGGAATCTCAAAGTCATAAAATACGGTATTGTCATACCTGTCAATCATCCAGATTCGAACAGTAGTAATTCCATCTAGCTTTAAACCACCTATCGTTTCATTGGTAATTTCAATATTTCCTACAAGTTCTTGTAATTGTCCCAAGTCTTCGCTCTTGTCTTGGTTAAATCCCCTAGTTCCACGACTAGTCCAGGTCATATTTTGTGTATCAAGAAATGATGGCTGGAGATTATCCTCACCGACTGATGGAGTATCAGTACCGTAAATGTTTCCTACAGTAACTGATGGTGAGCCAAAGTTGTTTGGAGAAAACGGAATTCTCCATACAGCCCATGCGCCCTTTTTGAAATAGTCACCTAGCGGAGTATCAGAGCCTGCAGCTGTGCGAGATTGAAAATTTTGCCCGATTGTATATTTGAATTCTACACCAGAGAAAATATTTTTCGCAAATGGATTGCCGTCTTTTGTAACGTCTGGATGATTAGTACTGTCAGTTTCGGCAGGCTTTGGGTCATAACTCTCAGCTGATGATATTGTGGAATACTGGTGTAAACAGTCAACTGCCAAGTCTCCAGTTACTACACTCCATGTACTCGTTCCCTCATCAAACTGGTAAATAGTAGATTCATCAATTACTACTACCTGCATATTATCCAAATCAGTTCCAGTGTCAGCTGGTCTATACTTTACAATCCATTCCTCACCACTCCACTCTACAATATTATTAGAAAATGCCACTCCATTGGAATCATTGCCTGAAAACTCACCAGTACCAGTACCATTAATTAGACAACGTCGTCCTACTGGAAACTGATTTGTCTGCCCAGAGTATGCCCAGTTGTTAGCAGCTACTGTTAGTGTAGCATCACTTGTTGCAATAAAGTCAACCCATGTTCTAAAAAATTTTGCCTCAGCAGTATTATCTAATACTACAATGTTGATATCAAACATTGCAGCTCCAGTTGATGTGATTACTTCATTTACCTGAGTTACATTGTTTGGGTCCCCTGCACAGTTTGCCCAAGGCTTTACTTGGTAATCAGTCCAACTTGAATACTGTATCGTATCACCAAAGATATC